>Ga0316209_1000271_pt1 | contig 102409 bp, 81 predicted proteins | sample 6monopyrite_MG_FD_204945 | JGI IMG/M metagenome (GOLD analysis project Ga0316209, IMG submission 204945) | Microbial mat bacterial communities from mineral coupon in-situ incubated in ocean water Damariscotta River, Maine, United States -... | ecosystem: Environmental > Aquatic > Marine >... | reverse complement strand
GAACCAATACTTTGAAATAACGGGTGCATTGAGTAACACTTGTATTATTTTATAATACCAAACGTAAATAATTACGTTTTAGATTAGTGTTGCCTATTGACAGTGAGAGGCTTAGGGGTGACCCCTTAACCCATACCACCAAAAGCAGATACTGCAACGACTAAATCAAGTCCCATCAAAATGCTGCATATCCGACATATCACCCACCGCCTTAATGCCCTTGTGTGCTACAAACAGGCCAAAACCCGCCTTTCTGCCTTCTCCGATACCATTCTGCTGTAACGTCACCGCATCTTCAGGATCTAAATCCGCCACCATTATACTCATGGTTTTGGTTGGACCTTTTGCCAGGTTAAAAGTATGCCCCATTCCACAAAGGGCTTTGGTCAGGTTAATCCCCATGTCTTTTAAGTCACTTGCAACCCGTGCCACAAATTCACCTTCCGTTTCATCGTCACCCACAATCGCGTAACGGCAGAATAACGTACCCATCGCGGTTAACGGCTTAACCTGATACTCACCAAACATCACTTCGTTACCCGCCAGATTAATGGTTTTACCAATCAATTCATCCATATCCGGATAGCGGGTTTTCGGCATACGAATCAGCATTCTTGAACGTTTTGACAGGTAAATACAGGCACCATCGCAATCATCTTGCGGGCGGTTCCAGCCATTGCCGGTGGATGCCCCGTGAATCATATGAATACCCGCCTGAGGCTCTTCGTTAATCCACGGGAGAATTTTCTGCAACTCATCGCTAAGCTGCTGAGCATGATCCAGAGGCACCTGTTGACTGATTAATTTAAACGACAGATCAGCCACCGTATCCGGCACTGAAAAGGGCGCTGCTTTTTTATCTTCTTGCCATAACATGGTTATAAATCTCTATAAATTATCGATTGGGAAAAGTAAATGCCATTTCCACCTGGTTCTGCCAGTCTTTGGGCGCGTCATTAAATGGGGGCTTTATGTCCACATCCAGATGTATCTCACCCTCGCGGGCTTTTTGCCTGACCACTTCCAGCAGGCCTTTAAAATCTTCCAACTCATGCTCCTGAGTCAGGATGTCACTTAAATATATCATTCAAATTCTCTTAAACTCTTATCTACAGGTCTAAAGACACTGGATTCCCGACACAAGCATTCGGGGATGACGAAACTAAATGCTTACGACCTCTCCAACCCGGTCATAGTACCTCGCCCGATACAATAAGCGTTTTTCATTCTCAGCTTCAGCATCAACAAACGCACTACGATTATGCAAAACATTATTAGCAATTATACCTTCACCCGCCCGCATTCTATAGTTAATAAGATAAGGGTTATCCTCATTTAACAGGCTTTTCATACATTCTACGGCTTCCTGAGTAGGCGTATCATTTTTCCATTCTATATTACGAGTGCGCGCCGAGTAACGCATGTGCAGCGTCTTATTTAATGAATCCATTGAAAATACCGGACCACTTTGTGCGCCGCGTATTTCTTTACCGTTCTCGATATTAGGGGGAATGGTCAGCGCATCTACCTGCATAAAGGCCCGTATATATTGAGGGCTTTCATCACGCAGCTGAATATAGGCCATCTCATGATCGAGCATTAAATTTTCGCCGCCACTTTTTGCCGGCCTCACACAATGCAGCACCATCGCACGAATAGTTTGCTCCGCCTTATTATAGTAGCCATCCGTATGCCAGGTGAGTTGCCGGCTAGTATAGGGTATATAACCCGCGTGGCGGCCGTTGGTTTTAACCTGTATTGAGGTGATGTTGTCTTCATCCGAGCACAGGTTACCGTCTAAATGCGCTAGTCCTAATAACAGGCCGGTTTCACGAACAAAATGTTTTGTGCCCTGTTGGGGGTTTTTAATTCTATATATCGCATAATTAAATTTCGCAATTGTGCTTAGAATGTCAGCCAGCTCTTCCCGGTCAGGAGCACCACCTTTAATATCCAGCAAATTTAAATGTGCATTATTTTCATAAGCCCTTACCTTTTGCGTGCGCCATTGCTGGTAGCCTGATTCATCTTCAAGGTTGAGCGGGTTAAATGTCACGGTTGAGCTTCTCTTTAAATCTGTGATTATAATCGACGGTTACAATGTGTAACTGGACTTCACGGTAACTGAACTTCACGCCTGAATGCAACTTAATCAGGCTAACTAAACCTTATATTGTGTCTTTATTAATTTAGCTCAACAGGCTTTGTGAAAAAATCTATTATCTTGTGAGGCTGGAGTCTACATCTCATCCCCCACTCGAAGAAGGCTAGAAAAAAAATTTATAGAGGGATTAACGAAATAATGAATATGTGCTATATTATGACACCAATTTTTAAAGCATGGTGTAGGCTTTGCGGTATATGAGCCGCTAAAGAGCCTATCCCATTTGGGATAGATGGAATGTTCTACACCCTCCCAAGGGATAGATGTTCTAGTTGCTCAACACGTCCTAGACTACACGCACTAAATTTTGGCTTGTTTTACGGGTTCTCAACTTTAGACAGGGTATTACCTGCTAATCACTTGAATGCTAAGGCAAGACAAAAAGAATTTTTAATCGTATGACAGAGCGCGATAGTTAATTCATCGGGGTCTGTTCATATATTTAAACTTAAGCTAAGGGTAAGGCAGTAGTCCCCCCTTTATAATAACTGTCTTCCCTACTACGGAGATCGCCATGGCAGCAAAGAAGATTTATGAAACACCCATGCTTGATGAACTTGAGTCAGGTCCCTGGCCTAGCTTCATCACCGGTATTAAAGCACTGCGTGATAATCACGAAAACCAGTTCATCGCTGATGTAACTAGCTCATTACTGGGTCAGTTAGAGCACTCTTACGAAACGCGTAAGGGTTACTGGAAAGGCGGTACTGTATCTGTATTCGGTTACGGCGGTGGTGTTATTCCACGTTTCTCTGAAGTAGCTGATGCGTTCCCTGAGTCTAAAGAATTCCATACAATGCGTATTCAGCCTACTCCAGGTAACTACTACACGACTGACATGTTGAACCAGTTAGGCGAATCATGGGAAAAATATGGTTCTGGTCTTCAAACTTTCCACGGTCAGACCGGTAACATCATGTTCATCGGTACAACGACTGCGGGCACACAGAAGTTCTTCGACGAAATCAACGATTATGGTTGGGATATGGGTGGCGCAGGCCCTTGTGTTCGTACCGCTATGTCTTGCGTTGGTGCTGCTCGTTGTGAAATGTCTAACACAAATGAGCATGCTGCTCAGCGTTGGTTAGTTAACAACTTCACAGATGACGTTCATCGTCCAGCGCTTCCATACAAGTTCAAATTCAAAATCTCTGGTTGCCCTAACGATTGTCAAAATGCAATTGAGCGTGCTGACTTTGCTGTTATCGGTACATGGCGTGATGATATGCGCGTTGATCAGGCTGAATTCAAGAAATATGTTGAAGCTAAAGGCCGTCAATACATCATTGATAACGTCATTACACGTTGCCCAACTCAGGCACTTGGCCTGAATGATGACGATACAATTGCGGTTGATAACCGTAACTGTGTACGTTGCATGCACTGTATCAATGTTATGCCTAAAGCATTACGTCCAGGCACAGATAAAGGTGTGACTATCCTGGTGGGTGGTAAGCGTACACTGAAAATCGGTGACCTTATGGGTACGGTTATTGTTCCATTTAGAAAGCTTGATACTCGTGAAGATTACGAAGAAATGGTTGAGCTGGCTGAAGAAATCATTGATTTCTGGGCAGAAAATGGTCTTGAGCACGAACGTTGTGGTGAAATGATCGAGCGTATCGGTCTGGTTAACTTCCTTGAAGGTATCGATGTTGAAGTTGATCCAAACATGGTTAGCTCTACACGTCAAAGCTCTTACGTTCGTATGGACGGATGGGATGACGAAGCTATTAAATGGTTTGAGCAAAAAGCTGAAGCATAAGTAGCAGACTAGAAATCAGGTAGCCGTGGGGTTCCACGGCTATTTTTATAAGTTTAAATTTAAATTTTTTTGAGGAAATAATCATGGCAATGGCAGATATGCGTCCACCCATCGAGTCTGGATGCCCAGACGGTTTCCAGTACATGCATCCAACAATGCGTCGTAACTTTGGATTATGGAAATACCACACAGACCCTAAGCCTGGTGTTTTACGCCACGTTGCTGAAAGCGGCGAAGAAATCTTCACTGTTAAAGTAGGTACTCAACGTATTCTTGATGTATTCAGTCTTCGTGAACTCACATCTATTGGTGATGAGTTTGCTGACGGTTTCATTCGTTTCACTATCCGTTCTAACATCGAATACTATGTAACTGACGAATCTAAGGTTGACCCTTTAATCGAAGCGGTTGAAAAGCTGGGTTATGTTGTTGGTGGTACTAAGAACTCTGTAACATCACTGTCTCATACACAGGGCTGGTTGCATTGTGACATTCCTGGTACTGATGCATCCGGCGTTGTTAAGTCAATGATGGATGAGTTAATCGACGATTTCAAAAACTGGAACATGCCTAACCGTGTTCATATCACGACGTCTTGCTGCCAGATTAACTGTGGTGGTCAGGGTGATATCGCGATTAACGTACAGCACACTAAGCCGCCTAAGATTGACCACGCACAGGTTTCAAATGTTTGTGAGCGTCCATCTGTTGTAGCGCGTTGCCCGGTAGCTGCGATTCGTCCAGCCATGGTTGACGGCAAGCCTTCATTAGAAGTTGATGAGAAGAAATGTATCTGTTGTGGTGCATGTTTCCCTCCTTGTCCTCCAATGATGATCAATGATGCTGAGCACTCTAAACTGGCAGTATGGGTTGGTGGTAACCACTCTAATGCACGTGGCAAGCCTACATTCCAGAAGCTGGTTGCTTCTGCAATTCCTAACAACCCACCTCGCTGGCCTGAAGCTGCAGGTATCGTTAAGCTGATCCTGAAATGCTACAAAGAAGATGCGCGTGACTGGGAACGTGTTGGTGAATGGGTTGAACGTATCGGCTGGCCTCGTTTCTTCGAGCTAACTGGCTTACCGTTCACTAAGTACCACATTGATAACTGGCGCGGTGCCCGTGCTAGCCTTAATGCTTCAACTCATATCCGTTTCTAAGAGGTTATATGAAGATGAAATATAGCATTATGGTTAACGAAGGACCTTATACTCATCAGGCATCTGACACGGCTTTGCAATTTTGCAAAGCCGCGTTAGAAGCTGAACATGAAATCTTTCGTGTATTCTTTTATCACGATGGTGTGAATAACGGTACTCGTTACACAGTTCCGCCAGCGGATGATCGTAATATCCAGAAAGAATGGTCAAAGCTTGCTGAAACACATGAAATTGATTTAGTTATCTGTATTGCAGCGGCTCAACGCCGCGGCATCATGGATGCAGATGAAGCAAAACGTCAAGGCATTGATGGCGATAACATCGCTCCAGGCTTCCGTATTTCTGGTTTAGGCCAGTTAATTGAAGGCGGCATCATTGCTGACCGTCAGTTAGTGTTTGGAGATTAAGATGGCGACTAAAAAATTCATGTTTGTAAATAGAAAGGCACCATACGGTACAGTGTATGCGCTTGAGTCTTTAGAAGTTGTGTTAATCGCTGCTGCTTTCGAGCAGGACGTATCTCTTGCATTTGTGGGTGATGGCGTTTATGAGATTGTTAAAGGTCAGTCTACTGATGGCATTGGCATGAAGAACTTCTCACCTACGTATAAAGCACTAGGTGATTACGAAGTCACTAAACTTTATGTTGAAAAAGAATCTCTTGAAGCTCGTGGTCTTACTTTAGATGATCTTATGGATCTTGTATGGGAAGACGAAGACGAAGATTACGCTGAAAAGCCATCTATTCGTTTAGTTAGCGCCGCAGAACTTGCTGCTGTATTTGACGAACAAGACGTAGTTCTAAGCTTCTAAGGGGTATTGATATGTCAACTTTACACACAGTAAATAAATCACCTTTCGAGCGTGACTCACTTTCATCTTGCATTCGTTTAGCTGCTAAAGGCAGTGCGATTCTTTTAATCGAAGACGGTGCATTAGGTGCAATGGCGGGTACTGACCATTCTGATATGGTTTCAGGCGTAATGAAAGATGTTTCAGTTTATGTATTAGGTCCCGATCTTGCAGCTCGCGGTATGAGCGAAGATCGTGTAATCGACGGTATTCAGGTAGTTGATTATAGCGGTTTTGTAGAACTTACGACTAAACACGACACGTGTCAGTCCTGGTTATAAACCTGTTTAACATTATTCATACTTAGGAGTATAGAAAATGCCTTTCGAAGCAAACGGTAAGACTTTTGAAACAGACGAAGAGGGTTACATGGTTGACCTGGGTTCTTGGGAGCCAGAATGTGCAACTGTAATGGCTGGACTTGAAGATCAACCTCTAACTGACGCTCACTGGGAAGTTCTTAATTTTCTGCGTGAATACTATGACGAATACCAAATCGCTCCAGCAGTACGTGTACTGACTAAAGCGATAGGTAAGAAGCTAGGTAAAGACAAAGGTAACAGTAAGTACTTATACGAGCTATTCCCTTATGGCCCTGGTAAGCAAGCATGTAAATATGCTGGGCTTCCTAAGCCAACAGGCTGCGTTTAATATTAGATTAATTCAGCTCACCGCTGTATGGCCGTAACTCTTCGTTGGAAAATGGACACATACATTATAGTATGCTCACATTTTCCGCCTTGATTTACAGCCATACAACGGCAACCTGAATCAATCTACTGAAAAATTGCAGCTTGAAAAAGTTTGGGGGGATTCGTCTTCCCTGCTTTTATTTATAAAATATTTCTTATTTGAAGATGTATTTTATAAATAAAAGAAAATGTCGATTTATAAACAAATATGTTTATAAAATTAATTAGAAACTAGTAGTGATTCAGATTACCGCTGAGTTGCCTCAGTACAAGGCGGGAAATGTGAGTTTACAAATGTAAATGTCCATTTCCTAACGCAGTAATGAGGTGACTCAGTGGTAATCTGAATTACTACGGTAATTTGGCGGAGTACGACTAGGTATGTCAACTTTAATTGCAGTGCTGTTAGTTTTAGCCACACTCTTTATGCTTGGTGGTCTGGCTCGAAAAGCCCGTCAATACCATAGGACCCCTGCACCTTTAAAAATTCCTGTTACGCCAGCACCTAAAACCACCGGCGGTGTTGTTTTACGTTTAGCCAAAGAAGTTGTGTTGTTTGCATCACTTTTTCGTGCAAGCAAATGGACCTGGCTTTTCGGCTGGTTATTCCATGTATCTCTTGTATTAGCGTTTGTTCGTCACCTGCGCTATATCATCGATCCTGAGGGTATCTTCGGTTTCATGATGCCGGTAATCGGTTTATGGATTGTACAAATTGCCGGGCAGTACGCTGCTTTTGGTATGCTGATCGGCCTGGGTGGTTTATTAGCTCGTCGCTTCCTGGTTGCGCGGGTTCGTTATATCTCTGCTCCTTCTGATTACTTAATGCTTGTTTTAATCATGCTCATTGCATTCAGTGGTTTCCTGATGAGTTTTGTTCCTGGCTTCTCAGTGGATATCGTAGCAGTAAAAGTATTTATGTTAGGCATTATGAATTTCAATCTTCAGGATTTACCTGAAGGTACAGCACTAGTCGCTCATCTGCTGCTTGTTACTGTATTAGGGTTTGTATTACCCATCAGTAAGCTATTACACATTCCGGGTGTATTTTATTCGCCAACACGTAACCAGGTAGACAACCCCCGGGAAAAACGTCACATTGCTGACTGGGCAAAACCACTGGATGAAACACGTGAAAATTATCCCGAACTGGTTGCATCCCGCGAAGTAAAAGCTGAAAAAGCATAATTTTTTGTCGGTGCGAATTTATTCGCACAAAACAAGTTTGAATTATAGGTGCGATCAAATTCGCACCTGCATAGATAAACGTATTAATACGAACACAGGTTCGTAAAACGAGGAATCCAATAGTGGCTGATTACGAAGTTCCTGAAGTCAAAGAGTATGCGGTAGTTCCACTACCTAAAGATGGGGTAATGAGCCATCTGAGTCCTTTTGTGGCAAAACCGGAATTCCAGGAAGCCATGGGCTACGTTGGTAAAAAGGTTCATGACGATCCTAAAGAAATGCCTGAATATGTTTTAGTTGATGGCTGGAAAGAAAAAGCCCTCGATAAAATGGGCGATCTTTTAGGTAAATATCGTAGTTTACAAGTGTTTATGGATTCTTGCGTTAAGTGTGGTGCTTGTACAGATAAGTGTCATTACTTCTTAGGTACTGGCGATGCGAAAAATATGCCGGTTGCACGCCAGGATTTACTGCGTAGCGTTTACCGTCGTTACTTTACCTTTGCGGGTAAATACTTCCCTAAACTGGTTGGCGCTAAAGATTTAACAGAAGAAGTTGTACAGGACTGGTACAGCTATTTTCACCAGTGTTCTGAATGTCGTCGTTGCGCAGTATTCTGCCCCTATGGTATCGATACAGCTGAAGTGACTATGGCTGCTCGTGAAATCATGGCACACATTGGTCGCGGTCAGAAATACGCAAATGAAATTATTGGTAAGGTATTCACCATTGGTAACAACCTGGGGTTACCTGAAAAAGCATTGATCAATGTACTAGAAGGCCTTGAAGAAGACGTTGAGTACGATATTGAAGTACCGGTTAAGTTTCCATTAGATGTAAAGGGTGCGGATATTTTACTAGTAACCCCTTCGGCTGACTTCTTCGCTGAGCCGCATATTGATGGTTTAATTGGTTACGCAAAAGTATTCCACCAGACAAACACCAGCTGGACACTAAGTTCGATTGCTTCTGAAGCGGGTAACTTCGGTTTATTTATCGGTTCATACGAAAATATGCAGCGTGTTTCAATGCGTATTCGTGAAGCAGCATTGCAATTAGGTGTTAAGCGTATTGTTTACGGTGAGTGTGGTCACGCATGGCGCGTTGGTTACAGTTTCTTAAATACATTAGCTGGCCCATTTGATTTTCTGGATCAGAACTACCCTATTCCACAGCATATCTGCGAGTTCACTTTAGATAAACTTGAAAAAGGTGAGCTAACAATTGATAAATCACGTAACGATGATAAAACCGTTACTTTCCACGATTCATGTAACGTAGCGCGTGGTTCAGGCATGGGTACCGAGCCTGGTGGTCAATTTACCATTCCTCGCGCGGTTATTAAAGCGGTATGTAATAACTACGTTGATATGGAAAAAGATACTATCCACGACGCCACTTTCTGCTGTGGTGGTGGCGGTGGTCTGTTAACAGATGACCTGATGGAATTACGTGTTAAGGGTATTTTGCCTCGTGCTACTGCCTTAATTAATGCGAAAGAAGAATCGGGTGTAACGCATATGGCTGCCATATGCGCTATCTGTAAGAGCCAGTTCACCAAAGTACTGCCTTATTATGGCTTTACTATGGACCAAATTGTGAGTGTTCATCAATTAGTAAGTGATGCGATCGTCCTGGAAGGCCAGGTTGACCCAGAAGACTAAGTGATAAATACCCAAAAAGTCAGTAACAAAATTTAACAAACGATTTTGTTGCCGCATATTTAAGATTTATGGCGATTATCGAAATTGGAAAAGATTTTTTTACAAAAGTAAATATCCCTTTTTCAAAAGAGACATAGCCCCATAAATCAGTATGATACGCTGCAACTTGATTTTTAACTATACGTTTAGCCTATAGGAGAACAGCATGGCCACTTCAAAAGAAGACATGCAGACTAACAACTTGACTTACCGCCGTTACAAAGAAGGCGATACTGAATGGTCAAGCATGCACGATTTAATTTTCGTAGAAGACACTTCTTACAAGTGCCCTACTTACGTGCACCGTACTCCACCTTGTCAGGGTAGCTGCCCATCGGGTGAAGATATTCGCGGTTGGTTAGATATCGTACGTGGTATCGAAACTCCACCAGAAGGCATGACAAAAGAAGAGTATGCATTCCAACGTTCTACTGCTGCTAACCCTTTCCCTGCAATGATGGGTCGTGTTTGCCCTGCGCCTTGTGAGGACGGTTGTAACCGTAATGACGTTGATGACTTCGTTGGTATCAACTCAGTTGAGCAATACATTGGTGACAGTGCATTCTCTGAAAAATATAAATTTGCCGGTCTACCTGACTTAGGTGATAAAAAAGTCGCTATCATCGGTGGTGGTGTTGCGGGTATGTCAGCGGCATATCACTTACGTAAGTTCGGTATCGGTTCTACCATCTTTGATGATCACTCAGAACTGGGTGGCATGATGCGTTACGGTATCCCCGGCTATCGTACACCGCGTGACGTAATGGATCACGAATGCATGCGTATCCTTGATATGGGTGGCATCGAAACTAAATTAAATACACGTGTTGGTAAAGACGTTCCTGTTGCTGATCTTGAAAAAGATTACGATGCGGTATTATGGGCATTAGGCTGTAAGAATGGCCGTGGTCTGTTTATCGAAGACTGGAAAGATATACCTAACTGTATAACGGCTGTTGACTTCCTTGAGCAATTCAACAAAGGCGAAATGAAATACACCGGCAAGAAGATTGTCTGTGTGGGTGGTGGTGATACTTCTATCGATGTAGTTTCAGTGTCTCGTCGTATCGGTACATTAAAAGATATGGCTGGTGAGAAACCAGAAGATTCAGCTGAAGGTCGTGTAAAACACGGTGATATCGCTGATGCAGATAAAGAGCCCTGCACCAATGTTACTTTAACAGCACTGTTTAAGCAGGAAGAAATGACAGCTGCAGAACACGAAGTTCAGGACGCGCTGAAAGAAGGCGTAACGATCATGAACGAAGTGATGCCTGTTGAAATTATTAAAGATGCTGATGGCCGTGCAATTGCACTTAAATTGGTTGATTCTGAATTCGTTAACAACGCACCTGTTGCTAAAGAAGGCGGAAAAGAATACACCGTTGAATGTGATCTGATTGTATCAGCTATCGGCCAGTTCGGTGATCTTGTTGGCACTGAAGATATGGACAACGGTCGTTCATTAATCGACGCTGACAAGTTCTTCCAGGTACCGGGTAAGCCGGGTCACTTTGTTGCAGGCGACATTGTACGTCCTCACCTGTTAACAACTGCGATTGGTCAGGGCTCTGTTGTCGCTGAAACCATCAAACAGTTTATCGATCAGACTGACATGAAAAAGCGTCCTAAAGTTGATGTGCACCACTTCAACATAATGGATAAGCTGACTGAGTCAGATATGGTTCCAGAAGACTTTGCTGGTAAGCACATAAGTACAGATGATCAACGTGGTACAGATACCAGAAATTTCGCTATCCACAACTACGAAGATCGTTCTAACAAAGAAATTATTTCAACTGATTTAATGTTCTTAGGACACTTCGAAGCTGAAGCCCGTAACCTGCGCACTGAAGATGTTCCATCATCTGATGAAGTATTAGGTCACTTTGCTGAACGTATGAATGGCCTGGCTGAAGAAACAGCTGTTGCTGAAGCTAGCCGCTGCATGAGCTGTGGCATGTGCTTCGAGTGTGATAACTGCGTTATCTACTGTCCTCAGGATGCGGTATTCCGTGTTAAGAAAGACCAGTCGACTACCGGTCGTTATGTTGACACTGACTACAACAAGTGTATCGGTTGTCATATCTGTGCGGACGTATGTCCAACCGGATACATAGACATGGGCATGGGCGAATAATAAGCCATTTCACCTCTGTGAGGCTCCAGGCCTTCGTTGGAAAATGATCACTTACGCTTGTAAGCTCGCATTTTCCGCCTTGGCCTGAAACCTCACAGAGGCAAACTGACTTATTATTACCCATTAAAAGTTTTAGAAATAGACAGATTAAATATATAAAAGCGAACGTCGTCATTCCTGCGCAGGCAGGAATCCAGTGACTTAAAACAGAGTCAACCGATTTCAGCCACACATGCTGAATAAACGAAGTTAGTTAAAGTTTAATCTAACAACATAAGCTCTCTAATTATTTTAACTTTTGGAGTTACTAATGCAGCAGTTTCAGAAACGCATGCATAACACTTTAATCACAATCGCGGGATTAGCCTTACTGGCTTTTTCCGCTTTTGCGTTTGCTTCACCGGAAGGTAAGCCATCTTTTTCGCCTAAAGTTCCCCACCCGACTAACGGGACAACGGAGTGCGTAGAGCCTGAAGATGATATGAAAAAGAATCACATGAACTACATTCTTCATCAACGTGATGAAACTGTGCACGAAGGTATTCGGACTAAAAAATATAGCCTGAAAGAATGCATTAACTGTCATGTACCTAAAGATTCAACCGCCCGCTTTGGCGATGATCAGCACTTTTGCAGTAGCTGTCATAACTTTGCCGGTGTAAGCATCGATTGCTTCCAGTGTCATATGGATAGACCCATGGCTGATAAACCAACGGGTGATAGGCCAACGGGTGCTAAGCCACTTGGCAAAAACCCCCATGGTGCCCAAATTTCAAAACCCGTTTCTACAGAAATTGCCAGCACGCCTACTGGTGCGGCTTCTACCAAAGGGAGCAAGCAATGAGTTGTAATGATGTAAATGTTTCGCGCCGAAGCTTTGTTGGTCAAACAGCAACCGCTGCCGCTGCATTAACGATTGTGCCAGGTGTATTTTTACACACGGTTGCGGAAGCCAAACCTGTAGATCAGGCAGTTACCAGTGCCGTTCGCTGGGGTATGCTGATTGACACGGCTAAATGCGCTTCCGGTTGTACCGCATGTGTAAGTGCCTGTAATACTGAAAACGGTATTGCATCCCACGGCCGTCCCCGCACAGACCAGCAATGGATTCGCAAAGTCACATTACGTGACAAGCAAACCAAACACGAAATTTCATTACCGATGTTGTGTCAGCACTGTGAGTCGCCTCCGTGTGTTGATGTATGCCCTACCGGCGCATCATTTAAACGCGAAGATGGCATTGTACTGGTTGACCGTCATATCTGTATCGGTTGCCGATACTGCATGATAGCCTGCCCATACAAAGCGCGTTCATTTGCACACGAAACCGTTGATTTAACCGTAGATTACCAGCCACGTGGTAAAGGCACTGTAGAGTCCTGCACTATGTGTGTTCACCGCGTTGACGAAGGTGGAACGCCGGCCTGTGTTGAAGCCTGCTCAGAAGCAGAACACGGCGCAATGATTTTCGGTGATATTAAGAATCCAGATAGCGAAATTTCTAAGCAGTTAGTAGAACATGGCGGCAAGCAGATACGTGCAGACCTTGGCCTGAACACAGGCGTTCGTTATCGCGGCATTTAAGACTTTTCCCACAGGGCCTTTTTTATTTGTCTCTGTGGACATCTTAAAACTGAATACAAAGTTATTTAATAAATTTACACGTATTAGAGATTAGTTGAATACTATGAAAAAAATACACTTAGAACAGATTGAAGGTAAAAGCACAGGCTACATGGGCTTAATTGCTCTTTTAGGCTTTTTCGTACTCGGCGCCATTGGCTCAATGCTTTATATGGAGCACGAAGGTCACTGGGTTTCAGGCATGGATAACCAGATCGTCTGGGGCCTGCCCCACGTATTTGCGGTATTCCTGATTGTTGCCGCTTCCGGTGCACTTAATGTTGCTTCTATCTCTTCGGTTTTTCAAAAGAAAATCTATAAGCCACTTGCACCCCTTTCAACGCTGGTTGCTCTGGCATTATTAACCGGTGGCTTAATGGTACTGGTGTTAGATTTGGGTCGCCCTGATCGTCTGATCGTTGCAATGACCTACTATAATTTCAAATCTATCTTTGCATGGAACATGATTCTATATAACGGCTTCTTCGTCATTGTGGGTATTTACGCCTGGTTTATGCTGGATCGCACCATGAAACAATACAGCCGTTACGCAGGTATTGCCGCATTTGTCTGGCGTTTGGCACTTACCACGGGTACCGGTTCCATCTTTGGTTTCATTGTGGCTCGCTCAGGCTATGACATGGCCATGATGGCGCCAATGTTCATCATCATGTCCTTCTCATTTGGACTGGCATTTTTCATTCTGGTACTACTGGCTTCGTACAGTGGCACCAACCGTCCATTAGGTGATGTTGTGGTTAACCGCTTACGCAGTCTGTTAGGTACATTTGTATTCGCTACCTTGTACTTCCAGATTGTTTATCATCTGAGTAACCTGTACGCCACGGAACATCATGCCTATGAAGCCTTTATTCTGCTGGGTGAACACGGTGGATCGACTTACTCAAGCATCTACTGGATTGGTCAGATTATATTAGGCTCGATTGTTCCTATCGCCATGATATATACGCCTGCGCTTAAAAACTGTCGTAAAACATTAGCAACGGCATCTGTACTGGTTGTACTTGGTGGCTTAGCGTCGATGTACACCATCATCATTGCAGGTCAGGCCTACCCCATGGAAATGTTCCCTGGAATGGAAGTTGTCAGCTCAACCTTCTTTGATGGTGCCACATCACAATATTCTGCCAGCCTGCCTGAGTTACTATTAGGTCTGGGCGGTGTAGCGATGACACTGATTATGATTGCACTGGGTATTAAAGTACTGGGCTTCCTGCCTGCATCTTTAGAAGATTCAGTCGCTGATCCACATCATAAGGCTGACTAAGTTTTAGTTTTACTTTAATGCTTTAGGCAAACGGCTCGGAGATTACTTCGGGCCGTTTTGTTTTTAAGGCAAAGGCAGGTTATCCGCAAATGAACGCCAATACACGCAAAGTTTTTGTTAACTTGCTACGCAAGTTTACCCATTATCAGATACAACAATCTTATAAATTATCCGTTCAACCTGCACAGCAGGTTAAGCACAAAAAAAGCTTTTATTTGCGTTCATTCGCGTTCATTTGCGGACAGCCTGCCTTTTAATAAACATGTCACACTTCCTTATCTCAGCCGCCCACAAATCCTCAGGTAAAACCACCCTGAGCATTGGTCTGTGCGCCGCATTAGCCGAAAGCGGTGCCATCGTGCAGCCCTTTAAAAAGGGCCCAGACTATATCGACCCCATGTGGCTAAGTAAGGCGGCTAATCGCCCCTGCCATAATCTCGATTTTTACACCATGCAGCAAAGTGAAATTATTAACACGGTTAGCCACTATTCTAAAGACGCTGACATCACTGTCATCGAAGGCAATAAAGGTTTATACGATGGCCTCGATTTAGACGGCAGTAACTCCAATGCCGCCCTTGCCTCTTTGCTTAAAGCGCCGGTTATTTTAGTTCTGGATGCACGGGGCATGACCCGTGGCATTGCACCCTTAATTCTGGGTTATCAGGCATTTGATAAAGAGATTAATATCGCCGGGGTGATATTAAACCAGCTCGGAGGCAGTCGCCACGAACAGAAATTACACGCGGTTATCGAGCACTACACCGATGTAAAAGTCATTGGCTCAGTCTATAAAAATCCGGCATTGTCCATTGATGAGCGCCATCTGGGTTTAATGCCAAGTAATGAAGATGATTCTGCCGATGTAAAAATTCAGCAGATTCGCGATATTGTAAAAGACCAGGTAGATTTAGATTTGCTGCGCAGTATTGCAAATAATGCTGATGCCTTACCCGCTGGCAAAAGTCAAAAACAGCAAACCATTCATATAACGACGCCGTTAAAAATTGGTATCGTGGAAAATGATGCCTTCGGCTTTTACTATCCCGATGATCTGGACGCCCTACGTGCAACCGGCGCAGAACTCATCAGCATTGATACCATTCGCGACAAGGCGCTGCCTGAAATAGATGGCCTGTTTATTGGGGGTGGATTTCCCGAAACCCGCATTAATGAACTGCAACAAAATACACAAATGCGCTCTCAAATAAAACAGGCGCTGGATAATGGCCTGCCCTGTTACGCGGAATGCGGTGGTTTAATGTATTTAAGCTGCAATTTGCAATGGCAGGATCAAAGCGGAGAAATGGTCGGTTTTATTCCCGCCGATTGCGTAATGCACAAAGCCCCCCAGGGGCGGGGTTATATTCAACTTGAAGAAACCGCATTACACCCCTGGGGATCGTTCCAGCCATCGCCACAACCGATTATCGCCGGACATGAATTCCATTACTCAGCACTTGAAAATCTACCCACAGATGTTAAATTTGCCTATCAGGTAAAACGCGGTGCAGGCATTAACGGCGAAGCTGATGGCATCGTTATAAACAATACGCTGGCAAGCTACGCGCACTTACGTGACACCGCTGCCAATCACTGGGCACAGCGTTTTATACAGTTTGTGCAACAATGTAAACTCAACCGGAAACAGTCAACATGAACATGATTAAACTTACCCCCGCGGCGGCCAAGATGATTAAGCACTCCGCTAAAGAAGGCAATTTAGATGGCCTGCCCCTGCGTCTGGCCTGCACTAAAATGCCCGATGGCAGTTTTCATTACGGCATGGGTTTTGATGATGTTAAAACCGATGACATTACCCACACATCGGAAGGTATCGATTTAATCGTGTCGATTACCGCTAATGAATTTATGAATGGCATGACCATCGACTATGTTGAGCTGGAAGAAGGTAAAAATGATTTTATTTTTATGAACCCGAATGATCCCAACTACGTAAAACCCACTGAATAAATTAACCGTATAATTAATTTAATTCTCTCTGCCGAGATTAAATGAGCTAATTTTAAAATATGTCATTTTCAGAACGTATTTACTATGAAGTTAAACAAATGTCTAACCGGCATTTGTTTAACTGTATTTCTACATTATTTATTTTACTGTTTTCACTAGTTCTCAGTAGCATCTGGTTGGCCAATACTGACACCAATAAAAGCCTGGCGTTACTCATTCAGATAGCCTTAATCATTCTGGTTTTTATTGGTATTTCCTATATTGCATTAACTAACCAGCGTAAGCAGGCTTCCAACAGCCAGCAACAACACAAAGCCCAGCAGATACTTTATAACATCACCACCACCATTAATGCCGGGCGTGAATTAAAAGAAATTTTAAATTTATTCTGTAAAAAAACCTATGCGGAATTACAGGCTCACAATGTTTCTGTGTGGTTAATCACTGAAAATAACTGGCTTGAATACATCACCGGCGCCGGTATCGACCCGGAAATTGTATCCCAGCAAAAACGTGTAAAAATTACCCGCGAACTTTCTGATACCTTAATTGATAATTCAATTATTCATGATAACGAGCACGTCACCCGTCTGGCGGAAATTCTACAATGTGATGTTGCCGATGATAGCCGCTCATTTTATCTGCCATTGCATCATCAAAATCGCACATTAGGTGTTATACGTATAAAGCTAAATCAGATGCCTCTAAATAATCAAAATGATCTTTACGAATTATTTTCAACACTTGCTGCTCAACTTTGTAACTCAATAGGAAAAGCCAAACAGGATCAGGAGTCCCGGCGCATGATTATTATGCAGGAGCGCAGTTTAATTGCTAATGAACTACACGATTCCCTCGCACAAACTTTAGCCAGCCTGCGTTTTCAGGTCAGGGTATTAGATGAAACTTTGCAGCCCACTGCAGAGTTTCAATCGATACGCGGTATCGAGCAGGTGGAAAATAGTCTCGATGAAGCCTATTCGGATTTACGTGAGCTGATTGCACATTGTCGCACCCCGATTGATAAACAGGGCCTAATTGAAGCGGTGGAAAAACTGGTTTCCCGCATGCGAAAAGATTCCGGCATACATATTTTACTGCAAAAAGAATGGGATCATTCTGATCTGCCACCCAATCTTGAAATGCATGTGTTTAGAATTGTACAGGAAGCAATGAACAATATTCGTAAACACAGTAATGCACAAAATGTGCATTTACTGTTTCGCTGTAATGAAAAAGGACATCACCAGATTTTAATTGAGAATGACGGTCGTGGTTTTGAAATGCCCAAAGACAGTGATCATCCGGGAAAACATGTTGGCTTAAGTATTATGCGCGAACGTGCCAATTATTTAGGTGGCGATTTACACGTGGAAAGCGAACCGGATGAAGGCACCCGTATTGAACTTGACTTTACCTACAGCAGTGACACAGATCACGATCCACTACAAAGACTATCGGAGATAAACTCTTGAGTATGCGCGTATTAATTATTGATGACCATGCACTGTTCAGAGTAGGTTTACAGGGTTTACTTGAACAACGGGGCATTGAGGTGGTAGATGCGGTAGCGGATGGTGCAAAAGGCCTGCTATTAATCGACGAATTAAAACCGGATATTGTATTGCTTGATTTACGCATGCCGGACATGAGTGGCCTGGATGTTTTACAGAAAGCCAAAGAGAATAAAGTTGATATACCCATCGTCATGTTAACCACCAGCAATGAAGAGCAGGATTTAGTAGAAGCGCTCAGAAACGGTGCCCAGGGTTACCTGCTAAAAGACATGGAGCCGGATGAACTGGTTAGCGCATTACGTGATATCGAAAAAGGTAAAAGTGTAGTGGCCCACGGCTTAACCGATGTACTTGCAAAAATGGTGCAGGGCGACCCGATTGAAATTAAGCAGAAAGAAACCCCCTTCTCCGCATTAACCCCGCGAGAGTTAGAAATTTTATGTTTACTGGCGGATGGACAAAGCAATAAAGTTATCGCCAGAAATTTAGGCATTTCTGATGGCACGGTAAAACTTCATGTAAAAGCGATTTTAAGAAAACTCGAAGTTCATTCACGGGTTGAGGCTGCAGTAATAGCCGTTGAGCAAGGCTTAAGACAGAAACAGTCAAAAGAAAACTAATATGAAAACGTTTAAAACATTAATTGAAGATGTACTGCCCAGTATTAATGAAATTTTTCCCTGGGATCTGGACGAAAAACTCAGCAATGCTGAAGATGTTTTACTCATCGATATAACCGAACCCGGCGAGTATGCAACGGTGCATATTAAAAATTCAATCAATGTACCCCGCGGCGTGTTAGAAGCTTCCTGCGACTGGGGTTATGAAGATACGGTACCCGCACTCGCTGATGCACGGGATAAAGAAGTCATCGTCATCTGTCGCTCGGGAAACCGTAGCGCCCTCGCCGCCTTCACCATGCAACTGCTGGGTTTCTCGAATGTACATTCACTAAAAACCGGCTTACGCGGCTGGTTTGATTATGAGTTAGCGCTCTACAATGAGTTTGAACAGGAAGTGGGAGAGGACGATGCAGATGCCTATTTCAGTAAAATGCCCCGTGCGGATCAGATGCAGCCTGAAACAGGCGTTTAAAATCAGTATTTCAAAAATCAATGTATCAATAAAATTTACGATCTTTACGGCGCTTACCCGCCTGCTGAACCACCACCCCTTTTATATGTGATGGACCTTTAAACGCCTCTGTTTCGTACAGGTCATTCAGTGGCACAAGATAATGCTTTTCATCATGTGCTCTGTACTGGCGAAAGGTATACTCATCTTTCAAATCCAGCGCCACCACATAGCAACCATCACGAACCACCCCTTCCGGGTCGACCACAATAACCACCCCATCCATAAATTCTGGCTGCATTGAATCGCCTAAAACTTGTAATGCGAAGGGTTCGGCTTTGCTACAGGAGGATGCTTCCATTGGGGGAGTCTCTTAAAAATTGAAAATCTGGTCAATAATTATACACTAATATTGCCTTTCAGGTGAAGCCCGTCTTAGCCGTGTATTCTGACCCAACAAGACATCCGAATCAGCATTTATTGACGCTGACTATTGACGTATTAAGCACACTAATTTGGGTGAAAAGCTTATTAAAGGTATAATATGCCCCACAAATTAAGTAACAGTAGTCAATTATGTCAGCACAGAAAATATCTAGAAATAAAGCCGTTCAGTTCACCTATAGCATTACTGATGATGCGGGTAATGTCGTCGAGCAAGTTGATTTACCGGTTAACTATGTTCACGGCGCAAGCAGCATGGGCTTAATCGAACGGATTGAGCGAGCAATGGAAGGTTGCTCGGCCGGGGACAGCTTTCAAGTAGAACTCACCCCGGCTGAAGGCTTTGGTGAATATGACGCGGATTTAACCTTCACTGATGACCTGCAAAACGTTCCTCCACAATTTAGAAAAGTCGGTGCGCAGGTTGAAATGGCTAACGGTGAAGGTGAAGCAAAAACGTTTATCGTGTCTAAAATCGAAGGCGATAAACTCACCGTAGATGGCAACCACCCGCTTGCCGGTAAAACCGCGACCTTTAATGTAAAAGTACTGGAAGTACGGGATGCGACACCCGATGAAATTCGCAATGGAATTTCTAACCCGAATGTTTCAGTTCACTAAGCAAAGTAATACCTGGGGAACCTCTGATCAAGTCTGCTTACCCTGTTTTTTATAAACAGGGTGCTGGCTAAAAGTGCCCCTCGATTACAGTCAATCAACTTGCACATTAAATAATGTGCAAGTTTTCAATTCTAACCGTAAATTTTTTCTCATCTGATAACTGCGTAATAATTTTTAACCCCAGCAATTCACAATAGGCTTTAACTAATGAAAGTCCCAGTCCGGAGTGCTCTGACGATGATCTTGATTTACTTTTGCGCCATAAGCGATCGAATATAGAAGACAAATCTGCCTGCTCTAAGTCAGAAGTAATATTAGATACAATAAGGCTGGCACCTTCACCACTTTGCATTAGAATGATTTCAATTTCACTATTATCATCACAATAACTCACTGCATTTGATAATAGATTATTAATAATTTGTACAAACTCATTGGCACTGGTCATAATATTAAAACCATCTAAGCCACTGCAAACAAGTTGTACATTTTTGCTTTTTGCATCTGACTGATAATGACTCCAGCAACAATTGATAGTATCGCCAACTAAAATCTCTTCTGGCAAGAGGATTATATTACCAACATCACAACGCGCTAAAGCCAGTAAATTGCTAACCAGTAATTCCATCTGGATGCTCGATTCAAGTACACCGCTATAAAAATCTTTTACTAAAGACACATCATCTGGCCACTTAAGAGCAACTTCAGACATAGATCTTAACTCTGAAATAGGTGTACGTAATTCATGTGCGACATCAGAGGAGAAACGTTGCTCTCTGTAAAACGACTTATCCAGTCGTTCCAGCAAATAATTAACTTGCTCAATAACATCAAGCAGTTCAAAAGGTGGATTTTTAATAAATAAACGTTCTTTTAAATTGTCCGCGTTTAATATGGTTATCTGCTCCTTCAATACATGTAGCGGAGATAAACTTTTTCTGACCGTAATCTTCACCAGATAATTAATTAAAAATAATATAATAATGGTAAATATAACGGTTATGACATGTATGCTATTAATTAATAAATCTAACTCTTCACGCTCACGAGCATACACGAGTGTCATCAGCTTCTGACTGGCCAGCTTTTCAGGTGTTCGATCTTCATACTCAGGAATCTGTGGCAAAAAAACAACCTGAACCATGCGCCCTTGTCGACCATCAATTAAAACAAGATCATTAAACCCATAGCCGGGTTGCATTTTAGTTTGCATGGGAAGGTCATTGTCAATTAAAGAATGAGAGCGCTCGAACACTGTTTTCTGATCTAACCACAGTTGAAAATATTCAGTATGATCAGTGGCTTCGAACTCCGGCATAAACTCATCAGCAAAATCAAAATCGAGACCATCAGGCGTATCTTTCATTAAGGTAATTAGTACATTAGCCTTATCTTCAAGTGCTTCATCTAATTCATGTTCAAGCCATATACTTACGGTAATATTAATTATCAGCGTTAGCGAAATAAATATTATCGCGTTGAGAAAAACAACCCGTTTGCTTAGATGACTTTCTAGTGAAAACGTTTTCATTGGCTTTCCAGGTAATATCCGAAACCACGTTTTGTTTTTATCAGGTTTTCAATATTTAATTTACTAAGTTTTTTACGTAATGTACTCACATGCGCTTCAAGCGTATTTCTTGAGGTTGCATCTTCATTTGTATAAATATGATTTATCATAGAATCATAGGTAATAACACGATCCCTTTTTAGAGCGAGATACTCAAGAATAAGATATTCTGTCGGGGTTAAACTAATATCCACACCATTAATACTCACTTTTCGCATAACTGTATCTATAGAGACATTGCCGAACGTCAGCACGGGTGATGAGACATTATGCTTTCGTCTTGTTAGTGTTAATAAACGCGCATGAAGCTCATCAAAAGAGAATGGCTTTATTAAATAATCATCAGCGCCTAAATTAAGCCCCATTACCCGGTCTTCAATTTTATCTTTTGCTGATAAAATTAAAACGTAGGTGTTTTTACGTTTATCGCGTAGTTCTTTTAAAATACTTAAACCATCCATTGATGGCAGCATTAAATCGAGAATAATGACATCATAGTCATTTATCATGGCATAGCATAAACCTTCTTTACCATCACCTGAGCTGTCTATAGTGTAACCCATTCGACTAAATCCAGCTGTTAGCGAATTTCTTAATCGAGTTGAGTCCTCAATTACCAACAGTTTCATACATGGCCTTTTAATTATTAATAACCGTATTTACACAACAAAACCCTACTGAAGCCATGCTCACCGTAATTGCTGTAAATAATAATCGACAGGAAAAAAGCATGATCATTCAGCCGAATCATTCAGCCGAATCATTGTAGAAAAATTACCTTAAGAAACACTTAAGACTGTAATTTATAAGGTCGCGGATTTTAGTCACCATTATCTAAACACTGTGTTTTGTATTTTAATTAATTTGTATAATACACTTACCATGAATATCACAGGTCAGTGTAAAATTTTTCATTCTGAACGCCAATCGCTAGCTAAAATTTTCACTATTTTCCTCGAAGTTCGTTGCAATAGAATAACCCATAGCATTATATTATGGCGCCTCACTTCGTGAAAAATAAAAACACTTTTATCTCAGCCTAATTATAACCAGACTAAATCAGAGGTTCCCTAGACACATACAAACCAGCATTTATTCAATATTTTTTATTTATTTTCAGGAAAATAAATACAGACATATAGCCTGATTTATTTAAAGAGATATGTAAAAAACGGACAATAACCATTAATTTATAATAATTTTTTAAATTACATGAATAAAATACAAATCAAAATAAAGGCTATAGCGATAATGGATTTTGAGGATCAACACCTGACATAAACGGCAATTTTCTATCGGTATGGGTCAGCTGATAAATTAAACCGACCCAGTTACTGATGACTTCACCCGCCGTATCATGCCAGGTATTATCAAGATTATAAACGATTAAACTCTCAGGAAATGCCGGTAATTCTTTATTATTTTTTATCGCAAAGAATAACCGACTTTTATATTCGCGTAAAATAGCCGATGATTTAATGTCGAAATAGCGCTGCGGAAATGGCGGGTACACTTCACACTGCTCTTCAATATATAGCAACACTTCACGTTTGTATTCTTTTAATAATGAGATTGTGTCATATTCCGGATGTCCCTGAAAAAAGATGGTTCGAAAGCCATCTTCCGATGTCGCCAAATGCACGCATTCATCATCAACACCCACGGCTAAAACTTTTAAACCGGCAGTTTCAAATTGTGAGCGGCTAACATTATTCCAACGAGAATGGGGCACATCAAAACGTGTATTGATATCCGTTATTAATGGATGTAGCTGATCGGTTATCTTATGTGTAAACACACCCCATTTTTTTTGCTGCTGTGGCTGTCTTTTTTGTGCATACCTGAATTCTAAAACCGCATGGGTTGCCAGACAGGAACAAAGTGTTGATGTTACATTTTCATAAGCCCAGTCGGCTACTTCAATTAATGGCTGCCAAAAATCCTGATTCGATAACTCTGCACCAATCACATTTACACCGGTAATAATCAAACCATCAAGGCCCTGATTTTTTATCTGTTCGAATGTTTCATAAAATTCGTCAATATGATTTTGTGTTTTTTCACTGCGCGGCAATTCACTTAAGGTAAACGGGTGCACATAAATTTGTGCAATTGGATTGCTCTCGCCTATCAATCTAAAAAATTGTCGTTCAGTTGCAGCCAGTGCCGCATCGGGCATCATATTTAACAGACCAATGTGTAACTCACGAATATCCTGATGAAGCGCCGCATCCGGTGCAAGCACTTTTACACCCTCACCGCGCAAACGATTAAATGAAGGCAACTGATTATGGGCGACTAGTGGCATTTGTTTTTCATACTCGTATCGGTTATTTAATTTGACAGTTTATTATGTTTGTTAAACCGTCAGTTACTAAGGCTCTCTGCTAATGGCCGTTTCTAACAGCTGTAGAAAATCTTTTTCGTTTTTAACTTTGGCAACCTCTTCAGATGTCACCGTATAACCCTGCTTTGCAATTTTTTCATAGCGCGGAATACGCGAATGAAATAATCGCGGAAACACCCAGCGAGTAAATTCATCTGGATCCATTTGCGCGGCATAGTCTAAATTATTTTCAGCTAAATATACCGCCAGTTGCTTCTTTAAAAACTCGGCTCTGTAATAAAGGGGCTTGGGAGCACTCTGCGCCCGCGCAATGAGTTTTTCTTCTTCCTGTTTATTGGTTACCTGAATATAAAGCATTAAAGTATGCTCGGCCAGGGTTTCAATTACACCCGGCTCATCCAGCTCGCACAAACTTCCACCCACGTCATTTATGAAATGATTGTAACCATAAATACTTTGCGCCTTCTCAATAAAATCAGGTACATCAAACATCGTTGCTATTTCAGCTTTTCGATATAGCTCCTGATGTTTTACAAAATCATCCAGCTCAACGCCGCCAATTTCAGGGTTGCCTAACTTGCCGACAAAACTTAATACCGGCCCCAGATCATGTACCTTGATATTATTGCGAATATAAATCCAGTCATTACGCAGCAGCTCATTCAAAAAAGGCACCTGCATGGCCTGCTGCTTGATCATGTCTAAAATAGGCTCATCCAGGTAGCGGGTACCAATGCGGTAATCACCTGAAAAATGGAACCACTGGCTGTCTCGTAACATACTTGATAAATAGGTTTTGCCGACGCCGGACATGCCCAGCAGGGTTACCTTTTTATGTTTCCAGGCTCGAAATTCCTCGACTGTGAACTTCACTTAACTATCTCCAGGTTTTAAAATTTTATTTCGTACACCTTAGCAGGTGCAGCAATCAATGCCACAAATATATGCGGATTATGATCATTAATTACTAGCATAATCAATCGATTACAGGCAAACAATCACAAACCTTGAATATATTAGTATTTTCTTATATTGTAACAACACATGGAACACATAACATAAATAAAAAGAGGATTATTATGAAAAAGCACACCCGATTAGCCGCATTCAGTATAATATTACTGTCATCAAGCATTCTTTTCACAGCATCTACACAAAACGCCCGAGCACTGGTTTTTGATACATTTGATACGCTGGTTCTTAGCTCCCTTGAGACAATTGAAACCTTAATTCTAGGATTATCAGATGACATTGGCATTATGGCAGATCGTATTTTACTGATGTCAGACGACATTGGCGAAATGGCAGATCGAATTGTGTACACAGAGGAATTAATAGTAAACGGATTTTCACAGAGTGGCATCTCAAGCCTGATACTCAGCCCGATTGAAGGAACCCTGGTAAGCGCTACAACTCCGATTGATATTACACTGTCCAGCGCCAGTACAGACTACCTGTTATTTATTTCAAACAAAGCGGATATGTCCGGCTCAACCAATGCACTCGTGCAAAATAATGACACGTCAATAGCCTGGAGTCGGGTTACAGACTTTGCAACGGGCACTAAATTATATATTGCGATTAGAACGGTTGGTGGTACAGTCAGCAGTGATTTTTCCAATACGGTGATGCTGAATCTTCAGTAAAAAATAGTCGCGAGTCATAAGTCATAAGTCAAAAAACTCATGCCGCTCTCCCTTGGGAGAGGCCTCTTTTGACTTAAGACTTACAACTTATAACTTATAACTTATAACTTATAACTATCTTTAAAACGGATGCCCATACATCAACCACACCGCAGTATCTTCATCCGACCAGGCAATATCCAGCCGACCTATATCATTATTCGCCATAATTCTTAAGCTAATCCCTATATCAGATTTCATTGAACTATGTAGCTCTTTAAAATCCCAGTCAGGTGCAACCCGACCAATTTCATAAAAAAGCGTAAACTCCCACCACTCAAAATTGGCGAATTCAAGAAAACTTATTTTTCGAAGCATATTCGATCTTGGAATTGTGCGAAATTCGGCTGAATAATAAATTGCATTGTTATCATGGAAGCGTTCGATTGGATATGCTCGTAAGCGATAAAGCCCGCCAAGCGTAGCACCAAAATAATGGGGTGGCGGTGTATCACTTAAAGTATGTGAAGTCCAAACATTAAATGCAAGCACCTGCTGCTCGGTTAACGGCCCTTTAGGTAATTTAAAATAAGTACTGTACTCTAAACTAGCAACGCTCCATTGGACATTATCGCCAAACCCCGGATCATATTTGATAGCCGCACTAAGAATACTTCCCGTGCTCGGATTAACTGGAAAATCCGTATTATCATATTTTAGTGAAAACCCAACACCGGTTGTTGATAATGGAAACTCCGTATCAACTTCATAGTTTCTATTATGATGAAATAAACTGGTTTGCAAATAGGTACGCCCGGATTTAAACGGATTAAAAATTTCCCCACCGTTTGCCCCACCCACCAGTAAACCTTCACTTAGCGTATAAATATTAACCGGATTAGATTTGGCATTACCAATATCAAAAACATATTTAAAATCAACTTCAAGCCAGTTTGAAAAACCTTCTGCTTCAAAAAAATCATCCGCACTGGAATCATCACTCCCAGCCGGTGGAGAATCACCAGCTGGAGAAGCATCTAAATATGCCCTTTGCTGTGGAAACTCCCCAAGACCTAAACTAACATCCATAAACATATGTGTGTTATTTGAAAATTGATAATTATTAAAAAAAACATAAGCAGCTGCGGCACCTTCATTGCTCACTAGCGCAGTTGCGATCAGGCTATTTTGTTCCTGAGGTAAACCACTGATTCCCCCTGCCACGCCCGCAACAAAACCCATCGCCTCTGAAGCAAAACCATAGGGAAGCACAAAGGGCTCAGGCTCTTTATCTTTAACCCCCAGCTCACGTACAATTATGTCCGCTACGATATTCTGCAGAAACACGTGAGACATAAAAATAGCAGAAAATATTTATTGTCCATTATTGATGTAATGATTAAGCGTGAGAAGATAAGTATAGAGTGATATCAACATTATCAATCTGTTCATCTGAGAGGAATTTTTTAGCGTATTGCAGATAAATACCCGACTCTAAAAATAGATCAAACAAATCACTATCTATATGTTGATCTTTTTGCATGAATGACATTATACGCAAAGACTCGGACAATGTTTTGGCTTTTTTATAGGGTCGATCAGATGCGGTTAAAGCTTCAAAAATATCAGCAATTGCCATCATTCTGGCCGTCAATGGCATATCCTCTTTGCTGAGTCGTTTAGGATAACCGGTACCAACCATTGTTTCATGGTGACAGCCCGCTATTATAGGAACATTTTTTAAATATGATGGATAAGGTAATTGCTCTAACATTTTTATCGTTTGCACCATGTGGCCATTAATAATATACCTTTCTTCTTTAGATAAGGTGCCACGCTTAATAGACAAATTATACAATTCACCTCTGTTGAATTTATATTCCGGTACGTCCAGTTTAAAGCCCCATTGATTATTACTCGGTATTAAATCTGCTTCTTCACGTTTAATAATATGTTCAATATTATCTGACAATAATTTCTCTTCTACTGGCAGCTCCTGTGCTGAACTGTTATCCATACGATTCTCTTCTTCCCATGAAACGCCTGAATGTTTATTCAGCGTTCGCATCCAGCGAGTGTCTGCAATTTTAATTAAACGCTGTATTTTTTCTTCTTCCATAAATTCACCGCCCTGATTACAGGCAGCAACAAATTCAAAGTCATCATCCAATTTTTTAATGGCTTGTGAAAATTCATCCTGTAGTGATCTTTCATCCCCACCATCAACAAGCGCTTTTAAATATTTAATTTCCGCATCGCGTTTTAACACTTCAAAACGGGTACGTACTTCATGAATTCGATCATAAATTGTTTCCAGCTTGGTCGATTTATCCACCACATATTCAGGTGTCGTAACTTTTCCACAGTCATGTAACCAGCTCGCGATGTGTATTTCCTGCCACTGCTCTTCATCCAACTGATAATCGGCAAAACACTGGACATTCGAATCACAGGCCGCCTGGGCAAGCATTTTTGTAATTTCAGGAACACGCTGACAATGTCCACCGGTGTACGGTGATTTTGCATCAATCGCACCTGCGATTAACTTTATAAACGCATCGAGTAAATCTTCCTGCATTTTTAATAAATATTTGCTCTCCAATGAAATTGCTGAAAACTCGGAAAACGCTCTCACAAAAGAAAGTGATTGCTGCTTATTATTCGATGATACTGTATTACTGGACATATACGCCAGAACAACCATGCCCATAAATTCGCCCTGACGGTTTCGTAATGGCAATAAAATCAAACGCAGATTATCATCGTTAATTTTTTCTGCCAGTACAGACCATTGACTACCCTGAGTTACATCCTGATATAAATATTTACAATCATTTGATTCAATTAATTCTGAAATTTCATTGTCACCAGACATTGAAAATATCGGTAAAAACTCACATTCGGCCTGCTCACCCGTTTTTAACTTTAGCGCATTGGGTCTTAATATTTTACTATCTTCACCAACCAGATAGGTAGCTACTGCATCGGCCTGGCTTGCATCTAATGTTTCAATGGTTATTTTTTCAAGCAATGAATCAAAATTTCTCTCATTCGCCAGTGAATTAATCAATCTCATAAACTGGCTTAAGCTCGACTTCATTAAAGCCTGTGCATTTGCCAGGTCATCCACTTCTTCTATCAGACTTATTGTTGGTACTGACTCGCTGAAATCAAAATTCATAATGTCTTTTGCTTCAATTGCAAGTTGATGCATTGCAGCCGAGATACGTTTTGAGATATACCAAACAACCGGAATTGTCATTACAATAATAATCAGTAACAGGTAAAATGAATTTAGAGCAATATTAATTGCATCTTTAAGCAGCTCCCTGACCGGTGTAAACATAAACAAATACAGTTCATCACCACCTAGTTTACCAATATTTTTAACCGCACCTTGCCAGGGTGCGCCCGCCACATCGAAAATTAAAGTTTGTTCTTTAAATAAATTATCACTGTTGAAATAACTAATAACTTTGCTACGCAGCTCTTTTAATGATTTAAGCGTAATTGCTCCCTGATTATTCTTTATTAAACTCTCGTTTTTAGTGGAGCTTGCTACTACATCCCCTTTTGATGTTATTAAATACAGCTCAGACAGAGCGGTCATTTTTGACTTTTCTAAACCTGTAGATATATCGTCTAAAGTAATATCCGTTGCAATCACTGTTTTGGAGTGTTGCATTTTCATAGTGACGGTTGTACCGACTTTTTTCATAAAATAAAAATAATACGGTGCAATTGCTTTAGGCTTAGATTCCGCCTGTAAAAACCAGGGACGTTTTCGTGGATCATAATCACTCTTTACGGGCTGCTCACGATGCAATATATGCAATTGATTATCTAAATGAATCCTCTGTAGCGTTGATTCACCAGAGACATCAAATGCAAGATTATCAACCACTAAAGCAGCCTTTGACGGAGCATTAAATTGTTTTCTTAAATTTTCAGTATTGAGCTTTCTAACAATAAAATAATCTCCATTTTCATAACCAATTTGTATTGCAGTGATAGATGCCTCAGAATGCAGTGCAGCAGATAAAGAACCGATATATCTCAGGCGCTGGCCAAATGATTTACTAGCAGCCAGAGATGAATGGGAAAGCAGATACAGGGAATTATGTACAGGATTATAGGTTTTTCGATAATTAAGAACTATTTCTTTTGAAGCACGATCATAGATTTCATCCGAAGCGGATAACAACAGCTTTGACATTTGTGTATAGTTTAATATCCCTAAAAGCCCCCCAACACTGAGGATAAGAACGGCAAATAAAGTGGTGAGTACAAATCGTAGTGAATACTTTTTTGTTTTTGTCATCTGTAGCAGTTCTAGAAATTGGCCAGAACTGATTGTACATCAGATTAAATCATCTTTTGAAGTGTTTCCTCCACCTTATAATAAATTCACACAAACGTTTAGCCATCAAGTATTGAACATTGGTTAATCTTACCCCGGTGTATCACTGGCTAAATCACTGAACGCCAATAAAATCCAGGGTGTAGATTTAATTTTATAAAATATTTAATGCCCTGCATTACCGGTCACCGCACTGGGGTCGACCTCATACAAAGCCGGTAACGAGTGAGCTATGCCCTTGTGGCAATCAATACAGGTTTCACCGCTTTCCAGGCCTTTACTGTGACTTGCTACTGCACGACGCTGTTGTTCCGCAAAATCCATAGATTCATAATTATGACAGTTGCGGCATTCACGTGAATCCGTACTCTTCATTGAGCGCCATACATTTTGCGCTAAATGCAAACGTTTCTCTTCGAATTTTTCTGGTGTATCAATAGTACCCAGTGCTTTGTGTAATAGCTCATTACTGGCCTGAATTTTACGCGCCATTTTATGAATCCAGGGCTTAGGCACATGACAGTCCGGGCAGGTTGCTCGTACACCGGTTCGGTTCGTGTAATGAACCGTTTCTTTATATTCCTGGTAAACATTATCTTTCATTTCATGACAACCAATACAAAATTCTTCTGTATTCGTCGCCTCCATTGCCGTATTAAACCCACCCCAGAAAATAACACCCGCCACAAAACCTGCAACCAGCAGACTGCCAAGCGTTGCCGTACTCGGGCTTCTTAATGTTTTTATCAATGACTTTATATTCATTGCTGCACCCTTAATTCTATTTAATTACTTCAACTGACTGAAATGAATTTTCTACCAGAGGCTTTGCATTGGCCTGAGGAACATGGCACTGATTGCAGAAATACCTACGCGGAGCCACATTCGACATCGCCTCTCCATCACGTCCGGAAAAATGTGTTAGTGAGATTTTTGTCGCACCGGACTTCTGATAATTGGCCCAGCTATGACAGGTTAAACATTTATTAAATTTCAAATTAATTTTGTAACCTTTAGTTTTATGTGGAATCAGGGGTGGTTGCTGTACATACGCCCGGGCAATTGGTGTCTGATCACTAATATTACGTTTGATCACAACCTGATTTGATGGAGAATCTATATCCGATTCTCCGCGCAATGAATTAACTTCAACAGTTCCTGCTCCGGCTCCTGCACTAGTTGATATCAGCAATGATGTACTCATCAGTATTAACCCTGCTAAAATTGAATTTTTCATAAATTAAACTCCCCCTGAGAAGTTAATAGTTATACCGTGAAGTTATGGTTTTAAAATTTATATATCTATGGTTTATGGCGAAAACGTCTTTTGCACAAACATCAATGCAGCGACCGCAGTTAGTACAGTTTGCCGAACTAATCAGCGGACTATCATCACCCTTTAAAGCGGGCTTTATCACCTGTGGTTCAGGGCATAGCGCATAACAATCCATACAGTCATTGCAATCTGCTCTGTTTATGGCGTTAACTTTTATTAAACTAAACTTTCCCAATACACTATAAAAAGCCCCCATCGGACACAGATGTCCACACCAGGCACGGCGACTAATAAACGCATCAAGAATAAAAATACCTACAATAAAAAACCAGGAAAACCCCATACCGAATACAATTTCTCGCTGTATCATGGTGACTGGATTAACTAATTCCCAAACCAGCATACCTGTCACTGATGCAAGTAAAAATGAAACCGCTAAAAGCGCATAACGATTTTCTCTTGAAAAATTTAAAGGGGAAAAATTTAAAGAAGAAAAACTTATAGAGAAAAAAGTCAGTGATTTTTTTATTTTCAAAAAACGTCGTAGCCAGTCCGCTGTATCGGTAACAATATTTATCGGACAAACCCATGAACAATAAACACGGCCACCGACAATAAAATAAAACAGGCCCACAATTACTGCACCCGTTAATGCCGTTAATTCTGGATAGTGACCGGCGAAAACAGATTGTAAAAACACAAAAGGATCACTTAGGGGAATGGTGTTAAGCACTAAACTGGATGTCATATTACCTTTAATCAACCAGACATCAAATAATGGGCCCGCCAGAAATAAAAATATAATACTCACCTGACTCAGGCGTCTGAGCAGTAACCACTTATGCGCCAGTAACCAACCTTTTTTATCAATAGCATCCTGGCCCATTTTCTTTTGGCTCACTATCTCCCGGTTCACTATCTCCCGGTCCACTATCTCCTGGGCAGTGCTATTTTTTGTAACCACCATTACAACCGGCCCTCATTCAAACGTTCAAGTGCACTTTTTTCAAAAGGTGTTTTTTCTGGTATTATTTTTTCTGGTACTATTTTTTCTGGTACTATTTCTTCAGGTTGTATCAGTCCCTCGCCTTCATAATCATAACGTGTGCCTTCTGGCAGATTATATTGATGTTCAATATCCGGTGTAACTAAACTTTTACCGGCCTTTTGTTTTTCTTTCCAGCCTAATCGATAGTGCTTACCCAATTCACCTTTTGCCAGATTAACAGGTAGCACTTTTATGGCTGCTTCATCTAAAATACAGGCATGCTCACACTTCCCACACCCGGTGCAATCTGTGGAGTGTACTACCGGAATAAAAAGCGCATGTTTAGCGGTGCGTTTATTATGTGAATATTCAATCGAAATCGCCTTATCGCGCACCGGACAAACGTTATAACAGACTTCACAACGCAAGCCCTGAAAGGCGATACAGGCTTCATGATCAATTAACACCGCCAGCCCCATTTGCGCATCATCAATCACTTTAAGTTGCGGATCAAGCGCACCGGTTGGGCAGGCTTTTACGCAGGGAATGTCTTCACACATTTCACAGGGAATATCCCGCGCATTAAAATAGGGCGTACCCGGTACAACACCCTGTGCAATACCGGGTGCAACACTATCCCCCAGTGATGAAAGTTTGAGTGTATCGTAGGGGCAGTCACGTACACATAAACCACAGCGCACACAGGCAGATAAAAAATCAGCTTCATTATTGACACCCGGCGGACGAATTGCATCGGCGGGTAAAGATTTAGATTGCTGAGAATACAAACCCAGCATAATAGCCGGCACCATTCCAGACAAAGCAGCACCCCCAGCCGCTCTGGAAATTTTTTCCAGAAAACGGCGACGGCTTTGCGATGTTTTGTCTGTTGTTTGATTCACTTTCTTTTTCTAGCCTCTCAAATATCCCCTGCCCCTCTTTTTTCAGGAGGGACATTTAAGACGCTTATGCCTTTTCGATTTTAATCGCACACTTTTTATAATCCGTTTCTTTGGACAACGGATCAGTTGCATCAAGCGTTACTTTATTAATTAAGCGTCCCGCATCAAACCAGGGAACAAACACCAGGCCTCTTGGTGGACGGTTTCGACCACGGGTTTCAACCTGTGCTTCAATTTCTCCGCGGCGTGAAATTATTTTTGCGGTTAAACCTCTGCGCAAACCACGCTGTTTCGCATCCTCCGGATGCATAAACACAACCGCATCCGGGAATGCACGATACAATTCCGGCACACGTCGTGTCATCGTACCTGAATGCCAGTGCTCTAACACGCGCCCCGTTGATAACCACAAATCATATTCTGCATCCGGGCTTTCCGCCGCAGGCTCATAAGGCGCGGTAATAATATTCGCTTTACCATCTTTATTTCCGTAAAAACGAATGCCCTCACCTTTTTTAACATAGGGGTCATAACCTTCCGCATAACGCCACAGGGTTTCCTTGCCATTAACCACCGGCCACCTCAAACCACGTACTTTATGATAAGTATCAAACGGTGCCAGCTCGTGACCTTTTTTAACGCCTTCTAACTGAAAGCGACGATACTCTTCAAACAAACCTTTTTGCGCATAAAAACCAAAAGCATCCATTTCATCGTTCTGATATTTATTGCCCCGATCATCCATCACGGTTTGCTTTTTAAACTGATCTACATAACCATTTTCAAATAACACACTGAATAAATTTTTGCCTTTATATTGTGGTGACTTCGCCAATAAATCTGCGGGCCATACATCTTCCATTTTGAAACGTTTTGAAAATTCCATTAACTGCCACAAATCTGATTTTGCTTCACCCGGTGCCGCTACCTGTTGACGCCAGAACTGTGTGCGACGCTCCGCATTACCATAAGCCCCTTCTTTTTCTGTCCACATAGCGGTAGGCAAAATTAAATCGGATGCCATGGTAGTAACCGTGGGATAAGGATCGGAAGTCACAATGAAATTATCCGGATTACGATATCCAGGTAGCGCTTCTTCATTAATATTCGCCGCCGCCTGCATATTGTTATTACACATAACCCAGTACACATTTAGCTTGCTGTCTTTAAGCATACGGTTTTGTAACACCGCGTGATAACCCGGTTTTCCAGGAACCGTACCTTGCGGTAATTCCCAGATTTTTTCTGCAAATTCACGATGCGCTTTTTTCTTCACCACATAATCTGCAGGCAGTCGATGCGAGAAAGTACCCACTTCGCGCGCCGTACCACAGGCTGAAGGCTGGCCGGTTAACGAGAACGGGCCGTTACCCGGCTGGGAAATTTTTCCAGTTAATAAATGCACGTTGTACATCAAGCCATTGGTCCACACACCCCGGGTATGCTGATTGAAACCCATGGTCCATAAGGAGGTAATTTTCTTTGTGGGGTGTGCATAAAGTTCAGCTAAACGTTGCAGATTTTTTTTCGGCACGCCGGTAATTTCGTGGGCATAATCCAGCGTATATGTTTCAACGCTTTTTGCATATTCTTCAAAGGAAATAGTGCTGAGCTTTCCACCCTTACCGGTTTTCTTTTTCTCCAGTTCATGCTCGGGGCGCAAACCGTAGCCAATATCGACCGGTGTCTTTTTAAAGTTAACGTGTTTGCTGATAAAATCTTTGTTATACGCTTTATTCTGGATAATATAATTGGCGATGTAATTTAAAATCACCATGTCTGTTTGAGGTTTAAATACAATTGGGTTATCCGCTAAATCAAAAGAACGATGTATGAATGTGGATAACACATGCACTTCACTGTCTTTTTTTGTAAGTCGGGTATCAGTAATACGGGTCCATAAAATGGGATGCATCTCCGCCATATTTGAACCCCACAGAACAAACGCATCCGCATGTTCTAAATCATCGTAACAGCCCATCGGCTCATCGGAACCAAAGCCGCGTATAAACGCCCCTACCGCTGATGCCATACAATGGCGTGCATTCGGGTCAATGTGATTGGAACGGAAACCCGCCTTCATTAATTTAGATGCCGCATAGCCCTCAAAAATTGTCCACTGTCCGGAGCCAAACATGCCGACGGTTGAAGTCATTTTATCTGCGGGTACACCCTTGTTTGCCGCCATGTCTTTTTTCATGGCCTGTTTCCATTTTACTGCCATGATATCGAAAGCTTCATCCCAGCTAACTTCTTCAAACTCGCCGTCTTTATCGTAAACCCCATTGGTTTTACGCAGTAGAGGTTTGGTTAAGCGATCTTTTCCATACATGATTTTGGAAAGAAAGTAGCCTTTAATACAGTTAAGCCCTTTATTAACCGGCGCATCCGGATCGCCCTGAGTGGCCACAATTTTTCCATTTTGTGTACCCACCAAAACCGAACAACCGGTTCCGCAAAAACGACAGGGCGCTTTATCCCACCGAATTTTATCCTCAGAGGCGGCTAGCACTTCTTTCATGCCGGGTATGGTTACACCGGCAGCCGTAGCCGTTGCCGCTATCGCATTGTTTTTTACAAATTCACGCCGTGTCATTTTCATGCTGACATCCTCTCTTGAGTCGGTTTTATTTCCAGGGTTTCCTGTTCATTAAATTCATCATCACTAAACTGGTAAATCATAGATGCGCTGAGTACACCGGGAATTTCATAAAATGCCATAATGCGCTCCCCCACATTTTTTCGATCTTCATCTTCTATGGTCACAATTAAACGGCCAGCATCGGTTTCACCGTGCACCTCTACACCCCGCTGGCTTTCCAGGGTCTGCTTCACTGAATCAAGCTGTTCAAGCTTTGCATGAACTAATGCACTACAAATATTGTATTTACTCATGGTTTATTTCCCTGCGGATGTTAATGGCATGTGCCGGACACACATGAACACATTCACCACAACCATTACAGGTTGCGGTATTTATATTGACCTGACTTACGCCACCCACCATTAATTTAAATTCAATGGCGGACGCCTCACAAACTTCGCCACATGAACGACACACAATACCCAACTCGGCAAAGCACTGGTTATCAATCTGCGCCCGTTGATGCCATGGAGACGCATGGTTAGATTGGGTAAGTGACATGGCGGGCTCAGGGCAGGCCTGCACACAGGCTTCGCAATAATCGCAGCCATGGCGTAAAAAACTGAGTTCAGGAAAGCCCCCCGCCAGAGTGTCTACACCCTTAACAATAAGGTTTGATGGGCAAGCCTCTGCACATTTAAAACAGCGGGTACACGCGTCAGTAAACTGCGCCTCCTCAATTGACCATGGAGGCCGAACCGGAAGCGCTCCTTTAAACTGTCCTTGTAAAAACTGTTTTCGATTTATAGCCTGTGCTTTCAATTTGCCCTCTCATTGTTAGAGACTTACTGGCTAACACTTTTGCTAGTGTGAGTAGAACATATTAGGTGAACATAACATTGATATTCATCAATTATGACTGACTAACATTTCTAAAATATTATAGTAGAGATTAGCGGAATTACTGGCGCTGACAGCGGGTTGAATAAGGACATGAATATGACCAGAAAGATAGCTCAAAAGATAGCCCGAATAACAGCTAGAATAATAGCCACAATAACAGGTGAAATAACAATCTGAATGTTAAACTAAATGATGCCTGAACAGTTTATGCTCAGTAAAAATACCGTAGATATATTAAATAGAGCCTGGCCTACGAAAGCAAACTCCGCTCCATTATTGAGAGAATCAGGCGGGACATGACGTTTACTTTAGCGGGTCAATCATCAGGCTTATTTTTTCCTGTGATTTAACATTCACAGGTTGATTAGAGAGGTTGCCTGCTGAATAGCCCCACTCCCCTGCATTGTCAGACACATCGTAAACGTATATTTACAATCACATTACAACTAACACTCATTTTACTAATGTTAAAGCATGCTGTCTTTTATCTGTCTGATGAGTTGCAATCCACACCGGGTCCAGTATATCGCATTGGGCAGAATACCCATCGACAACCTCCTCCAGATAATTTAACAGTGCATCACTGTCATCATTTTTGCAAATCGTTTCAAGGTTGTGCAAAATAGTTTTCAATTGATCCCAGGGGAGCTCAGCTTCCTGAGCTCGCATAATACGTGGGTGTTTCGTTCCCGTGACATTTTCGCCTAGCAGAAGCTCTTCATAAAGTTTCTCTCCCGGGCGTAACTGGGTTGTTTCAATACGGATATCGCCGTCCGGGTTTTTCTCATCTCGCACTTTCAGGCCATACAGGGAAACCATGTGACGAGCCATGTCCTGAATACGCACCGGCTCTCCCATATCAAGCACAAACACATCGCCGCCATGGCCCCCTCCATGGCCCCCTCCATACCCCATGGAACCTGCCTGTATTACCAGCTGTGCCGCTTCCGGTATTGTCATGAAATAACGCGTGATATCAGGATGGGTTAGCGTAATTGGCCCGCCCGCCTGAATTTGCCGCCTGAACAGCGGAACCACTGAACCGGAAGAGCCAAGAACATTGCCGAAACGCACCATGCTGAATTTGGTGCTATCGAGCTGCCTGGCCAAAGCCTGCACAACAAGTTCCGCCAACCGTTTGGTCGCCCCCATTACATTAGTCGGGCGAACCGCTTTATCAGTAGATATCAGAATAAATGTTTCAACATTCGTATTTAATGCGGCGCTTGCCGTATAAAAAGTACCAAAAATATTATTCTTTACGCCTTCAATCGGATTGTATTCAACCATCGGTACATGTTTGTAGGCCGCCGCATGATACAGAGTCTGTACCCCGTAGGTTTTTATCACATGCTCAACTTTGTGCTGATTACTGACCGTTCCCAGAATGGGAATAATCTGTTTATCAAGTAGCACAACACAGTTATCTTTACAGTACTCTCTCAACTCCTGCTCGATGCAGTAAAGCGCATACTCACAGTGATCAAATAATACAATACGTGAGGGTTGCTGGTTAATAATCTGCCGACACAGTTCAGAACCAATTGATCCCCCAGCACCGGTTACCATAACGGATTTACCGGTAATACAGGTTGACAACAAATGCTCATCTGGCGGAATGGGCTCCCTCCCCAGAATATCTTCAATGCCGACTTCACGTAAATCTGACACCCTGGAACGACCAGAGACAATATCCATAAGTGATGGCACGGTTCTGACGTGCAATGGTAACTTTTCCAGATAATCGATAACCTGCTGACGCCGAACGCGCTGGGCAGAAGGAATCGCCATTAACACCTGACTCACACCACAGTTTTTGATAAGTGCCTTTAATTCCAGCGTAGAATACACTTTCAGGCCACGAATTTCTGTACCCTGTAACTCATGCTTATCATCGATAAATGCAATAGGTGTAAACTCATGCCCGGCCTGCAAGGCTTCTGCCAGTTCAGCTCCAGCCTCACCTGCGCCATAAATAGCCACATCAACAGATGCGTTTTTGTTTCTTGTGTACCATTGTAATCCTGCTCGAATAATAGCTCGACTACCACCGACCATGGTCAATGTAACTAACCAGTAGATGGCAAATACAGTGACAGTGACATCCTGATGCCCCATCGCCAGAACAAGCCCAAGCAATATTACAACCTGTAGGCTCACTGCTTTAACAATAGCAAAGAACGCCCTGGAACTAATATAAATAAGTACAGCCCGATATAAACCGTTATGAACAAAAACAGGCATTGCCACGAGTGGTGCGACTAAAAACAACCACCAGTGCTCATGAATTTCATTTGGCCACCAACTACTAAAGCGAAGCGCAAAGGCGACCCACAGAGATAAAGGCAGTAATATCGCATCTAATGCCATAATAACCGACAGCTTTTTCTTAAAGGAGGGAGGATTTGCATTAATTGTTTTCATTTCACTTTCCTTCAGTTCATTTTCCCCTGTATATTTTTAAGCCTGCTTACTTGCTTAATAACCTCCTCAATATCTATCTAATAAAAAATTTTTTACTTAATTATTAACTGTCAATACAACTAATCCTGTTGTAATAAAGCCAGAGCACCTCACAGAAATCTATGATGATATTTCTGTCCACTACGACCACATCACTATTTTTATATGACTGTAATATTCACGCTAATGCTGTTTTTTTTCTGACGACATCCATCAGAACACTCTCGACGACTTCACAGGTTGTTTCTACCTCATCATCTAACAAAGTAGGATGAACCAGAAATGACAGCTCAGTCTTACCCAGTTTACTTGCAACAGGTAATCTGTTTGCAGGTCTTAAGTGACCAGAATCAAATGCTTTTTCAAGATAAACTTCCGCACAGGAACCGGTAAAGCAGGGAATCCCCTCAGCATTGATAGCCCCCATAATACGATCGCGGTTCCACTCCATATTCAGCGCCTCTGATTTGACAAAAACATCATATTTATAATAAGCATGCTCCATATGCACAGGCGGTTTAACAACTCTGAGCGCGGGAATATTCTCAAAACAGCGTGTTAATCTGGCTGCAATCTGATTTCTACGAGAATGCCATTCCGGTAATTTCTTCAGCTGTAGTCGACCAATTGCCGACTGCATTTCTGTCATACGTAAATTTGTGCCAAGTGAATCGTGTAACCAGCGAAATCCAGGTAGATGATGCTGACTATGTACCGCAGCAAAAGACTTACCATGATCTTTAAATGACCAGGCTTTTTCCCAGGTTTTATGATTATTGGTCACCAACATGCCACCTTCACCACCGGTGCTAATGATCTTGTCCTGACAAAATGAAAATGCTGCAACATCCCCTAAAGAACCCACGGGCCTTCCCTTATAAGTAGCACCATGTGCCTGTGCACAATCCTCTATAACTTTAAGATTATGCGTAGCAGCCAGTTCAAGTATAGGGTCCATCTCACAGGGCCAGCCCGCCAGGTGCACCGTAATAATGGCTTTTGTATGCGGGGATAAAACCGGGAGTATGGTATCGACTGTTATATTCTGCGAATCCGGATCGACATCTGCAAACACAGGTCGAGCCCCGCACAGAGCGACAGCACTGGCAGTAGCAACAAAAGTGCTGGATGGCACGACGACATCATCCCCAGGGCCAATATCAAGAACACGCAGCGCCAGCTCCAGAGCCACAGTTCCATTTGCCACAGCCACCGCATACTTTGTATGGCAGTATTCTGCGAACTCTTTTTCGAATTTATGGCCCTCCTCCCCGGTCCAGTAATTTACCTTTCCAGAACGAAGGACCTTAGCCACGGTAGCAATTTGATTTTCTGAGTAATACGGCCATCCATGCATAGCAGTTTCTCACTATAGATATTCATTTATCATTTAATTTTTATACTTTATATATTCTATAAACTGAAGTGGATTACAGAAAAAGTTATTATAAAGTTATTCATGTAGAGATTAAAAAACTATACTCACTGAGATACCAAAACCCTTACACCAGCACAATCACAGCGAGATGTCTTTACTGTAGAGTAGCGATTGAAATCCTGTAATGACAAGGATCAACAAACTCGTTAGATTTAAAAAATAATCTATTATTTTTAATAATGTTAATACAGAAAAATAAAAAACATTTTTCCTATACTACAAATAATCATTTAAAAATTTGATTGATACTAATTCAAATAACATTCATATAGACATACACCCTGCATAATCCAAGTATTTCACAAGCCCCTAATGTTACTCTGCCACCCGTTTGGGTTAGGCAATTTATGCCTGTTATTATCCTGATGAGATGCAATAACCTGAATTTTATATAAATACATTATCATCAACTCATACTTCAACAAGCGCTTTAGTAATGCTCCATAATTGACTCGCCACAGACTGATCATAAGATGCAGATGAAGAATCAACGAGACTCTCATTCATATAATATCCACCGCTGCACTGATCAAGTGCAGCTGAACTAGCAAGATAAATACTGGTTTTCGCACCTTCCTCAGGTGTGAGCTCGTTTCTTTTTAATAACCGCCTTACATAAAATCTGATCAAACCATTATTCTTACCAAAATTGCTAGCGACAAGACCAGGGTGTAATGCATTTACCGTGACATTACTACCCTGTAATTTTCGAGCCAATTCATAGGTAAATAATATGATTGCAAGCTTAGATTGTGCATAGGCATCAAGCCCGGTAAAATCAAGACCAGTAAAATTATGCCATTGCTGAAAATCAGAAAAATTAATCTTCCCCCTGGTATGTGCCTGGGAGGAAACATTTATAATGCGCCCCTGATCACTGACTTTAAGCATATCAACAAGTAACAGGCTCAGCAAAAAAGGGCTCAGATAATTCAGCGCCAAATTCATTTCGTAACCATCGACACTCTGCTGACGTGTGATAAAATAACCCCCTGCATTATTAATCAACACATCTAAACACCGATATCGTTTTGTAATATTTTGAGCCACTTCACGCACTTGCCTTAAGCTCGAAAGATCAGCACATATGAAATCAATCGATGAGTTCGCTGATATTTTTTTAATATCATTTACCGTTCTAATGCATTTTTTTTCATTACGCCCAACAATAATAACCTGCGCACCTTTTCGCGCTAGAGCCAGCGCCGTTTGCCTGCCGATTCCAGAGGTTGCACCTGTTATCACGCAAAGTTTTTTCGACATAATATCCACTGATTATAAATACAAGCCACATCGAACTAATGAAAGTGAGACATATTTCTCGCTGGATTACCCACCATCTTCGCGCCATCAGGAATATCTCTTGAAACAACTGAGCCTGCGCCAATTAAACATTGTTTACCTATATTTACCCTGGGTGTTATACATGAGCCAATTGCAACCAGTGAACGTTCACCCACAATAACTTCGCCACTCACAACCGCGTTACCGCTTATATGGCAAAAATCACCTATACAACTACTATGACCAATAATAGCGCCGTTATTTAAAATACAATGTTCTCCAATAACGGCCCCAGGCTCTATCACCACGCCCGGCATAATCACGGTTCCAGCCCCTATTTTTACATCTTCACTTACAATAGCATTAGAATGTATAATTATTGGGAATTCAAAATTCAGCATTTTTTTTGCAATTGCCTCTCTTATTTCATTATCGCCAACTGAAATAAAAATTTTACGTATATTTAATTCACTGTTCAGCTTTTCAAATTTCGACATGTCTGTTATGAGTTCATAACCCAGAAAACTCTCACCCGATCTTTGTTTGTTGTCATCCATAAAACCAACCACGCTAAAGTTAGTACATGTTTTTATTACTTCATATATAACACGGGCATGACCGCCAGCACCGTACATCCATAACTTTTTCATACCTGAATCCTGCTTAAATCTGATTGCTTTATTTCACAATTATTAATATTTAATGCAATTTATTCTTGTCGCTTTCTGTTCCTTTAAAATCATAACTTACACCCTTATTACTGTAGATATTATCTTTATTGAATACCACTGCAGGTGTTTTCAATACAATTTTCATATCTAGCCAAAGAGACCAGTTATCGACATACCACACATCTAATTCAATACGCTCCTCCCAGGAAATATTGTTACGCCCATTAATTTGAGCCCAGCCGGTAACGCCTGGCTTCATATTTAAACGTTTTCGTTGATGGTCTGTATAGTTATCAACCTGATATTGCAATGTTGGTCGTGGGCCTATAAAACTCATTTCACCTTTAACTATATTTATAATTTGTGGCAACTCATCCAGACTCCAGTCACGTAAAACTTTTCCGACTGCCGTTATACGTGGGTCATTATCTACAATATTCAGTCCTGCCCCAATATTTACTGCATCAACGATCATCGTACGAAACTTATAAATAGAGAACAGCTTTCCTTTAATACCCACTCGCTGTTGCATGAAAAACACGGGGCCACTTGAGTCAAGCTTTATCACTATTGCAATAAAAACCAATATGGGAATAATTAACAGGAATAAAAAAACACCTACAACCACATCAAATGTGTTTTTTAAAAACAGGGCGAGACTTATATATGGAGAACCTAAACTCTTGACCTTTTTCACCACAATATCACTCCTACGTATAAACCCATGACCAAAATCATATGACTATCATACCCCAGGGCAAGGCGTCTTATAAGCATAAAAATATTTATATTGATCTTTATCATAATTGAAACTTTACATTTTGTTTCATTACAATAAATTACTTATGAGCATTGTTTAAATCCAGAACTTGTCGTTCTATCAATGATTCAATTTCAGACATAAGTTGCTTTCTATAACCAGGAACCAAAGTCGCCACGATATACATCATATCTTTAAAAAAACTATACTCACGTATATATTGACGATTTATTTTAATCTTGATCTCGAAAACAACCTCACGGTTATATCGCTCTGGGTTATCACATGCAGCCAAAAGTTCTTCTTCATTTCGAAAAAACAAAGTCGCCGGTCCGGTTATACCTGGACGCAATGAGAGAATAATACGGTCATCACCTTGCAGCTTATCCGCAAAGCCAACAACATCAGGACGGGGACCAACAAAACTCATTTCCCCCATCAGGACATTAAACAACTGGGGTAACTCATCAAGCTTAAATTTTCGTAAAACCGCGCCAAACTGGGTCACCCTTGGATCACCCCGTATTGTAAAGTCTGAGGTAATACCTTTAACTGATCGCATTGTTCTAATCTTTATAATCTTGAAAATTTCAGCATTTTTACCGACTCGTTCCTGAGTATAGAAACCATTGTGTTTTGTATCTATCGTTGATAATAACCAGCAAATAAGAATCAACCATGAGAATAAAATTAAACCCAACAATGCCAGGCATATATCAAAGCCACGCTTACAAAACTGTTGCCCGTTATTCATGAACCTGATTCGCCTGGTTTCTGATTGCGGACAATATGTTCTTGAAAAAGAACAGATGACACTTTATGAAAAACTGGAATTGTGTTAAAAATCTCTAAAAACTTTCTAAACGGGTAAAGCAAATTAACCAGTAATTTTATATGTGGGCGATAAACAACATGCAGTTCGGAGTATTCACGTTTAAACCCGAACTTACACAAAAATTCCTGCATATTGGTTTCATGCGCAATTGAGCGACTACCATTAGAAACCGCCAGGCCATTTTCATTCACATAACACTCAAGTATGCGATGAATCATTGCATAGCTTGCATATTCACGAAGTGCTGCAGGCGTTATATCAATTGTATGCATAAAAACGCCATTACCTTCTACCAGGCATATAATGTAGCCCAGCAGTTCTCCATGCTTCGTACAGGCCCAAATATCAAAGATTGATTGTCCTCGCAAACTTTTTATAAATGCATTAAACGCCTGTCTACTTTTAGGCTTAGCGTGTTTATATCGTTGATAGCACCTGACATGGCACTCATAACCTTGTTGGCTTAGCCATTCAGGGCTGACCTGTTTTATTTCAAGACGTTGAGTTCCTCTACGAATTTTTGACCGTGTATTAGCAGAAACATGCTTAAAATCATAATGCCGACAAACGATCGCCCACCAATCCGTTGGCGAGTTCACAGCTTCCGTTTCATAGCGCACAAACAAAGCCCCGGTTTTCTTAAGGAGCTGTGTCGCTTCATCATATGTGAAATCAGTATATACTGGCATTGCAGCTGCAGAGATTAAAGCACCGTGATATTTCATCCAGGACACGCCTCCCAGAGTTATCACTGTATCACCCTGGGATATCAAAAATTCTGCATAACTTCTGAAACTCAAATCCAGCGGTTTTGGCATACAGCAATTCATATCCCTTTCTCATTTGTAGCTTAAAACATTAAACAATAAACAATAAACAATAAACAATAAACAATAAACAATAAATCATGACATTATTTAGTTTCTTTGTCTTTTCTAACCCAGCTAACCAGCATACTGCCTCTACCCATTATACTGGCCAGAGTCCAGATAAAAACATGTAACTTACTTTTCGCAGATTGCATATTCCTCGCAGTAACATATAGCGGATCCACAGGCGTTGTCGTTTTAAGCTGATACACGGATAGACCAACCCTGTCTAGAATGTGCTTCAGCGTTTTTGGCGTAAAGCCATGAACATGATGTGGGGGTGCCACAGTTGCGACAGTATTGCGCTTGCCTCCCATAAGTAAACGTAACTGGGTTGGAAGTGCATCTTCATTTGGCGTGGCGATCATTGCGAAGCCTCCCGGCACTAGTAGACGTTTAACTTCAAGCAGTGCATCATAGGGGTTTGGTAAATGCTCTATAACATCTCGAAGCCTGATAAAGTTAAACTGATTAGCTTCAAAGCCACTTTCCAGCAAGGGGGTATTACGAATATCGACTTTTAATTTCTCCCGACCCAGCTCTATTAATTTAGTATCTATATCAACACCAACCGCTTCCCACCCGCAATCTTCTGCCGCTCGCACTGATGAGCCCGAACCACAACCGATATCCAGGAATTTACCCGGTGGTAGGTCATGCCCAACAAATCGCGATATTAGTTTAACTTGTTGATGAAGCTGTTTTCTATCATGTTCGAGTACCTGCTGTGTAATTTCATGCTGAAACCGTGTGTACTGAAAATCCAACGACATCTCGGAGAATTCCGTCGATGGCTCAAAAAATGGCATTGGATTTAAATAAATCATTGAGCACTCTTTGCATTGTCCTATATGCCAGCCATCTACTTCAGACAGCTCACTAAAAGCATCCGCGCCACAGACATTACAAGAGATCCATACACTGTTTGTCATCACTTTACTCCCCGCAAAGCTACTAATCTTTTATCATTTAATTATTGTACAAGTCATACAAAAAACTAACCACATCGCTGAGATAACACCGACGCTTTAATTTTCATATTTCCTGCCTGTCAACTCTATTGCGTCCATTACCCCCCCTTGCCTGGCTTGAAATATCCAAATATTTGATACACGCCCTGTTTAAACAAAAACAGGCACCTTCTTATAAATGGCCTGATATCCTGTAAATCAAAAATAGCAAACACATGTGGTTTAAAATACGGACGTAAATATTGCTTAAGAGAATACTTCTCCTGTTTCAAATTCATTAAGCTATAACCCACGTCTCTTGTAATATCTATCCAGTAAACTCCGGTTTTAAAATCAAGACTTGTTGGGGGCTCATTATCAACCAGATGTTTGTACTGTAGCCACGGAAAATTGATGCCACAATTCACAGCAAGCAGCGTAGACAGATTATGCCGACCATTAACTTCCATGAGTTTATAGAGTCCGTCTCGAGTATCTCTTTTAAATTCAGTACAGGCATAGCCATAGAAACCCATTGCCCGCAAAATTTTTCGACCCGGTTCAATAACTTCAGGAATTGATTTACTCAGTGCCACGCGTGGTGACCCCCACCATGGAGGAGCATTTCTGATGTGCTGTGATGTAAACTCGACCAGGGGTTGACCATCCCAGAAATAAGCATTGTAGTTAACCACCTCCGCATCATCACCTGGAATTATTTCCTGCAGCATAACTTCAAGACCCGCTGCTGTCGCTTGCTGATAAATAGAAATCATCTGCTCAGCATTATCCACAGGAAACATTTTTCGCTTAAAGTGTGCATAAAAGAGATGACTTTGGCTGGGTTTTACCAGACACGGAAATTCAACCTGTTTGCAATAGGCATCTACATCATCTATCGATTGAGGAACAATTGTTTTTGGCGCCGGAACACCATTTTTATCGGCTAATGTATAGGTGTATTTTTTATCTATATATTGGCTAACAATATCCCATTCTGGACAGGCAATTAAATAATGTTTTTTTAACCGGTCTTTATGCCGCGCGACAGCGACGACGGTTTCATCAGATACCGGAAATAAAACGCCACCTTCGAAACGCTCTGCACACTCCATTAACAAATCAACAAATTGAGTTTCTTGTTTCTCAGGATGCGGCGCAATAATGCTATGTTTGATGTATTTAGAAACATGCCCCATATCCTTCTCATCATAATGCACCATGATGACAGGCACCCCCATTTTTCCAAGCGCACGTACAACGCCTAGTGCCATTGTATGCCCGGAAAGTACGATCGCGGGTATCATTTCACTTGCGGATTTCATTTCATTGTTATCCATCAGGTATTCATTTGTACTTTTTTTATTAAAACCATTACCATGGAAGAATAAAGAACACTGTGTTTAGAACTACCACTCATTAAATTACACATAGCTAAAGTCTACGACACATTACGCTTTTATATCCCATCTCTGACTGACTAAACGAAATACAATTGACATATGTCAACATGAATTTACGGTATAAAGACCGTAGATAAATCATTGTCATCAAGCAACTTTATGCCTTTATGAAACACAGAATTGATATAGATAGACATCACATACGTCATATAAATTTATGAAAGATCATCTTTATCGTAAAAAATAAATCCTTAATGTAACCTTTTTCAATGTGTTACTTCACCCCCTTAATTCACCAACCCTAAATCTTCACGTTACCCAGCGACTATTGATGCATTTCAAGCACCATAATCTGGAAACTTTCCATGGGAGGATTATTTAGAAAGCGCCGATAAACCAATAAATAGTTAATAATAAATTTTATCTATTTCACAAAAACCACGCTTAAATATTTTTTTAAAACATACTTTTATCACTATAAATAAATCACATGTTGATGAATATCAACGTCATCTACACTGCAGGCGTTAGAATGCAAGAACATTTAAGGATAAATAAGATACTCGTGCTGTTGGAGTTATAAAAAAGAGTATTGAAATGACTAAAGCAAATAAAATTGCGATTTATATTTATTTCGTGTCATTGATTTTTACAGCAACTACCCAAGCAACATTAATCGACCGAGGTAGTGGCCTTATCTATGACGCCGATCTGGATATTACCTGGCTGGCTGATGCCAACTATGCGATGACGTCTGGTTATGATGCAGACGGAAGAATGTCCTGGTCTGCCGCACTGGTATGGGCTCAACAATTAAATTATGCAGGATTCACGAATTGGCGACTACCAACCACATTAGACCCTGACCCAAGCTGCGTAGAACGAGAATCAATTAAGGGCCCATATCTATACGATTGCTCAGGTAGCGAAATGGGGCATCTGTTTTATGATGAACTGGAGGGTGTGCCCGACATACCCAATAACTACGCAACATTTGGCCCCAACCTGGCTTTGTTTTCTAATTTACAGCGCTATAACTACTGGTCTGCAACAGAGGCTGTAAGTGGATCTGTGTTTCCTTCCTGTACAGTAAATTGCGTGTGGGATTTCGACTATAAAAATGGCGTACAAACGGGCTACCCTGAAAACAATAGCTTCTATGTATTAGCCGTTCATGATGGCGATATTGGCCAGAGCCCACCAATCAGCCTTTCCAGTTTAACTATTAGTGGACCCACTTCCGTCAATGAAAGTAGCAACGGACAATATATTGCCAGAGCCAACTGGAGCAACGGCTCCACCAGCACGGTTACTAATAGTGCTAACTGGAATGAAAACTCCCCCTACGCAACCATCGGCACTCAAAATGGATATCTGAGTACCCGTTTAGTGAGTGGTAATCAATCAGTCACCATTACAGCGAGCTATACCTATGGTGGAATAAATCGCTCAGATACACATGTTGTCACCATCACCGATGTTCCGGTACAAATCAATGTTGCAGTATCTGGTGAAGGCAGGGTTTCCAGCGAAAGCATGACCATCGACTGTATAAACTACTGTGAAACTATACAAGATCTGGGAGACACGGTGGTTTTTGAAGCGATTGCTGATGCTGCCTGGGTTTTTGATCACTGGAATGGCTCTAGTTGCAACGGCTCCACTTCAGAATATTGCCAACTAAATATTGTAAACACTGCAACGATCACGGCTGTGTTTTTAGTGGACACAGATGGTGATGGTATTGCTAATAACGTGGATGCGGATGATGACAATGATGGTGTCATTGATCCAATGGATGCCTTCCCGCTGGATGCCAGCGAATCGCTTGATACGGACAACGATGGTATCGGCAATAATTCAGATGCGGATGATGACAACGATGGCGTCATTGACCCACTGGATGCTTTCCCGCTGAATGCCAGCGAATCGCTTGATACCGACAATGACGGTATCGGCAATAATGCAGATGCGGATGATGATAATGATGGCGTGATTGATCCACTGGATGCCTTCCCACTAGATGCAAACGAATCGCTTGATACGGACAACGATGGTATCGGCAATAATGCGGATGCGGATGATGATAATGATGGCGTGATTGATCCAATGGATGCCTTTCCGCTGGATGCCAACGAATCGCTTGATACCGACAATGACGGTATCGGCAATAATGCAGATGCGGATGATGATAATGATGGCGTGATTGATCCACTGGATGCCTTCCCGCTGGATGTAAACGAATCGCTTGATACGGACAACGATGGTATTGGCAATAATGCAGATATAGATGATGACAATGATGGCGTGATTGATCCACTGGATGCCTTCCCACTAGATGCAAACGAATCGCTTGATACGGACAACGATGGTATCGGCAATAATGCGGATGCGGATGATGATAATGATGGCGTGATTGATCCACTGGATGCCTTCCCGCTGGATGTAAACGAATCGATTGATACGGACAACAATGGTATTGGCAATAATGCAGATATAGATGATGACAATGATGGCGTCATTGATCCACTGGATGCCTTCCCACTGGATGCCAACGAATCGCTTGATACCGACAATGACGGTATCGGCAATAATGCAGATGCGGATGATGACAACGATGGCGTCATTGATCCACTAGATGCCTTCCCGCTGGATGTAAACGAATCGATTGATACGGACAACGATGGTATCGGCAATAATGCAGATGTAGATGATGATAATGATGGCATCATTGATCCACTGGACGACTTTCCGCTAGACGCAAGCGAATCGCTTGATACCGACAATGACGGTATCGGCAATAATATCGATGCAGATGATGACAACGATGCGGTACTAGACCCTGTTGATGCTTTCCCGCTGGATAACAGCGAATCAATTGATACCGACAACGACGCAATCGGTAACAATGCTGATACGGATGATGACAATGATGGTGTAGATGATGCGTTCGATGCCTTCCCGCTGGATGCTACCGAATCAGCCGACACAGATGGCGATGGTATTGGTGATAACAGCGATGCATTTCCTGAAGATATAACGGAAGCATCGGATATGGATGGGGATGGTACAGGCGATAATGCAGATGTCTTCCCAACGGATCCGAGTGAATGGTTAGATACTGATTCTGATGGTTATGGAAATAATCTGGACACTGATGATGACAATGATGGAATACCGGACTGGGTTGAACAATTAGTTGGCCTGAATTCACTCGATCTAAACGATGCCCTTGACGATATGGATTCAGATAACTTTAGTAATTTAGTCGAATACCTTAGTGAAACTGATCTGAATAATGCTTTATCAAAACCTGAGCTAATGTTTGTTGTTGACCCTCTGAATCCGCGTCAATCATTTGATACGGACAATGACAGTATCACTAACGACATAGACATAGATGATGACAATGATGGAATAGAAGATAATCTGGATGTTTTCCCCATAAATTCTGGCGAATGGTATGACAGTGACAACGATCGTGTTGGCGATAATTCTGATGCCTTCCCGAATGATGCAACTGAATGGTTAGATACTGATCTGGATGGTGCGGGAAACAATACCGATGTGGATGATGACAATGATGGTGTAGATGATGCGTTCGATGTTTTCCCACTCGATACTTTAGAGTCTGCGGATACAGATCAAGATGGCATCGGTGATAACAGCGATGTATTTCCAGAGGATGCAACGGAAACATCTGATATGGATGGCGATGGTACTGGCGATAATGCCGATGTCTTTCCAGCCGATCCGGGTGAATGGTTAGACACGGATTCCGATGGTTATGGAAACAATCAGGACACCGATGATGACAATGATGGAATACCTGACTGGGTTGAACAATTAGTTGGTCTGAATTCACTCGATCAGAACGATGCCCTTAGTGATATTGATTCAGATGGCTTTAGTAATTTAGTTGAATACCTTAGTGGAACGGATCTATATAATTTTTATTCAAAGCCCAAACTGATATTAACAGTAAATGCGCAGAATCCACGCCAATCATTTGATACCGATAACGACAGTATCACTAATGATCTAGATATAGATGATGATAATGACGGAATGGAAGATAATCTGGATGTTTTCCCACTGGATTCAGGCGAATGGTATGATAGCGACAATGATCACCTAGGTGATAATTCTGATGCCTTTCCTAATGACAAAACAGAATGGTTAGACACTGACCTGGATGGTGTGGGAAACAATGCGGATACGGATGATGATAATGATGGTGTAGTTGATGCTGATGATGTCTACCCATTAGATCCTAACAGATCTAGTGTTGATAAAAGTGGTTCTATTAATATCATGATGCTGCTAATACTTTTAATCATCTCACAGGTGAAAAAATTAAACTGCAAAGCATGTGATAATTAAGATTAGTTGCTATGTAAACTGAAAAGTAAAATACAGGCATAAGTGACCTGGTCTCTCATATACATGATATTAAGTACTGTATCGAGGAATAACACCCATGAAATCAAAAAACGTTTTATTTGCATTCGTTACGATTTTTATTGGTTTTCTTGTACCTTTTTTGATTGCAGAAATTGCACTTCAATTTTCTCCTGTCAATACAGGATTAGCAACCTTGCCAGTTAATGAAGCCAACCCCGTACAAAGATTCGCTCCAAACCGTAATTTCACATTTTCAAAAGGCTGGTTTTTTGAAATTGTAAACCATGGACATGTTAATAATTTTGGTTATGTCAACAATATTGACTATGAGCCGAACAAAACTACTCCATTGCTCGCAGTCATTGGTGATAGCTATATTGAAGCCGTAATGGTTCCTTATGATGAAACATTACAAGGACGACTTGAGCATTCGTTAGCGGATAGCAGTAATCGCGTATACAGTTTTGGAGCCTCCGGTGCAGCCTTGAGTCAATATCTAAACTTTGCACAATATGCTCGCGATGTTTTTCACCCTGTTGGACTTGTTGTGGTGATTGTTGGCAATGACTTTGATGAGAGTCTTTGTAAATATAGTTTCGGCTCTGCCCAACATTGCTACCAGCTAGACGATAACAAAAAACTGATCCTGAAACGAATCGATTATAAACCAAATCTGTTAAAAACCATCGCTCGAAAATCTGCACTAGTCAGGCATATCTTTTATAACACTGCTGGATTTAGAACCACGCTTTTGACCGCAAAACACAAACAGGAGAAGGTGAAATATGTCGGTAATAAAAGGGTTGATTTCACTCAACAAAAACTCGACTTATCAAAGAAAGCTGTTGATCAATTTCTTATTGATCTTCCAGTGCTCTCAGATATTTCTCCAGAGAATATCGTATTTGTTGTAGATGGCATACGCCCACAATTATATCAGCCTGAAAAACTCCCTGAAGTAAAAGACAGCTATGTTGCCATAATGCTAAAATATTTCATTGGACAAGCAGATACTAAAGGTTTCGAAGTAATAGATATGCAACCCCGATTTATAAAAAGACATTTGCGCGATAAAGCCCGATTTGAGTTTAGCACTGACCATCATTGGAATGGTGCAGGCCACTCTGAGGCGTCAAGTGCTGTTGAGCAAAGTAGTATGTTTAAACGTTTATTCAAACAGGATGATCCACAGGAATTATCATTATAAGAAAAGCTTTATATACACCTGGCATAACCAGCACATTAGATTTTTATTGAAACGTTTTCAATACGACTCTGATGTAATGTATTGCTAACTATTTTTCCGAATACTATAAAAATTTCGAATTCGATGTGGATTTTGGTGTTACGGGCAACAAGTAATCATTCCAGGACCGCACGCGAAGGTTGCGCTCTTTATTCCATCGCAGGGCTTCAATAAACGCACGTGCTAACTGTAAGTCAGTGACCAGTGTAACACCAACATCAACAGCACAACGACGAATCAAATAACCATCTGGCCTTCCGTGACTATCGTATGTTCTGGGAATATTAATAACCAGATCAACTTTACCTTCCTCAATTATCTCCAGGCCGCTTAATCCTTCACCGGCTTTTTTTTCAACCAACGTACAGGGAATTTGAAGCTCACCAAGCATTGCAGCCGTACCTTCGGTCGCGTAGATAGGTAACTTAAGTTCATCTGCAATAATACGCACTTCTTCCGAAAACCAGTATTTGTCGGCAACGGGTCCGAGTGACAAAAGCACACCCTTATTCGGTAACTCTAATCCTGTCGCCAGCAAGCCATGTAACAACGCCTCATTTAGATCACCACCCAGACAGCCCACCTCGCCAGTACTCGCCATTTCCACACCCAACATGGGATCGGCACCTATTAACCTCGAAAATGAAAACATGGGCACCTTAACCCCTACATAATCGAGTTCAAGATTGTGATTACGGACATCTCCTGAGACACCCAGCATTCTTTGCATAGCCTCCGCAGCAAAATTATTCCCGGTCACCTTTGATACAAATGGAAAACTGCGTGATGCACGTAAATTACACTCAATCACCTTCACACTATTGCGTTTGGCAAGGAACTGTACATTGAAAGGTCCGGTTATTTCTAACGCTTTCGCAAGTGCACCGGCAATTTGCTTGACCCGTCGAATAGTGGCTATGTACAAGGTTTGCGGAGGAAGCACAAGCGTTGCATCACCACTGTGTACACCTGCGTCTTCAATATGCTCGCTTATTGCCCATAGCACTAACTCCCCTTGATCAGCAACGGCATCGATTTCAACTTCTCTTGCATGTGTCTCGAATTTAGAGACGACTACCGGGTATTCTGGTGAGACATCACTCGCGAGCGCAAGTATTCGGCGGAACTCGTTGGTCTCATGGGCGACGGCCATCGCTGCCCCGCTAAGTACATAACTTGGCCTCACTAATACAGGAAATCCACCTAACTGATCTACCATTTTTTCCGCGTCTGTAACATCTGTTACATGCAACCAACGCGGTTGGTCAATTTTAAGCTCATCGAGCAGAGCACTAAACTTTCTGCGATTCTCAGCCAGGTCGATATTTTCTGGACTTGTACCAAGAACCTTAACACCCGCCTTGTGCAGACGAATAGCCAGGTTGTTTGGAATCTGCCCACCCATACTGACAACCACACCATCCGGTTGCTCCTGTTCATAAATATCGAGTATACGTTCAAAACTAATTTCATCAAAAATGAGTTTGTCACACTCATCAAAATCTGTACTAACCGTTTCCGGGTTGTAATTGATCATGATGGTTTCATAGCCAAGCGCTTTGGCAGCGTGAACTGCGCTAACACAGCACCAGTCAAACTCAACACTTGATCCAATACGGTATGCACCCGAGCCAAGTATCATAATTTTTTTTCGCCATGATGAAGGGGCTTCTGTCGTTGTAGCATGATAGGTTGAATACAGATAATTGGTGTCTGCAGGAAATTCGGCCGCCATGGTATCAATACGCGCAATATGAGGCTGGAGACCATCACGCTTACGCGCCTCCCGTACTTCACCCTTTTGAGTATTGCATAACACCTCGATGTGCTCATCTGAAAACCCGAGCGTTTTGGCTTCACGTAACATCTTCGCCCCCACTGGCCACTCGGATTCTGATAATAGACCCTGCATCTGTACTACTTGCAAAAGTGCGTATAAAAACCATCGATCGATTTTATTGGCTGCGTGTATTTGCTCTACAGATATTCCGTCACTTAACGCTTTTGCAATAGCAAATATTCTTAGTGATGTAGCATCTTGAAGCTCGCTGTGAATATCTTTAAAGTCAAACGCATCCGGATCAAGCCCCTTTACACCAATATCCAGCATTCGAAGCGCTTTTTGAATGACTTCAGGGAAAGAACGGCCAATGGCCATCACTTCACCGACACTTTTCATTTCACTGCCAATACGAGTCGAAGCACCTTTGAATTTTATTAGATCCCATCGTGGCACTTTGCATACAATATAATCTAATGCCGGTTCAAAAAATGCCGTTGTACACCGGGTAATACCGTTGGGAATCTCGGCCAGTGTATAGCCAATAGCCAGTTTGGCGGCGACGTAAGCAAGTGGGTAACCGGTTGCTTTACTGGCCAGTGCGCTCGAACGTGACAACCGAGCATTAACTTCGATAACCCGATAGTCCAGTCCATTCGGATCGAGGGCATATTGAATATTACACTCACCGATAATCCCAAGATGACGAATCGTTTTTATTGCAATCGTTCGGAGCAGTTGATACTCCTCATCATTCAGCGTCTGCGAGGGTGCGACTACGATAGACTCTCCGGTATGAATACCCATTGGGTCGAAGTTTTCCATATTACAAACGGTAATGCAGTTATCACGGTTATCCCGAACAACTTCATATTCAATCTCTTTCCATCCCCGTAAACATTCTTCAACCAACACCTGCTGGACATCACCTGCAAACGCCCTGTGTAGACCAGCCTCCAGTTCGGTTTGATTATCAACAATACCACTGCCCTTACCGCCGAGAGCGAAGCCGCCACGCAACATGACCGGTAAGCCGATTTCATCAGCGGCTGCCCGTGCTTCGTCGATGCAATAGCAGGCTTTACTGCGCGCCGTCTTTACGTCTATTTCACTGAGACGATCAATAAATAATTGCCGATCTTCCGTATCCCGAATCGAGACAATCGGTGTGCCAAGAACCTGGATACCATATTTGGCAAATACGCCGTTATCGTGCAGCGCCAATCCACAATTGAGTGCAGTCTGCCCACCAAAGGATAATAGAATGGCATCTACTTCCTCTTTAACAATAATCTTTTCAACAAAATCGGGCGTAACAGCAATAAAATATATCTTATCGGCGAGATCAGGGCTGGTCTGGTTTGTAGCAATATTCGGATTAACCAGGACTGTATTGATGCCCTCTTCCTTGAGTGCTTTTAGTGCCTGGGATCCGGAGTAGTCGAATTCTCCAGCCTGGCCAATCTGTAAAGCACCTGAGCCGAGTACCAGCACCCGTCGCGGTTTGTTTGGTAAATATGCTCCGTACATGGTTTCACCTTTTAGACATTGCACCTACGAGTCGTAAAAAATCATCAAACAGAAACCCCGTATCCTGCGGTCCAGGATGGGCTTCCGGATGAAACTGAACGCCAAAGAAGGGGTGCTGGCGAGCACGTATCCCTTCGTTTGTCCCGTCATTCGTATTGACAAACCAGGGCTCCCAATCAGCAGGGAGTGAACCATCCTTTACTGCATAGCCATGATTCTGACTGGTTATATAACAGCGTCGTGTTAACAGATCCTGCACCGGTTGATTAACACCCCGGTGCCCATAAGGAAGTTTATAAGTATCACCGCCTGCGGCGAGCGTAAGAATCTGATTGCCCAAACAGATACCAAAAATGGGTTTGTCGTAACTCCCTAACAGGCCACGCACCTGTTCTATAAGTGGTGAAAGATCCTTGGGATCCCCGGGTCCATTGCCAAGAATAATACCGTCAGCCTGTTGTGCAAATTCGGACAGGCGAGCGTGCCAGGGGGCTCTGATGACACTGACACCTCGAGCCAGTAGCGATCGCACAATGCTGTCCTTGGCACCCACATCAACTAAAAGTATGGTGAGCTTACCCCCCTGGTAATGTATTGCCTCGGAAGGTGCAACGCGGGTATACATCTGTTCAATATCCAGAGTATCAGCATTAAGCTGCGCTTGCTCAATGTCCATATCACCAGGAATTAACCAGCCGCGCATTGTGCCAAACTCGCGCAAATGCCGGGTGAGTGTTCGGGTATCAATGTTACTTACAGCAGGAATTTCTTCACTTAACAGCCACTGACTAAGTGATCGCGTTGCTGCATGGTGGCTATATGCCTCTACATAGTTCTGTACTATGAGGCCCTGCACCTGGATATTATCTGACTCGTAGGGGCCTTCAAGACTCTCTTTTACTCTTTGTGGTGGTACGCCATAGTTTCCAACTAATGGATAGGTAAGCACCAGAATCTGTCCTCGATAAGATGGATCAGTGAGTGTTTCCACATAACCGGTCATGCCTGTATTAAATACGACTTCACCAGCAATAGCTTTGCTTGCCCCAAAGCTCTGGCCTTTGAATTGTGTGCCGTCTTCTAATACAACCCGCATCATTTATAACCCCCTTTTAATTTAGCATTTAGGAATAACAGTAACACCGCTAATTACAATATTAATTACCTCATATCAAAAAATGTTTCAGAAATAAATAAAGCCGTGTGCTTGCCAGCCAAACGATGACCGTGCTCATTCCAGTGGCCTCGACAATGCCTCGAGTTTTCAAACCCATGAACACAAGTTTCATGCTCTTGCGCCCATTGCTGTAGAGTTGGTGCTAGCCCTAGATAGGGTATTGCATGTTTTTTAGTCAAAATATTTATCCTCTTATCTGGATAGTCAAGTTCATCAACACCAAGTCTTTTTTTAAAATGCAGCCTAATATCTGGATCAGGATGTACCTGAATTCCATTGCTGAGCGTTACTACCATAAATTTGGCATTATTTGCTGTCACAGATTCATGCATCTTACGAATCAATGCTTCGGTAACATTCCACGCATCTTTCCATTCTTTGGTCACTGGAGGCTTGAACACCAACATATTATCCAGGCCCAATTCTTCATTTACACTACCCGCCTTAGTTGAATCTTTATTCCTGTCTTTTAGTTTGTATGCGCGCCTTATATCATTAAATAATTGAAGTAAACGCACATTATTGACCTGAGTAAACAAAAGGTGCGCCAGAAACCCTCGGTTGGCTTTATAATCCGGCGATGTTAAAAAGCTATCGTCTAATATCAGCCTCCCCTTATCATTTAGATAAAAGTACGGGATATAATCTATACCATTCAACTTTTTGCTGTTATCCCGTATGTCATTCCCTGTGAGTATCATTAAAATGACAAGGTCTGGTTTATACTTCCATACTTTTTTATTAAGCATTATTAATTCGCGAGCAGTACCATAACCTGAAACACCAAAATTGATTACCTCTACTTCTTTAATGTCTGGAGAAAGCGTGCGCAGATTCAAATCAGCTTCCATTATCTTCCATGATAACTTATCCAAAGGTAACTGAAGCCCTTCCATGTAAGAGTCACCAAGTACTGCAATACGATAAGTATTTTCCAATTTTCTGATTGAATGTTCTATATCCCTCAAACCATCAGAGTTAATTTTAATATAGGCTTTTCCCTCTCTGCTATGCCAACCTTCTGCATCTGGATTTAATGTAGTACCCAATTCTGAATCAAATGTATAAAAGAGTGGATTTGAGTACCCAATAATTCTAAGCACAATCTCACATAGTGCAATAGATACCAATAATCCACATAAAACAAGCATGCTATTAACAAGCTTTTTTTTCATCGAACGATTAAAATAACGTATATATAAATGGCGCGACAGCCGAACCTTGAACAAAAACAATCAGCACTCCAAACAACATTAAAACAAGGATAATTGGCAACAGCCAAAATTTCTTACGTTCTCTCATAAACGCCCACAAATCCTGTATTAGATCAAACATCAGAAAGGCCTCTCTATATGTGTTTTATCTCGAGAAATCGATGCTATACGATAACTTGTATTTTCTGCCCTCGGTTTACGCAGCATGGGGTCGGCACCCTTTAACCGAAGCAATATTCCAATTGGCCAGATGACTAAAAAAAACACCACGCCAAGAATCAGTCGATTGACAATATAGCCAATTGCCATCCCTAGTCGCATCCAAATTCGATAGAATAGATTCAAGCTTGTTGGTAACAGCATCGCCCAGGCAGTAAATATTGCAGCTACTATCCAGGGCCAAAGTGGGTAGCGCACTTCCCACAACCAGGGCAACAACAAACCAAAAAGCCCTGAAATAAAAATGGCCATCATCAAACCAAATTGTCGCAGTCCTTTTGCATCTAGCATTTCAATTTGTTGCATATCTCCCCCTTAATCCAGTTCAAACTCTTCCATCCAGCTTTCATCCTTCTTCCACTCAGGTTGCTCTTCCTTGAGCAACAAATAATTCTCTATAACCAATGCATCCATTTCAGTACGCATAAAACATCTGTATGCATCTGAGGGTGTGCAGACTATGGGTTCACCGCGCACATTAAAAGAAGTGTTAACAATTACGGGACAACCCGTTTGTTCTTCAAATGCCTTAATCAAAGCATAATAACGAGGATTAGTTTCACTATCGACCGTTTGAAGTCGCGCTGAATAATCGACATGAGTAATCGCAGGGATTTGGCTACGTGGGAGTTTTAACTTCTCAATACCAAAAAGCTTTTTCTGTTCCTCGCTGATTGCTAATCGTTTATCTTCCCGAACCTGTGCCACCATCAGCATGTAAGGACTTGCTCTATCATGCTCAAACCATTCGCTAACTTTATCAACTAGCACCGACGGCGCGAATGGCCGAAATGATTCACGATACTTAATTTTAAGATTCATGGTTGATTGCATTTCCTGATTACGTGGATCACCAATAATCGTGCGTCCACCCAGGGCACGCGGACCAAACTCCATACGCCCCTGAAACCAGCCAATAACTTTGCCATCGTCTAGCATCTGAGCAAGCTTGGGTAATAACTCGGCATCATCATGATAGTGATAAATTGCATTATAATCACTGAGTTGTTGCTCAATTTCTTCACCGTTAAAACTGGGACCCAGATAACTTCCCATCATTGCATCATGATCATTTGGCGTACGACTATTCCCCAAATATTCATGCCAAACGGTAAGAGCCGCTCCCACTGCACCACCTGCATCGCCTGCTGCTGGTTGCACCCATATATCCTTAAACGGTCCTTCGCGTAGCAAACGACCATTTGACACACAGTTCAATGCAACGCCACCCGCCATGCAAAGATAATCCACGTCCAGTTCCTGCTTTATCGTATTAGCGATTTTTAGCACGACTTCTTCAGTCACTTTCTGAATTGATGCGGCAATGTCCATTTCTTTTTGTGAGATATCGCTTTCAGGTTTGCGAGGTGGACTACCAAACAGTTCATCAAATTTGGCATTAGTCATCGTTAATCCAGTTGCATAGTCAAAATAATCCATATTAAGCCTGAACGTACCGTCTTGCTTAACATCAATTAAGTTTTCCTTGATCAGATCAACATAGTTTGGCTCCCCGTAAGGTGCTAGCCCCATGAGCTTATATTCCCCTGAGTTGACCCTAAAACCGGTATAGTAAGTAAATGCAGAATACAAAAGACCTAAAGAATGGGGGAAATCAATTTCCCATTGAGGTATAAGCTTATTGCCTTCGCCAAGCCAGACAGTTGAAGTGGACCATTCACCAACACCATCCAGACATAACACCGCCGCTCGTTCAAACGGTGAGGGATAAAAAGCAGACGCGGCATGTGAGCGATGATGTTCGTTAAAAAGAAGTTTCGGTAGGGCTGACTTCTTTATGTTGAAATTCTTTGATAATTCTTTTTTAAGAATGGTCTTCAAATATAATTTTTCTTTTAACCAGACAGGCATTGCAGCCACAAATGAACGAAAACCTTTAGGTGAATAAGCAAGATATGTTTCCAGCAAACGCTCAAATTTAAGTAGCGGTTTGTCATAAAACACTAAATAGTCGATATCGGTAAGTTGTAGCTCTGCGGCGCTAAGACAATAGCGTATCGCATTGACTGGGAAGCCAGCATCATGCTTCTTGCGTGTGAATCGCTCCTCCTGTGCAGCTCCGATAATGTTACCATCGCGTATAATTGCTGCAGCACTATCGTGATAATATGCAGAAATTCCTAGAATATTTACAGCCATATCTAATCCTTTCGAAAATCATAATCCACTTATAAAACTCTTTATATAACAATATACACGCACCCTATAATCGCATGTGCGTTTTATCCAAAAAATCTTATATTATATAAGCACCTTCAAATACTATTTTTTATTGCTACTACACTGACTAGAAGTGATATGCGTTGTATATCAAAACCCGTATATATTCTTTTGATTAAATAGGCAAGATTTTTTACTCATTTGATAGCATCATCATTTCAATAGTTCGTTCACCTTAACTGAATACGGAACTATAATTGCTGTTTTAAATTAATACCAAAACCAGGCCAAGCAATATTTTTTACAGGCCTACCTACATAATACTTTAAACAAAATATATAATATTTAACACCTACTTTTAATGAAACATGAAACACATTGATACATATCAATATTACTCATATTGATTAAGTTCGAATATAATTACGCCTTCCACTTATCAGTAAAAAAGAAAAGTTCTCAGACTCAATTAAGCACCATGTGAAATTACCAGATTGTTAAATCATGGGTTATTTCCACATATTTATTTAGATTACCCTTTAAATCATTAAGACAAATCTGTATTTCATATGAAAAAAATGAGATAAGCTATCTCCGAGAATACTCAGAAGACTAACCTTTATCGATAAGCACTCCATAACAGAGCTCAGTGTTATCCTGAACTAACCACCTGCTTACATGGAATTTATTTATTCATCACTGGTTTTCAAGCCATGCTTGAAATACCAGCACACTCCATAACTGGCTATGCCAATTCCGAACACCCAGTGAATGCTCTGTCCATCTTTTCCTAACGACTTCCGCATTCAAATAACCCTGTTGCCGTATACTACTTTCATCCAGTAATGCCTCTCCCCAGTCCCTCAAGGGACCTGACAACCATCTACCCATCGGCACACCAAAACCCATTTTAGGTCGTTCAAAATACTTTTCCGGCACATATTTATTTAAAACCTGACGTAAAATCCATTTCCCCTGACCATTTCTATACTTGGCCGATAGCGGTAAGCGCCAGGCATATTCCACCACACGATGATCCAGAAATGGAATTCTGGATTCAAGGCTGTGTGCCATAGTTGCACGATCCACCTTAACCAGAATGTCATCCGGTAAATATTGTATTGTATCTTCGTACATCATTTGCGATACAAAACGGTTGCTCGACACCCATTTATCTTCTTTTTTCAAAACATCAACTCTATGATCAAAGTTTCCAGGCATTAGTAATCCATCAACTCTATTAGTAGTAAATAAACTATAAAATTCATCCGGATCAGCTGCGCTCAAGAGATAAGCTGCTTTTTTTAGTTTGTCACCTACACGACCAGGATGACTGTATTTACTAAATAATGGATTTAACCATTTAAATAACATATCAAGCCGATCCACAGGTGTTCTTAATATAATACCTGTAATTAAACGACGCGAAAAAAGTGGTAACAGGGAAATCTTTTTCCAGATATTTTTGACCATGAAATATCGTGTATAACCGCAAAACAGCTCATCGCCACCATCGCCGGAAAGACTCACAGTAACATGCCGACGTGTGAGCTCTGAAACAAGATAGGTTGGAATTTGAGATGAATCCGCAAAAGGTTCATCATAGATTAACGGTAATTTAGGAATAACATTTATAGCATCATCTGCAGAGACATACAGCTCAGTATGATCTGTACCCAGGTAAGAGGCTATTTGTCGAGCATATCCTGCCTCATCATATCCTTCATAATCGAAGCCAATTGAGAATGTTTTAACTGGCTGAGAAGACATGGACTGCATCAGTGCCACCACTGTAGAGGAATCAATTCCTCCCGAGAGAAATGCGCCTAGTGGCACATCTGCCACCATCTGTTGTTTGACCGAAGCTAACAACAAATCTTCAAGTCCAGTAATCATATTCTGATCTGAGCCGATCAATGGATTCATATGGCCGTCATAGGCCACATCATTCATGCTCCAATATGTGGCTTCAGTTATAGCAGAAGCAGACTGAGAAAAATCCACAGTTAATATCGTACCAGGTGTAAGCTTTTTAATTCCCTTATAGATAGAATGTGGTGTTGGGATATAGCCATGCTGCATAAATAGAGTTAGTGCGTCAGGATCAATTTCCCCATCCCAATGCGGGTGAACCTTAAGTGCTTTAAGTTCTGAACCAAAGGTAAACGCCTTACCAACTGTTCCGTAATATATTGGCTTCTCACCTAAACGGTCTCGAACGAGATATAAACTTTTCGTTTGTCGATCCCAAAGCGCAATTGCGAACATGCCAATGAATTGCTGTACCGCCCCTTTAACTCCCCATTGCTCCATAGCTGCCAGAATCACTTCAGTATCTGAATACCCTCGAAACTGATGACCAAGTGCGATAAGTTCATCCATAAGCTTCTGATAGTTATAGATTTCACCATTAAATACGATTACATAGCGCCCACTTGCGGACAGCATGGGCTGATGACCTTCTGGTGTTAAGTCAATAATAGACAAACGGCGATGAGCCAGGCCAATACCTGCCTCCTTATCAAACCAGACACCATGACTGTCCGGACCACGATGAGCAAGCTGGTCTGCCATCGATGTCAAGACTTCCTCCCAATCGCTAGAGAAACTTCCTCTTTGAATGAAACCGGCAATTCCACACATGCCCTGCCCTCTGAAATCTATTTTGGATAACTTGAAAGATTCAATATAAATTTATAATATTTTTTTACGTACAATTAAGTAAAACATACAATTTTAATTAAGTCGAGCAAGGTCAGAAAACAGTTGATTCGTTATGATTAACAGCTGATATCAAAAACAATATTGCCCTCAAAAACAGATAGAGGTTTCTAATGTAACTAAGGATTAAATCTAAACTACATTTCATTGAATACCTTTTTTATCAAGAACGTTTTTGAGAACATTTATTCACTTTATCCATCAACTTTTTATTAACCGTTTTTTACTCAAAACAAAAACCATGTTCCCACGTAAAAGCTATCGAACATGGCTATCAATATTTTTATTGCACTAACCCCTATGGAGAAAATAATACAACAAGTAATGAACTGCATTGAGCACATCCACGATATTTACACACCGTGATAACTTCTGTTTCTTAGAGCAAGATCAATAACTGAAAGTCACATATAGATAAAATACATGTAATCGATTTCTAGCGGCTCTGACATTACCTTTAGGTTTTCTGTTTTATAAAAAGAACAAAATAATTGATCAGTAACAACTAAAGTACAAATACACTATCAATATTATCTCCATGCATTTAAAATGTTTAATGAAGCATGAATCAACAACATTATTATCAATCCTTTTATATTTATCGGATAGATAATACATTACGCATACGTTGGCTTACCCAAATGATATAGATAATTAATTATTATAATTTGCTGTTAACTCTGTTCTCTTTACCATCAAATGGAGTGCAATTGTGTGTGGATTAGCCGGCTTTGTTGACTATCGTGGCTCACTTCATGATATTGAAAACAACCTGAAACTAATGATCAACACTCTTAATCACCGTGGGCCAGATGGTGAAGGCGTCTGGCTTGATACTCATCTAGGAATTGGACTGGGGCATAAACGCTTATCCATACTCGATCTATCAGGTGAGGGAAAGCAGCCGATGATCTCCAGCAACGGTCGCTATGTAATCACATATAATGGAGAAATATATAACTTTGAAATATTGCGTATTGAACTGAAACGTCTTGGCTGCACATTTCGTGGACATTCCGACACCGAAGTTGTTCTGGCTGCGTTTGAGACATGGGGCATTGAGAAATCGATATCTCGTTTTATAGGTATGTTCGCTTTAGCATTATGGGATCGAACTGAGCAAAAACTTTATCTGGTTCGAGATCGTCTGGGCATCAAGCCACTTTATTATGGCCACGTAAATGGTTCGTTTATTTTTGGCTCTGAATTAAAAGCACTGCGAGCCTTTCCAAAATTTAATCAACCAATTTATCGTGATGCGATAGCTCTATTTCTTCGGCATAATTATATTCCTGCACCTTACTCCATTTATGAGGGAATCAAAAAACTTCTGCCAGGCCAGATTTTAACTTTGAATGTGGGTCATGGTAACGAACAAGATTATCAAGTTCATACTTACTGGTCTGCAGCAGCGATGGCCGAGAAAGGTATTAATAATCCATTCACTGGCTCTGAAACTGAAGCAGTTGATCAGCTCGATACTTTATTGAGGGATTCTATAAGTTTACGGATGTTGGCCGATGTTCCTCTCGGTGCATTTTTATCAGGCGGTATTGATTCATCCGTTGTAACCGCTTTAATGCAAGCCCAGAGCAATCAACCAATAAAAACCTTTTCTATTGGTTTTCACGAAAAAGACTACAACGAAGCTGAATACGCTAAGGCGATTGCTCAGCATCTGGGCACAGACCATACCGAATTGTATATCAGGCCTGAAGAAGCCATGGCTGTTATCCCTGACCTGCCTTTTCTTTTCGATGAGCCATTTTCAGATTCATCTCAGATACCAACCTATTTAGTCTCCAAGCTAGCTCGTAATCACGTGACAGTTTCATTGTCTGGTGATGGTGGCGACGAGTTATTTCATGGTTATTCTCGTTACTTTTATACTCATAATATATGGAAAAAAATCAACTTGATACCCAAGTGCGTGAGACCTTCACTTGCTCAGATTATTAAAGCCGCCTCCCTGTTTGGTAGTAGTGACCTGCAATCTTTATCTGAAGTCTTATCTTACAGTCACCCTGATGATTTGTACCGGAGAGTGACTTCACACTGGAAAAATCCTACTGCTGTAGTTTTAGGTGCAAATGAGCCATGGACCCCGCTAACTGACCCTGATTTACATCCACCATTTGATGAACTTGCTCAGCGTTTGATGTTCTTTGACCTTGTTAGTTATTTGCCCGACGATATTCTTACCAAGGTGGATCGTGCCAGCATGGGTGTTAGTCTGGAGGCGCGCGTACCTCTGCTTGATCATCGAGTTGTAGAATTCGCCTGGCGTTTACCATTAAGTCACAAAATAAAGAATAGCCAGGGAAAATGGATACTTCGCCAGTTACTTTACAAATATGTACCTCAGAAACTTGTGGAACGTCCCAAGAAAGGATTTGGTGTGCCTATTGGCGCATGGTTACGTGGACCATTACGAGAATGGGCTGAGGAGTTACTAGATGAACACCGCTTGCGAGATGAAGGATTTTTTAATCCAATGCCAATTCGCAAAAAATGGCAGGAACATTTGGCAGGAAAAAAATATCACCACTACTATCTTTGGGATGTGCTTATGTTTCAGTCCTGGCTGGAAGCCAATAAATATTGATATTTTTTCCATTCATTTAGACTAGTCGTAAGTTCAATACGCAAGCTCATCAGCTGATGAAAAATTCATTTTGTGAAATCTATTAAGAACAGGCTCCAAAACGAACTCTCTGTTAGACCATCCCCTTCTGCACTTTCCTGTTTCAATAGATTATTGATATAGACTAAGGCTCAGTGTTGGTGATGGCGTTATATTTTCTGTTGATGTTTTAGTAAGTGAGCCACTAGCATATTTCTTTAAACTGTTATCAACGACAAGGAGTACTGTCATGAAGAAAATACTATTTTTTATCCTGACCTCTTTCGGAATTGTTACATCCACCCAAGCTGCACTGATCGATTATGGCAATGGAATGATATATGACGATGATATCGACCTTACCATGATGCAAGATATGAATTACGTCATGACGTCCGGTTATGACGCAGACGGTTATCTAACATATCAAGAGGCGGTGGCATGGGTTGATCAATTAACGTTTGGTGGCTTTACTGACTGGAGATTACCCTCAGTTGCACCGTGTTTTGACTTAAACGAGCTTTGTCCGGGGCTCGGAGAATTAGGACATATCTATTACGATGAGCTTGGCGGTACTATAGAAGAAGGCCCCGGATGGACACCCCCAGACCTGAGCATATTTGATAATGCATTGTCAGGAAGATATTGGGCCGCTCCAGAGTTTGATTGCTGCGGTACAGGGTATTCGACCCATGCCTGGTGGTACACACTTTTAAATGGATCTCAGGATGAATGGCCGATTGACATCGTGTTTAGCGAGCATGTTTGGGCTGTACGCGATGGCAATCCTGTACCCGCTCCAGGGGCTATCTGGTTGTTCGTCTCAGGCCTGCTCGGAATGTTAGGAGTAGCAAGACTGAAAAACAGGGCATGAATTAGCAGAGAGGAGACGGTGTGTCAATTTCGCCGTTTGCCTCATGTGTTTTTTTAGCCTGGCCGCGGGCTCGGATTAACATGTGCACTGTTTAAATGTGCCATGTAGCTCGCACTAATACGATCCATGACCTGTTCCGAAAGCTTGACATTAATACTGCCAATTTTGATTTCTAGTTACTGCAAGGTTGTAGCGCAAAAAATGCTGCTGATATAAAAAGATCGGAGGCTGGCGAGCGTGTTTTGAAAATCACCTCATAAGATATTCTGAGGTCAATTTACTTTAACCTGAATAAAAAAAGCAGTATCAGGCCAATGTTCCTTTGTGGCCTGATACTGCTGTAGTTAATAACATCACTCCTTAAAGAATAATGAAAAACTCATTGGGTGCTATTAAGGCGCAGCTATATCTTGCCATCCACTGTTACTCACAATATTACTCATTAACTCTGAGTTTGCTGCCTCCAGAGTATATGGATAATCACTAGTCGGATTATTAAATAAATCCTGTATACCCTGTGGATTACGCGTTTCTATATCCACTTGATTTACCAACCACTCTCCGACCGACTTCACTGATACTGGAGCTTCTGTTTCTGTACCCATCGCTTGCGCCCACATACCTCTGGTTCTTGTCCCTGACTGCCAAATATTGTTCTCCGAAAGTAAATAGCTCAACCGGCTTGCACCGACAGCATAACCACCATTCCATCTATCATAGAAGTTATTGAACGAATGAACTTTACCTCGCGAAACGCGTGGCGACCTCTCACCGATCTGATCAAAATGATTATGATGCAGGGTTACACGAGTAAGCGTACTACCAGTATATTGAGATGGAGGGCTTACAAGTACACCATAACCACCCGTGCCGGTAAATTTAGTCCGTGATATTGTTATATCATTACAATCGGCACCAATATCAATACGTTCGTCAGTAGCCTTAGTTAAAGTGACATGATCGATCCAGACATTAGTGGTACCGCGATTAATCCGAATACCATCGACAGCAGCGCTATCAATCTTAATATTATGAATAATCACATTTGTTTCAGTCCAGATATCCAGTCCCTGGCCCCTAACGGTGATATCTTGTCCACGTCCATCAATGGTCTTATTGGAAGTTACCCAAATTTTAGAGGAAAGATTGATTGTTCCCGATAAGTTGAAACGAATCCACCTGGGTCCTACACTCTCTGCACACTGGCGCAGACTACCGCTACCAGTATTGTTCAGGTTGGTAACCAGGCAGACTTCGCCTCCTTTACCACCCGTAGTCTTTCTACCGAAACCAATCAAATCGGCTGAGTTCAGAAGATCCTCCCATGGACGGTCACTAGCTACTGGTGCTGGAACTGGTGCTGGTTCTGCTGGAGCTGGTTCTGCTGGAGCTGGAGCTGGTTCCGGAGCCGATGCAACATCATCATCCACAATAGTAATTACTGATGTTGTTATGCCGCCTAAAGCCCCCCCTACTGGGTTTTGCAGAAGAACGGAGAATGTCTCATTATCTTCTACCACACTATCCTGGTTAATAGTAATAGACAGTGTCCTGGTTGTTTCACCATCTGCAAATGTAATCAACGTCCAGGGAAATGCTAAATAATCATTCGCAAAATCTGCAGTGCCAAATCCATTGAATGTGAGATTACGCCACTCGACAGTGACAGCGCCACTATTACCGCCAATCCGATTGATAGTGATATTTACTGTACCGTCATTCTCACCTACCGAATAAGTTGGTGCAGCGAACTGGAAGGCTCCTGACCTCACAGTTGCATTAACTGATTCCAGCTGACGATCCGTACTCAGAGGCATCTGAGTGACGACATCATTGAAACTACTGCCTGGATCTGCCGGCAGGGCAGATGCATTATCTGCAGCCAGACTATTGCCTGACAAACCTGCAAGGATAACCGCTACAGCAGATAAATTAGTACTGGGTGAGCGCGTCTGTGCAGCTGCTACTGCAATACGGGCCTGATTTAAAATCCCTTCAGTAATGACGACATCAGAAGTTGTCATGGTAGCACTCGGTGCACTCAACTTGATGGCTACATCCATAAGTGATGTAGCATCGGCACCATTTACGTTTAATTGATTGCCAAGTGCTTCAACAAGAACCTGGCCCGCTACTACGTTTGCAATAGCGGCTACTTGAGCGTTTGCGCCTGGACCACGACCATCCATCACACCATCTGTCAAATCTCTGGCAATAGTATCGACAATCTCGTCACCTGAAAAACTCACACCAGAAACTTGCAGCGTTGAACGAGTACGACGAATAGTCTCGCCAAACGCCTCGCTTGCTTTAATTATACCCGCAACATTAGCTTCGTTGATAGGTGTAGTGACAGTGTCAGGTACCAATGCTGGATCAAGACCAAAATTAAGCTGTTCTGCAATAGATTGACTAGCAACAGCGATATTGCCAGCTGTCAATCCACCCGCCATTGATTGGGCTGTTTTCACTATTAAAGTAGAAAAAGGATTAATATTGACGGTATTTGCAGATGAGTCTAAGGCAACAGATAACAGAGTAAAATCAGGGCTGGTACCAGAGACCATGTCAGTTCCACCTGTGGCTTCAACCACAACAGGATAGGCTGCGCCCTGAGGTACATCAATAGTATAACTGGCTGTAGTATCACTAACAGCCGTACCTAAAACTGCGCCTGTAGAATCTGTAATCTTAATTTGAGCATTGGTAATTGGCCCATCCCCAACACTACCACTTAAAATTGCCTCAGGTTTAGAAGTAGTTGTTTCGGGTGCCGGAATAGTTGTCTCAACAATAGAAATATCTGGAAGATCGCCATTATCAGTGACCGCACCCTCGCATGCAGCGATCATTAAACCGAGAATGGAAACATTTAGTATTTTTAGTCCGTAAGAAGTGTGCTTAGATAACGAGCGTAGGTAACAAATCCCGCGAGCGGGAGTAAAATTGGTAATCATAAAGTCTTGCCTCATAAAAGATAACGAATAGTCCCTCCTTGTCTTTAATCATTGTTTTTTTTATTTGATGGGGATAATAGACAGATACGCCAACATACTGCGTGAACTACCTCACGGAACCACTTGCCATCCAAACGGGTTAATGAAGTATGTGACTTAAATCACTCATTTCAGACTTGAGCGGAAGGGAAACTGTGATGAATATTGAATTTGTGTATTGCTCATTGTTCTCACTTTTCAACGCATCGGGAGGGATTTCAGCGCTATTTCTGAGTCAGTGATGGCCACAATGTGGATATTTGCTTAGATAAGGACAGCGTAAAGACTTCGAAAAACAGAATTAAAGATAATCAACCTGGCATACTGTTTCTTTTTAACCATTTGATATGATTAGTTTATTTGAATAGTATTTTATAGAAGATCTAAGATAGTAGTGATATAAGAGCCACGCATATTTGAAATGGCTTATTTAGATATTCATTGCTGAATTACAAAAGATGCTGATGAAATTATTATTCACTTAATTTTCAATTTTGCCACGTAGATAAAGCCAATAGTAGCAATTGCTACGCCCAATATATTTGCCATTAAATCAAACAGCAATGAACCTCGGTTAACAAAGTATTGACCTATTTCCGTAGCCAATGCCAATACGATCGCTATGCCGATCGTCAAGAAAATTGCGCCTGGGCGGGAAAGATACATAATAAGAACCCGCTGCCATAAGAGCGTCAAAATACCAAACAAAAAGACATGCCCCATAGCTTCACTTAAATCCTTTCGGCTAATTGATAACGAAAAAAAAGAAGTTAAAAAGGATGATAGTGATAATTCATGATTCATTACACCATCGCCAGGTTTAAGTAATACAATAATGACTAATAGTGTCCAGCTTATCGCTATCAACCAGAAAATAGCTGGATGATTAAAACGAATTAGATATTTTATCAAGACAATTCCATGGTGTTAAGTATGACTGCATTGACCTTGTGAACATCATACTTATCTTCAGCTATCTGTCGACTTACCTTTCCCATACGCTCTATTTCAGCAGGCTGGTCAATAAAGTATTCTATGGCCTCTACCAGCTTTTGAACATTTTTAGCAGGAATCAGGAAACCGTTTTCTCCATCTATTACCGTTTCACGACACCCTGGTGTATCTGTAGTTATAACTGGCCTCCCCATGGCAAGAGCCTCCAATACACTGTGAGGTGTTCCCTCCGGATAGAATGATGGCAACACATAAATCGATGAATCAGCGATGGCGGGATGCACATCGAGCAAGTAACCAAGGTACTCGATGGTTCCTTCATCAATCCATGAGTTCAGATCCTGTTCAGAAATGGCAGACGGATTGTTATCAATAAATCCAACTAACCTGAATTTTACTTCTGGGTATCTCTGCTTGATGATACGGGCTGCCTCTACGTATTCATAGATCCCCTTATCTTTTATTAGACGCGCAATCAGTAAAAATGATACCGATGAAGGAAAAAGAGCAGGACGAAACACATCAATATCCACACCCGAGCCATTAACCAATACTGCCTTGTCCTGACTCTTTATCAAACCCATTTCTGTAAACAGGCGCATATTATCTGGATTCTGGAAAAACACTTTTTGGTTAAAACTGAGAGCCAAACGATATAGCCGTTGTGCAATCACTCCGATTATCCTTGATCTGACACCCGTCTTCGAAAATGCATAACCAAGGCCTGAAATCATGGAATAAACCTTCGGAACATCTGACAGTCGTGCAGCGATAGAACCATAAATCACTGGTTTTATTGTATAGCCAAAAAACACATCGGGTTTAATGGTTTTAAATAATCTAACAATATGTATAAGAGTTCGTAGGTCTCGTAATGGTTTTATGCCCGTTCTATCAATATCTATTTCCTGATAGATAACCCCTATTTCCAAAAGCGCATCTCTAATTTCTTTAGGAGCAGCCGGTGAACAGGCAAACACCTGATGACCTGCTGCAACCATTTCTTGCATCAAAGATCCCCGGAAAGTAATTAGAGACTCTGCAATGCCACCCAACACCAAAACACATGCCATTTTATTATCCTATCTCATTCATAACTTAAACAATCAGTGAATCAACAAACTCCTGATGGAACGAAAAATGTTTCCATCACTTTCTCAAAAAAAACATAATATATCCAGGCCTCTACCTATCGAAACTCAATTTATAACAATAAACAATCCTCATTTTCAGATTGCGTATATACAGTCTAAGTATATCTTCATTCTGTTTAACTAGCTAAGCACAACTTACATGAACACGATATTTTTTATATATCGAAAATTGTTATATTATTCACCATTAAAGATAAGACGGCAGGCTATCCAGGAAAAGAGAAAAATCCTGATGGAAATTTATTTACTCAAGTAAAATTAAAGACATCGAAACAATATATAGGATTTTTATTAATACTTTTTGTAGTATTACGTCAAGTAATTAAGAAAGCAATATCAATTTGATCTATGTCATTAATTCACAAATATATATACATATTAAATAAATAAAATGCATCTGTTAATCATTATAAAATATATTGCGGTGGTCTTTTCGATTACTTCTTAATCTGATTCCCCGAAGAGATGTAATTTATAACTGGCTGTTTATAGGAGTAAATTGACATGAAATTTCATATACCCTTAATATGCTATATTTGTTTTATATTATTATCTCTACAATTGTCTGGATGTGATACATACTATGTTAAAACAATAGAAGTACCAGGCAATGCGCAGAGACCATTTGTCGCTAGATGTGACGAATATAATATTGACGTTATGATTCTCGCTACTGGTGAAATGCAGATCGTTACACAGAATCACCCAATATTAAGTACTACAAAGCAATGCGCCCATGAAGATGTAGATGTTGTTCCTGGTGTTCTAATTAATTGGAGCATAGATCATAGCGACACCAGGCCAACATTAAAAAACAATTATGCTGCAATTACGTGCGAAACTTTTTCCGGCACAATACTAGAACTCACAAAAGTGCGCTTATTATGCTGGAAACATAAATTGGAATAGAAGCATCGAGAGACCAACAAATAGTTTTCGGGAGCAAAAATTAGCCTGACCTATCGGCCTATTACTTATTTAATTTTTAAATTTCCTTTAACCAAGGAGACCGATAATAATACCCTGATTATTTATCCTACTCATAACATAATTCGTTTTATTGATAATTAACACTCTCATACAACCTTTCATATTCTTGCACAATTTTATCCAATGTGAAGTTTTCAAGAATCCTCTGACGCGCTTTGTCACCCAATCTGTTTCGTTCTTCTGGACCTGCCTCAATTAAAAAACTCCAGGCTTTGGCTAAAGCTTCAGGATTTCGTGGCGGTACCACTTTACCTGTATCTCCTACAATCCAGGCAGAATCACCCACATCCGTTACTACACATGGCACACCACAGGCCATGGCTTCACCTATTACATTAGAAAAAGCTTCTCCATATGAAGAAGAGCAAGCGATATCCAGCCCCGCATTTATCACAGGCGTGTCTTTTCGATCACCTAGAAGACGAATCTTTTCCTCAATCCGATGCTGCCTAATTGCTTTGGAAATTTCAGCATTGCTATCGTCAACTCCGGGACCGGCCAGAACAAAACAAACATTGCTATATATTCTTATTAAAATTCCTGCCGCCTTAAAAAAATTATCATGATCTTTCATAGGATGATATCGTCCAATCAATCCAATCACGATATCGTTTTCTTTGATTGTTAATTCTTTACGCATAGCAATTCGTGCTACTGAAGATGGCTTAAAACGCAAGCAATCAAAACCATTTGGAATTACTACAGTACGATCAACTGTATATCCAAGTTCCTCGTGTTGTTCTGCGCTCTTACTAGAATTATATATTATCTTAATTGCCATTTTTGAACAAATAGCACCAATGCGAATAATTTGTGCTGTATATTTTTTTTCGTATTTTAGGTCATACACAGAATGGCGAATATTCCAAAGCAGCGCAACTTTTTTAAAACAAAATATTCGTCCGATGATAGCTGCAATATTTCCATGATACATCCAACCCTGGATAACATCAGGCACTGATGCGCGAACTAGTTTTATTAAACGCCACAATGCGGATATTGATAATTTCCCTTGAGACATATTCACTGTGTAAACAGGTATATCTAGCGTTTCAATCTTTTTCCCTATAACATCCTTATCCATCAAACAAATAACAATAGGCTCAAAATGAGACCTGTCGATAGAAGCAAGCAACTTATAAAGCATCATCTGGGCTCCACCAGTACTTAGATCCGTAATAATATGCACTGTTCTTATCATATATATTGCTCGGCTAATTCGTGAATTTATCAATTTAGCAATGAAAAAAGTAAAACTTTCCAAGTAATTATCTTAATATCAATTCATAGCTATAATTAACTATATTTTGTTGCGCATTGCCAATCAAATTATACGGCATGAATACCCGGCATATATTATATTTAGTTAAAAACATAGTTTATAGCTAGTCTGGTCTGACTATTATCATGAGCTAAATTTATTCACGATTTACCAAGAAAGATTAGATTATCTCCAATTTAAGAAAACAATTCATCAACCCAGGAGCTATAACCCAGGAGCTATTACCGCACAATATAATATTACGTACTAACATTAGTCTGTTTACCAGACACTTTCAAAAGAGCATCTTCAGTAGCTATTACTGCCGAGGCAACTGAAAAATTATTTTCAATCCTGGCTCGTGCTGCCTGACCCATTGAAATTCTTTGATTTTTATTGAGATTGACAATCTTCAACAATGATTCAGCTAACTGCTCAGGACTCCTTGGTATAACTACTGCACCAGTTTCATCTACAATTAGAGCTGAATCCCCGACATCAGTTACAACACAGGGCACACCGCAAGCCATGGCTTCGCCGACACAGTTTGGAAAGGCTTCGCTATAGGAGGAAGAAGTGGCAATATCCAGTGCACTATATACATTATGCATATCAGTTCTTTCACCAGCCCAGATAATTTCATTAATCAATCCAAGTTCTTTAGACAAGCGATGAAGACTCTCTCGATATTTTAATTTTCCATCACCCACACAGACAAAACATACATCATTTCTTTCTTGCGCAATCAAGGAAGCCGCTTTTAGAAACGTGGGATGATCCTTCAATGGTGTCAGTCTTCCAACTAAGCCTATTAATGTTTTGCTCTCACTCACACTCCACTCATCACGAAGCATAATCCTGCCCTTGTGATTAAATTTATATCGATCTGTATCTATACCATTCGGTATCACAATATGGGTTTTAGCTTTATATCTATTCGCCTCAAAGAAACCCAAACCAGCTTGTGAGTTAGCAATCAAAAGAGGTACAGAAAATGATAAAAAACCAGATAAGTAAAATGGCAGTGAATCTTTCCAATTTAAAGTTGTGCTAGAAGCTCTGCTACCCCAAACCAAATTCACATGACGTATACCAACAACCGCAAACCAGGCAATCAAATTGCTCAAATTTAGCGCGCTATAAGTTAAAGTAACATTTTCTAATTTAATTATACGGCGCAGTCGAACAGCAGCCCATGCCAACTGCCAGCCAGTAACTACAATCTTTTTGGTCTTCTTTTCAAACAAAGATAAAAGCTTTACAGATCCACAGTTACGCAACCACTCCCAATATTGCCCCCCTGAATAAATAGTTACTACAGTAACTTTGTGTCCTCGTTGCGCAAGGCCATTAGCTAGTAGAGTAATTTGTCTCTCAGCTCCGCCTGTAGTTAATCCACCGATAAAAAATAATATGCGCATATAATCTAATCCTTCTTACTATGGGTATACTTTTCATTGTGCAGTTTCAATACATAATACTGAAAACTAAGAACCACACCCAATAGAATGCAACCTACATTTAACAAATATCTAACATCTTTAATCTAGCTTCCTGTATTTATACATCAGGCGAAAATATAGACACACAACCCCTTCGCAAACATCCGTTACGATGTCTGTATTTGTAGCCTGGCACTCTCTACTTTGTTTGTTACAACTATAAAAGCTAATATGATTAATAAAGCGGGTTGTTCCAGGTTATTGTGTGAAGTCATGCTTGAAGCAGCATATACGATAGTAATCACTTTACCTATGCCGTCTCCGGTGTAAAATAAAATAGCCAGGAGAGATAAAAAAACAGCCACTCCTAATAAACCACCCTCTGCCGCCAGTGTTAAATACATATTATGAGGGCCAATTCCTATACCCCATCCCCCTCTGGTATAACCCATGCCAGCCCCAAGCCATGGGTTATTCTGGAATACAGCCCATGCTTTCTTTGCCACATCAACTCGAGACTCAGTAGAAATATCCACAAATGCCTGTCCACTTGCACCAAGCCTGGCTAAGGTATTTGGCGTCAAATAATCAACAAGACCAAACGCTCTTAAATATTCCAACATGCCCCCTGTTAATAATAAAAACAAAATCGCAAAACATAATACACCCACGAAAAAAATACCCGCCAGTTTACGCGCAAACACAAAATACCCTGTGCTTGCTAGCCCCAACATTGCCACCCCCCATAGCAACCATGGTCCACGACTGAAAGTAATGAGAACCCCAATGCCTATAAACATACAATAGATCAAGCGAAACTTTTGCGCTATCAAAGGAAGACCCGCCACCATCATAAACACCAACATTTTTCCTGAATTGGTTGGACTTTCGTAAAGTCCTGCAGCTCTACCTGGAACCTTTGACCACATTGGGGTTATAAAATCAATCAAGTTCATTACAACGGAAAACATAACAACTAATACAATGGTTAGACGAACCAGACGAATGCTATCGTCAATTTGAAAAATAATAAGGAATGATAACAACAATACTGACATTTCTATGGAGGTAGTTAAATACTGTTCAGCATTACTATTTTGAGAAGAATATAAATAATTAAAAATGCTATAACATAAATACACAAAAATCCAAACAACAAAATATAAATACTCTTTTGGCAATAATGAAGGCAACCTCAGTATTGCTATCGACAATGCAAATCCGATGGTAAAAATATACCAATACAAAACCTTAAGCGAAGGAAATACATTTTCATATAAGTAACCGTACGCAAAACTGCAATAAAGAACAACAATAAAGATAACCAGAAATTGAAATATTCGCCGCACAAATCCGCCTTAATTAGTTAAGTACTTCGTTTAATACTTTATCCCATTTCTTTATGATTTTTTCAATCGAAAACCTTTCCATTACACTACGTGCCTGAGCTCCTAATCTTTGTCGTTTATTTTCATCTCCCATTAAATCCTCAATTGCTTTTATTAACGCTTTCACATCTTCTGGCGGTATAAGCAATCCATCCTGTTCATTTCTGATAATATCACTCGGTCCCGTAGGGCAATCGAAGCTAATCACGGCTAATCCACAACTCATTGCTTCTAGAAGTGCATTAGGAAATCCTTCATACTTTGAGGAAAGCACATATATATCTGCTTGTTGAAGTGTAGCGTGTGGCTCATGAATTTGACCTGGAAAATGAATGCGTGAACTTATTCCAAGCTCATGAGCATACGACTCCAACTGGTTACGTTGAGGGCCTTCACCAAGAATAACGAGAGACCACTGGGGAAATTTTTTGTAGTTTTGAGCAAAAGCTTCAATTAGTTTGTCAAATCCTTTATATTGATCCAGACGTCCCATGGATACGATAAAAGGTGATTGAATGCTAAACGATGTATCATAATTCATTATCTTGGGCACAGGTAGTACCGGATTTGGGATGACATAGAGTCGCTTACTAGAAATAATTCCTGTAGCCCAGCCCTTTATAGCTTCAGACTGTATTACCAGGGCTTCAGCGGTAGAGTAGAATAAATACCTAAGACAATTCCATACCGGGCCTATAGAGTGCTGCTTCGGATTAGTACGTTCTGATACAACAACAGGTATAGATAAACCGATGGTCGCAATCAATGTCAATACATTGTTACGATCCATAAAGCTCACAACAACATCTGGGTGTGACTCTTGAATAACTGCACGCAGCCGACTTAACCGAGTGTAATTATTTTTGATAGCTGACCAAACAGTCGTTGATTGATTATATAATAAGCCTAGATTCGCCCGCTTGATATGCGAATGTAATTTATAAAAATCTTTATTTTTCGGATAATAAGTTATCAATGTGATATCTTCTCCCCTATCCGCCCAGTAGTTGGCAATGATTGACATAACTCGTTCTGCGCCACCACTACCCATTGAGGAAATAACCAGAGTAATTCTCATTACAAATCCAACCAATGATCTAAATTTCTATTCGTCAACTGTGAAAGCTTGTCTATATCAGCAGAACATTCTTGAAGCAATTGTTTTTTGAAATCACTTGACAACGGTTTTCTTTTAACTTTTTTTGTATTAATTTTTCGCAAGGCATTCACAATACTCCAACCCTTAAATCCCACAGCTTTTTTTATAAAAAAGTAAAAATTGAGTATTTTTTTTGGAGGGTGCTGCGTAAAACCTCCTGCCCATTCCAGCATATGACGTTTGTTTTGATTGATCACAGGAAAATTACGACGATGATCATCAGGCAACCCTAAGAACTTTAGTACTTCTTTATATATAAAACCTGTATTACTAAAGAAATCTTCAGAAAAAATTATTTTTATCTGGTCGAGTGGAAAAACAGCCATCAACCGTTCAACTTGTTCACCTAGCTTTGCCACATCATCATAAAAAAGAACTTTTATATCCTTGCATTCCTTCGGATTATTAAATCCTTTTTTCCTTTTAGCACTCAATTCCCAGGCCCTTTGAAAATCTTTTTCATCTTCATTCATACTGTATAAGGATTGCGAGTGCATTGAGTAAATAAGATCTACTGGATTTCTAAGCATTACAATTATTTTTGAGTTAGCATTATATTTTTTAATGTTTTTAATTGCCTCTTTTGAATAAAGATACCATACTGATGCCTCACCAATTGCTAAATGGTCTGGTGTTACTTCATCAAAGAGAGCTAGATATTCTTTTTCAGTATTTACTACTCTGTATTTTGGCATATCTGTAGCAAAATAATGCGGTTCTTTTGGTGTGCACATAAATACGTTAGGGTGCTCACGAAGGTATTCGCTCAATGCAGTTGTTCCGCATTTTGGAGCACCAACAATGAAAAAATTAGGTTTAGGCATATTCACCCTTTTGCAAATATTGTGGGATTGAATTTCAGTTGATGCCATACATAACCAAGCATTAAAATATTCCACAACGCAGTAGATGTAGCTGTTGCAATAGCAGCACCTATCACGCCAAAATTAAAAATCAGAATAACATTCAACATGATATTAACAAGTGCGCTCACGCCAAGAATCTGCGCTGCCTTATTTTGATGCCCTGTCATCGTCATCAAAAATCCTACTGATCCAGCTAACGCATTTATTGTCTGCCCAGCCAGTAAAATAAGTAATGCTATATAACCGATGACAAATTCATCCCCAAATAGTCCAAGAATATACTTTCCAAGGATTACCAGGCTGAGACTCACCACTAAAGTAATAATAAATATTCCACGAGCGGCAAGTGTGATCATTTTCTGTAGCTTTTGGTACTGCCCTGTACTGTATAGCTCAGAGATCATAGGTACAACAATAGCATTGATTGCCGTCAAACCAAATAACACCAGCCCTGCAATACGCGAAACTACTGCATAAATTCCTGCCTGTTCCGTATCTAGCATTACACCAATCATAATGATATCGGTCTGATGAAGTATCAAATGCATACCTGAAATAAAAAACAATGGCAATGACACTTTTAACCATTCTCGTCCTACATAGACTGGTTGTATATGGCGCAATTGTATTGGTAAGGCCTTAAGCAACCAGAGCGTGCCAATATAAAATGCAATTAAAGCCCCAATTATGTTAAACACCATAACTTGTGTAGATTGTAAATTTTGCTGTGTATATAAATAGGTTAAGCTTGCTAATGTAGCGATCAGTAACGGCCGAATGAAGCTGTCTGGTAGTCCCGATTGAACAATGTGCTTAAGCGCACGTAATGCAGCGCCGCGTAATGCAGTTAAACTAAGCAATGGCAGGAGTAACAATGCTATCCAGAAAGTTTTTGCCTGATTCAGGCCAACATGTTCTTCAAGAAACCATATTATCAAAGCTACGGTTACTCCAATAAACACACTAACAATAAACACATAAAGAACGCTATGGTTAAGTATACCGCGAAACAATCCCCATTCAGCCTTTGCATTGTAAGCAGCAACGAAACGTAGCAATGATGTATCCATACCCAACTTGCTTACTAATGCCAATAGGTTGATCCAGGTTAGTGCGTAAATATAAACACCATATTGTGTGACCCCCATTAATCTTGCCAACAGCACATTTGTACCAAATGCCATAACAGCCCCGAGGACACTAACAGCAAAGGCACCACCGGCACCTCTAGCGAGAACAGCACCAATTCCATCCCCTTGCAAACGCACCCATAAACTGTTTATAAGCACACGTATATTTACACCAGTATTTGACATTGTTATTGCAACATTTCTTTAAAGATTAATAACCTCAATTAATTCTCCATACTTCTAGTTGCACTGTTATTTTTTCTTATCGGAATAAGAATAGGCATAGCCGTAGTACCTTCCATGTCCATATCGACTACTGGCTGATTTTATACCGTTGAACACCGCGCCACTTAAATTAACGCCTGATTGTTTAAGTCGTTTTACACTTTGTTCAATTTCTCGCAATGGGCTCTGTCCGTCTCTAATAACCAGCAATGTTGTCCCTGCATGACGACCAATAATCGCTGCATCGGTCACCGCCAACACGGGTGGCGAGTCTATGATAATGCGTTCAAAATTTGCCGAGATTTTTTCAAGTACATTTTCAAAACTTTCCTGCATGAGTAATTCTGAAGGATTTGGTGCAACTGTGCCTGCAGTAAGTATGAATAGATTATTTATATCCGTTTTAAGAATGATATCATTGTAGTTCGTATCACCCGCAATGAGATCTGACAAGCCAGGTCTACGCTGAATTCCTAACAACTGATGAATGCGCCCCTTGCGCAAGTCAGCGTCAATCACCAGGACTCGTTTGCCTGCGTCCGCTAAAACGGTAGCCAGGTTCATACATAAAAAAGATTTTCCGGCACCGGGACCTGGGCTAGTCACCAATAACATATTATTTTTTGCATTAAGCTTTGAAAAATAAAGTGATGTGCGCAAACTCCGTAAGCTCTCTACGGCAAGATCATCTGTATCTGCGGCAGCTAATAAAACCTGCTTTAAACTTCTCTGTTGATTGTCTTTTGTGTGTTTTCGAGTATGCTTGAGTTTATGCTGTTTGCGACTATAGGGTACTGTTGCTAATACCGCTATACCCAGTTTTTTTTCTATAACATCAGGATCGTCCACCGTACCACGTAGACTCTTACTAAAAAGCGCGAGCCCAACCCCCAACAAACCACCCAAGACTATCATCAGGGCAATAATAAAGCTTTTTTTAGGCTTTATTGGCTTAACCGGGATCACCGCATAGTCAACGATGCGCACATTACCCACAGCTCCAGCCTTAACAATCTTTAGTTCCTGCGCACTGTTCATTAATGATGTATACAATGTTGAGCTGACTTCCAGGTCTCGTGTTAAACGTAAAATTTCCTGTTGTGTCCCTGGTAAGCCTTTGACCTTGGAATCGACTTTTCTCAGTTCATTTTTCAAATTGAAAATCTGCGCATCAATAGACGCGATACGGGGATGCTCCGGTGTAAACTGACGGATCAGTTCTTCACGATCACTTCTTAACTGGGTGAGCTGAGCATCGACTGTAACAATTTTTTCCAGTGTAGACTGCGTCTCAAGGGAAAGATCAACCGAGCCTTTTTCCAATCTATAATTATTAAGTGCAGCCTCGGCATTCTCCATTTTTTCCTTAAGTATGGGCAGTTGTTTTTCGAGGAACAGGAGTGTTTTTTCCGCCTCTGCAGATTTACGCTCGACACTCTGTCGTAAATAGATATTGGCGATCTCATTAAGTATCGCAGTAATTTTCACACGACTACCACCTTCCAGCGTCATTAGTAATATACCGGATTGTTTACCCAGCTCACTAATACCTAAAGATTGTTTAAGTTGATTTATGGCGGTAATTCGAGCTTTTCTGATCAGTTCAAAACGGGCATCCTGTTTGCCACTCAGTTCAGAAACAAATAATTTAATAACACCACCATTCGCAAGCGATACATTTACGGCTTTGCCAACTTCTCCCTTAACAAGCAGGTTATCATCGGGATCGAAGAGTTTGTAATAATTATCTTCACCAACAACAAGCATGAAAGGCTCGCCCAGATAACGAGCTGGCACTTCAAAGTTCTCCACCTTAATTCGCTCAGTGCTGGGATCAATAAACAAACTCACAAATGGAAAATGTTTTGGGCGAGCAATGAAATCCAGCTTAAGATTATTAACTACGGTGCCCAGCACCATTCGTGACCTTAAAATTTCAAATTCAGCAATGACTGGCGATTCTTCCTGCAGCAGATCAGAGAGTTCCGCCAGCCCACTCATACCCTTTGATTTTTCTTCAACCTGCAGCAGCACATCAGCCTGATAAATCGGTTGTGCCGTAACCACATACAACACACCTATGAGCAACATTAATAAAACCATTCCACAGATCAACTTCCATGATTCTAAAATAGTTCCAATAAGCTCACTTAGCTGCATTTCATTGGCAGTTGAATTCACATCACCCATCTCATTATTGATTAGTTTAATATGTTGATTACTTTCTTTTTGAACATTCATATCCATATTAATTACTCAGTTTATTAACATAACTGCTCAGTAGCCGATAAATAAAATATACAGCTTATTCAAAATCTCGCTTAAAGTCGGATTTGACATCAGATAAATTCCTTAACAAAGTCGAAGTAGGAACAAGCTGCTCGATTACACGGTTCCAGCGTGTCACACCAGCAGTATCCACATACACCAAATCCCGGGGTTTAAGTACAAACTGGTCACCCAGCATCAGCGCCACCGGTGATTCTGAATTTAAATGAAAAACTTTAGTTTCCTTTTGCTCTCCGCGAATAACATAAATACGTCCGGGATTTGATGTTACACGATCAAAACCTCCGGCATCACTAATCGCTTCTGCCAGACTCATCCTCCCCTTGTTCATCAAAATAGATGCAGGACTTGCAACTTCCCCCATTACAAAAATTTTCTGCTCAACTCGATCCGGTATATTTAAAACATCTCCGTCCAGCAGAATCATATTCAACGACACGTCTCCCTGTTCATACATATCCAACAGGTTGATATCAATCACCTTGCCATTTCGACTAAGCGTAACATCATTCAAATTGGCTTCTCTGGTAACACCTCCGGCTCGGTTAACCGCTTCAACTATGGTGAGTGGTACATCTGAAATTGGAAAAGGGCCGGGTGCAACCACTTCACCAACAATAAACACTTTCTGACTACGAAAAGCGGCTACCCGAACGTCAAGCTGAGGCCGCGCAATCGCCCGTGAAATTTTCTTCGTTAGAATTTTGCGCACTTCACGCACGGTTTTTCCTGCGACTTTTACCATGCCTGCAAAGGGATAAAAAATAGTGCCATCTTCCGACACTAAATGTCCGGCGGCTTCCGCACTTCTGAATTCTCCCGCAGGAATGGTCAATTCGGGATGATCCCAAACCGTAATATTCAAAACGTCTCTTGCACCAATTTTGTAATGGTAATTTTGCAGATCCTTTTTTCTTTGTTTGGCAGATGCAGAGGTGATAGCGCGCTTTTTTAGTCCCGCTTTTTGACTGGCCTGCTTATAAATAAGATCAGCCGTAATGGGAACAATTGATATGCCTGAATCGGTTGTATAGACACCTTGTTGCGAAGAAGGCTCGTCATCCATTGTCATGCCTGGCGCAATGGCGCAGCCACTTAAGAACAGTGCCGGAAAAAGTGCCAGTAAAAACACAATAAAAATAGCAAAAATATTTTTTATCATTTTAACCTCTTACTCCCTAAGCTTCGATACCCACTCTGCCACTCCTCTTTTTATCAACTCAAGAGCAATTTCAAATTTTTCATCCGATTGCTGATATGGGTCGGGCACATCGAACTCACCCCACTCACCTATCCGATAAATTTTTCCTCGTGCACTGGGGTCCCAGGTCTCTACCGCTAGTTTATGCGCCGTTTCCATTACCAGAACCAGATCGGCCCATCGCAAAATATCTCGGTTCAGTTGTTGGCCGCGATGCGCTGATACATCTATTCCATGCTCCTGCATTAAACGTATTACCGTATTCTCGGCCGGGTGTCCAACCAGTGCATCTAGTCCAGCGGACCTGACCTCAATTGCATGCATACCTGCTTTATTAAGCGCCTGTATTAATAACCCTTCACCCATTGGGCTTCTGCAAATATTACCAACACAAACCACCAGAATACGATTAAACATATAGGGTACTTTGATAGAATATCGCCAAGACTATTTCTTCCTGTAAATTTTAATTCTGTAAGATGATCACACCATCTTTATACACAAAACATTGATGGCATAATCAACTAGTCTACATCTTCTGGCCCACTTACTATGGCCCACTTACCTATGGCAAATATATAGACTCCTATGGCGTACAGTGCGAGTTAGGTATTACATCAACCGTTTGTGTACCCACTGTAATGCTTAGTGCTTTACTGTCAGTATCAACCGTTGTCAGGGTCAACTTCACCATATTACCCAAAGAGGCAGACCAGCTTTCAACCTCAGCCACCAGACTAAATGGATCGGTTACCTGTACATATGCACCGTGATCGCCTTTAAGTGTTTGCAACACCTCATTTTTGGCTTTGCTGGTACCCAACACAATCACAACCGTTTTATCATCATTAACAACCGAGGCAAGCTGTGTATCTGTATAACCGCTCGACGACATATTGTCATCACCATCGGTAAACAACACCAGCATATGTGCGGGTGAGCATTTTTCGAAAAGTCCAGTTGTACTCCCATCACCTTCTAAGGCAACTCTCATAGAGTCATAAAGTGCAGTTTTATTTCTATCAGGATGCGGCTGGGTCACCGCCGTTTTTAATAAGGCTAAATCGTCTGTCCAGTTCTGCTGTATTTCATATGTATCGGAAAAAGTCATCACCTGTGCTTCATATACCTGCGGCAGGTTATCTAACATTCCTGCAAGGATTTCTGCAACAAAATCAAGCTCACCTTGGGTGCTATTTGAATAGTCGGTTACAAACGCCAGCGAGAGAAAGTTGTCGCCGTCAACAACTTCAGTAATCGTAAGCTCATCATCAGCATCAGTATAAGCTGTGCCACCAACGCTAAGACTGGCAGCTTGCAGACTTGTCACAGTTAATGGATCACCGTTGGGATCAGTGCCATTGACATACAGCACCAGGTCACCAGAGATGTTATCTACCTGTGCGCCTAAAACAAACACTTTATCCTCTAAATTATTCTTAGGTATAAATGGCACTGATGAATCTGATGATGAGCACGACGTAAGTAAAAGTAATGTCAGGAAGTTAATTGCCAGTAGCCATAACCTGCAATGGCCAGTGAATGGGATAATGCTTAAAGTTTTCATCATTTACTCCTTAATAATTAATCATCAGGTGTAACTGCTCTTAAATTAAAAAGGTCGGCATACATAACCTCTCTGATTAATTCAGTTACATTTGAATCAACACGCCACATTTGTATTAGCAGATGCAGTGGATGTGCAGATTGGGCCGTACACGCAGATTACATAAAAACAGTTACACAAAAAAATAACGTGGAGGCATTCTCCTCATATTTTTGCATGTCATCTGTTTGCTTGTACCGCCCACGCATATTGCAAAATATACTGAAACAAAAATTTAATAACTACCTGTTTTTTAACTTATTTTTAAGATGTTAATATTGCTTAAGATCAACACAGTTGCGGTATTGTTTCAGCACTGCCTATTTTGTTTTAAAACACGATTAAATCCCACACTTTTGCTACAATATTTCTCATAATGCGGCGAATTCAAAACCAAGTGCATCACGTCATTCATACGCTCACTTTAGTATCATGCATTTCAATATCTCTGTGCCAAAACACACCATGCATACTAAATTTTAATTTCTGTTTACAGGAACGCGTCAGCTAAATATCAAGCTCACTCAGAATTTAAAAACGATAAGAAATACCAACAGCTAAAACATCAATAATTTCACCATTAATACTGTAACGATCCCAGTTTAACTGGCTAACGATCCCTCCCTGCTTAATCCAGCTCCCAGATTCCACACCAATACCATAAACAATATCAGTGCCATCCTCACTTACATCCTGTGAATCCGTACTTGTCTCTAATGTATAATCCGTTGTCCAGTTAAAAACACCCACTCGACCTGTCAACTGCAAGGAACCACTCACAGGATAGCGGTATATACTCGAGAGCTGCCAACCCGTTGCAGTTTGTGGATATATATCCTGGCCGATCGCAAAGTAGTCATCAATACCAGTGCTAGTTCCGTTAGTAGACGCACTGACATCACCCAGATCCACATAACCCAGCTCAACACCCCAGCGTGAGGTGTACTCATAACCCGCAAATACCTGTGTCATGATACGGCTGTTATCAACACCACTGATGGTTGCATTGATACTTCTGACTACCAGCTCGTTATTCAGCTCACCACTATCTGCGCTACCCAAGGCCACGCCCAGGCTTCCACCCACCATCCACTGACCCGCCACCGTAGAGCCATTGATGAATAACAATGTAGCAAGACTCACTATCTGTATGTTTTTCATTTTTTTATATCCTTGTTCCTTTATGCGAAAAACCCCTAAAAATATAAGCAGAAGAAACATCAACGGGTGCCATGTTCCACCACTGCTGCGTACATTAACTGTTTCAGCTATTTCAAACTGAGCCACGCCTCCCGGGTCGGCAACGCGCTGATTAGCCTGGCCATCCGCATCATTTACACCACCATCTTCTATGCGCAACTGCACACACCAGTGACCTGGGGTCAGGTCTGGCGTATAGGTTATATCGCCTGGTGGTGGACAGTAACCCTGCAAGCCAGGCGCTGAGGATAAGCTGTTTTTACTGTCTTCTTTAAAGTCGTCCCAGCCCGTCGGCAGCAATTTTCGATATACCGCATTAACCGGTATTTCTCTGAGTTGTGGCAGTACAACCCTGACCGAATCACCCGCAGCGGGTAAGTCAGATACCTTAAAATCAAACAGACCACCCAGGTTGCTCATCTCATCCACTGGCGCGTTTCCAGCGTTTCCATAATTAGCCACATCGGCAACTGAAACACCGGCCTGACGGGCACTGGCCTGAAAAGCAACCCCGCCCAATGATAATCTAAGACCGGTTTCGGCCTCCATCAAATACTGATCCGCAGCCTGACCCTGGAGTACATTTCGGGCGTCAATAGCATCAAGGTAATCCGCAATACCATCATTATCGAAATCACCAAAACCTTCAACCGCATCTGCAACACCATCATTATCACTGTCACTGGTTAAAGACAGCTGCGGCGCCTTAGCAACCACGTTCAGCAGCAGTTCGGCAGCACCATTCGCACGGCCATCATTAACCACGACCCGCAGCCTGTAAACACCTCGAATGACGGCGGCCGGATCGAAACTGAAAACTCCATTATTGATAACACCGTCATTATCCACCAGGGAATTGTCCGTCGCACTCCAGTCATAAGACTGTGTATCGCCACTGTTCGGATCAGAAATAATTGCTGTCACCGTTACAACCCCATCGGTCTGACTCACTATATGGGTCTGGCCACTTCCCTGGCCCCCTCCCTGCTCAGCACTCAAGCTAACGCGCGGTGCCACATTCCCTTCCATCAGTTCAATAGTGTGCGTTACCTGCGCCCCGACAACCGCATTACTGGCCTCCCCTAGCGTGATGATAATCGTCTCAGTACCCTCGGCTAAACTATCCGCCAATACATTAAAACGAACACTGGCTTCAGTGCCCTCGCTGATAGAAAACAGACCGTTGGTAAAATTATGATCTATACCCGGTGTTGCTGTACCACTCACGGTGAAAGGCACGGTCACCGGATAATTTACAGCCGGGCCATTAAGCGCCAACATCACAGTACCTGAGCTACCTTCGGCGCTCACCTGACGCGCGACTAATTGCACTAACGGAATAACATTAACAACCTGCGTTGCAGTACCCGTGTTTCCCGCTAAATCAGTGGCGGACCAGGTCACAACATGGCGTCCCGGTGACAGATTAATATCCAGATCGGGGGTGGCCAGCAGATTGCCATCCAGCGTATCCACAGCACTGGCTTCACCAAAATTTACCTGGGTAAACAGTCCGCCAGCATTAACCGTGATATCTGCAGGGGCTGTGATAACAGGGGGGTTATTGTCAATCACAGACAGATCAAAAGCCGCCAGATTAACCGTCACGATTCCATCGCTTACCCCAATAACAATACCGGATGTAGCGCCCACATCAACGGCCAAAGGTGTACCACTCAGTACCCCTGTAGACGTATCAAAACTCGCCCAGTCTGGCTGGTTGATAATACTGAAGCTCAGGGTATTACCCAGATCAGGGTCACTCGCGGTTGGTGTAAAGTTATAGGGGCTGCCTTCACTTATAATGGTATCTGGCGTTCCGCTAATAACAGGTGGGTCATTAACTCCGCTTACTGAAACACTAAAACTTTGGTCTACGTCCACCGTGCCATCGTTAACTCTCAGGGTAACGCTGTATGCGCCCTGCTCATCATCGCCGGGCGTGCCACTTAAAAGCTGATTACCCGCATCAAAACTTAGCCAGCCTGGCAATGTCGGTGCACTGTAGGTCAGGGTATCTGCCACATCAATGTCACTGGCGATGAATGTGTAGCGGTATAATACGTCTTCTGCAGCCGCTGTACCGGCCGTACTGGTAATGACGGGCGCATCGTTAGTATTGGTTACGAGCACACTAAATGTCAGGCTATCTTCTGCACCCACCGAATCTCGAACACCGACGATAATATTGTCAGCGGTACCCACATCACTATTTAACGGCAGGCCATTCACCATCCCTGTTACCTCATTTATACTCATCCAGGTGGGGTTGTTTTGTAGAAAATAGGTGGCGGTATCGCCGATATCGGGGTCTGTGCTGGCGACCAGAAAGCTATAAACGCTATCTTCCGCTATGCTGATCAACGCTGAACCGCTGATAACCGGAGATGAATTTTCGCCGATGATGGAAATATTGAAACTGACCGTGCCGGTGGCAGCCGCCGCATCCGCCACCGTCATCATACCGCTAACACTGGTGCCCACATCTGCAAGCGTCGGAATACCTGATAACTCACCCGTCGCCGGATTAAAACTCAACCATACAGGAAGTGTTGCATTATGGGTAAAGCTCGTTGTTTCGTCTGGATCTGGATCTTCGACAAAGGGTATAAAACTGTAGAGGGTATTGATAAGCGCACTGGCATTAGGCGCATTGGTAATGACGGGTGGATCATTAACGTTGCTCACAGGAGATGTAGCATCACTGGTTACACTTTCAGCAATACCTCGGGCATCGGTATAACTGCCCATAACACTGATCGCTGATCCAACATCTAGCTGTACCGTAGTATAGGCCGCGCCCGTTGCACCACTAATATTAACGCCACCACGTAGCCACTGGTAGCTGACAGTACCCATGCCATCTGCATCCGTCAGGGTATTACTCGCGTTTAAGATATCGCCTTCAGCAGGCGTTATATTATCAATACTCACCACGCCACCTGGAAGGTCATTGACATTTATAATAGGGCCCGCACCGCCGCTGCTAACCGTTTCATTAGTGCCTTCTCCATCTGTGTAGCTGGCAATAACGGTAATGATAGAGCCGACATCGTCATCACCCAGGGTATAACTAGCACCGCTTGCACCTACAATATCTACACTATCACGTTGCCACTGATAACCGACCGTACCCATGCCATCACCATCTGCCAGAGTGTTTGATGCGCTTAAAAGTTGATCTTCAGTGGCGCTGCCACTAATTGAAACGACACCACCAGGTGAGCTGTTTACATTGATGACCAATGCGGTAGCTTGACTAGGTACACTCTCAGCGGTGCCCTGTAAATCGGTATAACTGGCCACAACGCTGATAGCAAGACCTACATCGGCCTGCACGGTGGTATAGTTAGCTGCCGTTCCACCGCTGATATCACTTCCACCTCGCTGCCACTGGTAGCTAACAGAACCCAGTCCATCCGCATCTGTTAGTGTATTACTCGCGTTTAAGATGTTGCCTTCGCTGGGCGTAAAGTTATCGATACTCACCTCACCACCGGGAGAATCATTCACATTTACAATGGGACCTACACTGCTGCTACTTACAGATTCACTGGCACCACCACCATCAACATAGCTGACCAACACCGTGATCAGTGTGCCGACATCATCATCGCCCAGAGTATAGTTATCACCAATTGCATCAGTTATATCTGCGCTATCACGCTGCCACTGGTAGCTGAGTGTCCCCATGCCATCACCATCTGCCAGGCTGTTCGATACACTTAAGACCATGTCTTCGGTGGCGATGCCGCCGATGATGACTGTACCGGTGGGTGGGTTATTTACATTATCGACCAGTGACGTGGCTGCACTGGGTACACTTTCAACAGTACCTTGTAAATCGGTATAACTCGCCACAACGCTAATAGCAAAGCCAACATCATCCTGCACGGTAGTATAGCTCGCGTCCGTTTCACCGTTGATATCACTTCCGCCTCGTTGCCACTGGTAGCTAACTGTACCCATGCCATCTGCATCTGTCAGGCTGTTACTTGCTGTTAAGATGTCGCCTTCGCTGGGGGTGGTATTATCGATATTTACCGCACCGCCAGGGAGGTCATTTACATTTACGATGAGGCCTACACTGCTACTACTTACAGATTCACTGGCACCACCACCATCAACATAGCTGGCAATTACCGTAATCAGCGTACCGACATCATCATCACCCAGGGTATAGTTATCACCAACTGCATCGGTTATATCTGCGCTATCGCGTTGCCACTGGTAGCTAACCGTACCCATGCCGTCTATATCGGCCAGAGTATTCGATGCACTTAAGAGCTGATCTTCGGTGGCGGTACCACTAATGGTGACTGTGCCGGTAGGTGGGTTATTTACGTTACCGACCGGTGACGTGGCGGTACTGGGCACACTTTCAACAGTACCTTGTAAATCGGTATAACTGCCAACAACGCTTATCGCTAAACCAACATCAGCCTGTACAGTGGTATAGCTCGCGTCTGTTTCACCACTGATATCACTTCCGCCTCGTTGCCACTGGTAGCTAACCGTACCCATGCCATCCGCATCTGTCAGGCTGTTACTTGCTGTTAAGATGTCGCCTTCGGCGGGTGTGGTGTTATCGATATTTACCGCACCGCTGGGGAGGTCATTTATATTTACGATGAGACCTACACTGCTACTACTTACAGATTCACTGGCACCACCACCATCAACATAGCTACCAATTACCGTAATCAGCGTACCGACATCATCATCACCCAGGGTATAGTTGTCATTAATAGCATCTGTTATATCAGTAGCATCTCGTTGCCATTGGTAACTGATTACGCCTATACCATCATCATCTGCCAGACTATTTGATACGCTTAAGAGCTGGTCTTCAGTGGCGGTGCCACTGATTGTGATGCTACCGGTGGGGGCAATATTAACAGACGTCGAAATCACCGTTGTATTACTATCGATTGTGGGAGAAGGGGGTATTCCATCATCTACAGAAATTGTAAAAGTAGTTGTCTCGGTAGCACCAACGACTACACGATTATCCGCGGGATCAAAAAACAGTAATCGGATAGCGTTCTGAGCAGCAGCCGGAGTATTACTCGCCAGAGCATATACACCACTTCCACCTGTAAAGCCTGATGCATCTAGTGAAGCGGCTGTGAAGACACCCTTTGCAGCCGTGTCCAATGTGATTGATATGGTAACATTGTCACCATCCACATCTGTGATGGTAACAACCGTGAAAGGTGAAACTATATTGTTATCGTCAACCGTTTGTCCTGTTACACTACCACTAATAATTGGAACAGCAGCCTGAACTGAGAATGCACAAAGCTGCACCCATATTGCCACCAACACCAAAAATCCTATTTTATTACAGACAAACATTTCCCTCTTCTCTTTTATTATTTATTTATTGCGCTCAGCGATGCTCTGCTGATTAAACACAATTCAGGAGTTCCATTCCTTTCATCTCTCACTATTTTCTAAATGAAAAGGCGTATAGATAAGCCTATTTATCTTACGAACAGCAGTGATGTTTTTTAAACAAAGCCCCCCATTGTTAACAGATCAAAATTTAAAACCGCTACTTGTTTATTTAAAACAACTTTCACAATTATCACCATGATGTAAATCAATCAGATCGTTAGCAGGGCAAGGATCATCAGGCGTAATGATTAACACCCTACAGATAACGCAGATTTACGTCAGGTTAGTCTTTGCTAACCTGGACTGGCTTTTGATTTTTGTACTTATGGAACAGGGTCGAACGACCCTGCTAATAGTAAATAAATAACTACTTTACCTGATTAATAATCAGGTTGATTTTTTCCTGTGTTTTTACATTCACCGGTGACATTTCTACAAATAAATCACCCACCTGGGTACCCGGCTGACCTGACTTGCTGATAACCGCTGAAATTTTTACCTGCTCAAAGTTCGACAGTTTCATCTGCGGCATCATCGCCATTGCATCATTTAAACTCACGGTTAATGGCAGCGCCGCTGCCGTTTTCTTAACCGCTGCCAATGGCATCGGTGGACCCTGCATGGCTTTGGCAAAAATAAATAAAGTATCACCCGGATTGACTTTATCTTTGAGTGCCGGATCCAGATCAACAGTCACAATGATTTCTGCCCTGGCATCACCAGCCCTGCCACTATCAGTCATGGCACTATCAGCCCCGGCACTATCAACCCTGGCACTATCAGTCATGGCAGCACCAGCAGCGGGTTGTGCAACAGGTGGTGGCGTTTGTTGCGGTGCTGCTTTTTTAAGTGCTGCAATTTCAGCCGCCGGTAACTTCGCCTCAGCACTTTTAACTAAACTTGCCAACTGTGCCTGGGCACCCGTATCCTGAGATAGCAGGGGCTGTAATTTATACCAGTAAGTTAATGCTTTTGCATAATTTCCCTGCTGATTTTCAGCGGTGCCCGCCATCCATATGACCGTCGGGTTATTCGGCATCATCTTAATCACTTTATCTACAATGGGTTTTGCAGAGCCGGTTAATTTGCCGCCTTCGGTCATAGCCAATGCATCTGCATAACGCAACAGCACTTGCGGATCTTCGCCCCCGGTACCGCCACTTTCAAGTGCGATCACTTTTTCATAGGCCGCTGCCGCTTTATGATACTGCTTCATTGCCATGTAGGTCTTGCCCAGCATAAACCAGCCATCAGCGTTATTCGGCTCCTGTGCGAGACGTTTCTCGAGTTTGACAACCGCTTCCTCAATGGTCATTTGCTGGCGATTATCTCCGGCGGGGATCACCGTTGCTGCAACCCGCGTACCGGTGGCGGCTTCAAAATCACCCAGCTCAGAATAAAGCACAGCCGCGACTACCGGAATACAAAGCGCTAAAATAACCGCTGTTAGTTTGTTATTGTTTTTAGCGTTAATTTCACTGTTATCTTCACTGGTTTTTGGCGGTGTTTTTTTCGTCTGCTCGATACTGGATAAATCCAGTGCCAGCGTTGACTCAAGCTCATCGTGCAACTGCTGATAGGTTTGTTGATTTATTTCACCCGCTTGCAGCTGTGATTTGATTTCTTTTAAGCGGTCTTTTGCAATGGCCACATTCAAATCATCATACTCGTCCGAAAACGCATAATTCTTTTTGCGTAAAGCTGGCACGATAAAAACAATCGACAACAAAACTAAAACAACTGCACTTACAATAAAACTGATCATAAAGTTCTCTAAATATTATTTGTATTATTAATCATCCAGCAACGACTGTGCCTTTTTCTGTTGCTGCTCATCGATTACAACGCCAACTTCTTTTTTCTGCCTGCGCATATAACTCAGCACAACCAGACCCGCTACTGCAAAAAAGATTAGCGGACCAAACCACAGTAAAAACGTTGATTTTTTAACCGGTGGCCGATACATCACAAAATCGCCGTAACGCACTACCATAAAATCAACAATTTCATCTTTGCTCAAGCCTTCACTGAGTTTTTTATAAACCAGTAAACGCATATCCTGTGCAAGTTCCGCATTGGAATCGGCGAGATTCTGATTTTGGCAAACCAGACAGCGCAACTCCTGCACTAACACATTATAATCTTTTTCCATTTGTTCATTGGCGAAGTCATGGGTTTCAAATCGAGCCTGAACCTGAAATGACAACATCAAAACCGTTATAGATAACAATGCAATTTTAAATAGCTTCATTTGTTTATATCGCTCATAATTTTTTAAAAGATTACCGCAAATTAACGCGAATAGACGCAAATAAAATCAAACAACTATTTTATTCATACTTAATTGCTTACTGAACATATTTGCGCGTTTTGCGTTCATTTGCGGTAAAGCTTTTTGCTTTTATTTTTTCTTATCAAAAAACCGCTTAAACTTCTTATCCCAAACCGCCGGTGTAATCCCACCCGCATGCTTTGCAACAACCTTGCCCTCGGCATTAATCAGAAAAGTTTCCGGCGCACCGTACACACCCCAGTCAATGGCAACTACACTTTCCGGATCAAAGCCAATTTTTAAAAACGGGTTTCCCATTTTAGTCAACATGGCTTTTGCTTCCGGTCGGGTATCACGCCAGTTAAGGCCAACAATGGCTATACCGTTTCGCTTTAGTTCCATTAAATAAGCATGTTCACGCCAGCACTCCGGGCACCAGGTTCCCCACACATTAAACAACCAGACTTTGCCCAGCATGTCAGCAGTTTTTACTATTTGCGTTTCATTGTATAAACCCGGAACATTAATTGCCGGTGCAGCTCGGCCAATAAACTCAGTGGGAATAGCACGGGGATCATATTCACCCGTGTTGGTTAGATTTAACATATAGGCAAAGCCGCCTATCATAATAAAAAAACCAATGAGTAATGAATACCGTGCCATTACGCAGCCTCCGCTGCCGCGACCTGTGGCTGCGCAGCTTTTACACTTTTACGATAACGTTTATCGGTGGCCGCGAGTAAGCCACCAAAGGCCATAATTAATGAACCTAACCAGATCCAGCGTATAAATGGCTTGTGATATAAACGCACACTCCATGCGCCTTTTCCGTCCAGGTCTTCACCCAGAGAAACATATAGATCCCGCCAGAAGCCCGCATCAATTCCGGCTTCGGTCATGGGCATGCCACCGGCATTATACAAACGTTTTTGCGAGTATAACTGCCCCGTAACTTTGCCATTATGAAGCGTCGTAAAGCTGCCTTCTGCGGCTTTATAATTTGGCCCGCTAACATTTTTTACACCATCGAAAATAAATTCATATTCACCAATGGCGTACGACTCACCCTGCACCAGACGAATATCTTTTTCCGTGCTGTACAAACTTGTTAAGGTAATGCCCACGACAAATACGGCAACCCCCATGTGCGCGAATGTCATTCCGTAAAATCCCCGGGGCGTATTCAATAATGCCTGCATTTTATTCTGCTTGTCGGCCACACGGTCAACAATACCCTGGGCACTGGTCATGGTTATCCAGATTGCCAGCAGACTTGCCACCACCGCACCCCACTTAACTTCATCTAATAAGGCAAACGGAAGAGCCGTACCCAGTACCACACTCACGATGAAAGGAATCAGTAATTTTTTACCCATGCGTTCAAGGCTGTCCTGCTTCCAGCGTGCTAATGCGGCGACACCTAAAAGCAAAGCGACAGGAATAGTTAAGGGCACAAATAGCGCATTAAAATACGGCGGACCAACAGAAATTTTTCCGGCACCCAGCGCATCTAATGCCAGTGGATAAAGTGTGCCTAATAAAATGGAAGAAGCGGTGATGACCAGTAAAATATTATTCATCAGCAAACCGCCTTCGCGGGACAACATATTCAATTTTACTGCACTGCGAATTTGCGGTGCGCGCCAGGTATAAAGTGCCAGCGAACCGCCGACGACGACCCCCAGGAAAATTAAAATAAAGATACCGCGCTCAGGATCATTGGCAAACGCATGCACTGAAGTTAATACCCCGGAGCGTACTAAAAACGTACCCAGTAAACTTAATGAAAAAGCAAATATGGCCAGCAGTACCGTCCAGGCTTTAAACACGCCGCGTTTTTCTGTTGCCGCCAGTGAATGAATTAAAGCCGTGCCCACTAACCACGGCATAAAGGAAGCGTTCTCCACCGGATCCCAGAACCACCAGCCACCCCAGCCAAGCTCGTAATAGGCCCACCAGCTTCCCAGTGCAATGCCCACGGTTAAAAATACCCATGCGATAATTGTCCACGGGCGTGACCATTTTGCCCAGGCCGAATCTAAACGTCCGCCGAGCATGGCCGCAATCGCAAATGCAAAGGCCACTGAGAATCCAACATAACCCATATACAACATCGGTGGATGAATAATTAAACCAAAATCCTGCAGTAACGGGTTTAAACTTCTGCCTTCCAGGGCTGCCGGAAACATTCGATCGAAGGGGTTAGATGTGAGTAATAAAAATAATAAAAACCCAACACTCACCAGTCCCATTACTGCAATCACTCGACCGCGCATAATTAATGGCATAGCCCGGCTAAACAGTGCCACCGCGGCTGACCACATGGCTAAAAACATCGTCCATAAAAGTAACGAGCCTTCATGGCCGCCCCACACGGATGAAATTTTATACATCACGGGTAGTTCGGTATTTGATTGGCGTGCCGCATAACCCACGGAAAAATCATCGGTTAAAAATGCATAGGTTAAACAGGCAAAACTAATCATAATAAACAGGGTTTGGCCGAGGGCAGCGGGGGCTGCAACTTCAACCCAACTGGAGATTTTTTTCTGTGCCCCCACTATAGGTACAATACCCTGAATTAAAGCCAAACAAAGGGCAAGAATTAAAGCAAAGTGACCGATTTCTGGAATCATTTTTTATTCTCCAAGTTTAGTGGCTGGCTGACTACCGGAGTAAGGATTACTCTCGCCCATCGGCACATTTTCCGGATGCTTCATCGCTTCGGTATCTCCCTCTTTCCACTTACCGGATTTTTTCAATGCATCGGCGACTTCCGGTGGCATATAATTTTCGTCGTGTTTTGCCAGCACTTCTTCCGCAACAAACACATTATTATTTAATTTGCCTGTGGCAACTATCCCCTGCCCCTCACGAAATAAATCCGGCAAAATACCTACATATAAAACCGCAAAGTTTTTTCCACCGTCGGTTAAATCGAATTCAATTTTTAAACTCTTAGTGTCACGTTTTACACTGCCGGTCACCACCAGACCACCAATACGAAAATTGCGATCTTTTGGTGCCTTACCCTGTAAAATTTCAGTGGGGCTGTAAAAGTGGTTCATGTTTTCATTGAGGGCTTTCATTATTAATGTAATAAATACACCAACACCTATAACTAACATGGCGACAAACATCATTCTTTTCTGGCGGGCTGTCATTCTTTTTAACTCTCTAAGTTAATTATCTGATTCAGAAATTTTTCTGATAACCGTAAACAATAGTTTTTACTTTTACCTCCCCTCTTAGAAAAAGAGGGGCTGGGGGAGATTTGAAATATTAAACATTTAAATCCCCCTCAGCCCCCCTTTTTCTAAGGGGGAGGTAAAAACTATTCCGTATTTTCCTGCTGCTGGCGTTCCTGCTGGCGGTACTTTATCTTTAACTCTTTAATAATACTTTTCTTGCTAAAAATCGGGCTGATAAATGTCCAGCCTAGCAACACTAATGCAGTACCGTAAGATGACCAGACAAACACGGCATAACCGCCCATATTAAAAAATTCACTGGCGCTCATTTTCAACAATCTCCTTCACCCAACGTGTATTTTGTTCACGGCGTAAAATTTCACCGCGGGCACGCATTAAAACCGACGACGCATAATATAATTTAAATGACACGGCCATAACCAATAGCGGAATTAGCATATCGATATGAATAGAGGGTTTATCAATTTTAGTCACTGTTGCCCCCTGGTGTAAGGTGCTCCACCACTCAACCGAGTAGTGAATGATTGGAATATTCACGATACCCACAATCGCCAGCACTGCACCGGCACGTGCCGCATTTCGTGGATCTTCGATCGATGCCTGCAAAGCGATAAAACCTAAATATAAAAATAATAAAATTAATTCAGAAGTTAAGCGCGCATCCCACACCCAGTAAGTACCCCACATGGGTTTTCCCCAGAGTGAGCCGGTAATAAGTGCAAGCAAGGTAAATGCCGCACCAATTGGCGCACTCACACTGGCCATTAAATCTGCGGTTTTTATGCGCCAGATTAAACCCACGGCGCCGGACGTGGCCATCACGATATAAATAAACATGGACATCCACGCCGCCGGCACGTGAATAAACATAATGCGATAACTTTCACCCTGCTGGTAATCGGTGGGGGCGACAAAGAAGCCGTAGTACAGACCGAAAATCAGAGAGAGCAAAAAACTCCACACAAACCAGGGAATCATTTTTCCTGACATGATGTAGAAGTTTTTCGGTGACGAAAATTTATGGACAATTGCGGGTAATTTCATAATTCTTTAATAAATATTATTTGTTTCTAAAATTTAATTTTTTCTACTTTCCCCTTAGTACAAAGAGAGGCTGGGGGAGATTTAACAATTACGAAAAATCCCCCTCAGTCCCCCTGTTTCTAAGGAGGAAGCAAAATCATTCAACATTAATCTTCAATCTGTTTAAAAACACATAGTGTGCACCAGCTATACAAACAATAATATTCGCGTTTACTCACTTTCATACGCGAATAAAACTGCTTTACTCAACACTAATCTTCAACGCCGTGGCGGCTGCCAGTGGTGCCAGCGTTATCGACAATACCAGTAACGCGCCTAAAAAGTACAACTGCCCTTTAATTTCCAGCCCGGCCATACTTGCATCCACCGCATTCGCGGAAAAGATTAAAACCGGAATATACAGGGGAAGCACTAACAATGACAGCAACATGCCGCCACGGTTCAATCCCAATGTCAATGCCATGCCAATGGCCCCCACCAAACTCAATATTGGTGTACCCAATAACAAGGTTAACATTAATGTCCCAACACCCTCCGCAGACATAAACATAAACAGGCCCAACAAGGGTGCCAGCAGTATAATGGGCACACCGGTTACCAGCCAGTGGCTGATAATTTTCGCCAGCACCAGCAGCGCATTGGAGTGCGGGCTGAGCATCATCTGCTCTAAAGTACCGTCTTCATAATCCGATTTAAACAGGGTATCCAGTGACAGCATGGCCGCCAGCAGCGCAGCCACCCATATTACCCCCGGCGCCATGGTTTGTAGCAAGGTTTTTTCTGGGGATACTCCCAGTGGAAACAGGGTTACCACAATGACAAAAAACAGTAGCGGGTTAAGCAGCTCATTTCGGTGTCGATAGGAGAGCATCAGATCCCGTTTAATCAAAGCGATAAACGCGCTAAATGAAGCGGGTGTATTATTGGCTGAAACGCTCATACTAATGCCTCCAGCTCAGTTTTAGGCAATACCAGCCGGTATTGCTCACCCGCCTGCAAGGTGACCGGCTGATGTGAAGTAATCACCAGCATGCCACCATTATTAATGTGCCGGGTAAATAAATTTTCCAGCATGGCAACCGCGACCACATCCAGCGATGTGTAGGGTTCGTCTAAAACCCAGCAGCTTGCACGGGTTAAAAACAGCTGTGCCAGTGCCACCCGGCGTTTTTGGCCCGCGGATAACTGTCCGCAGGGAATATCTTCAAAACCAAACAGGCCCACCTGATAAAGCGCTTCTTCTATGCCATTTTTAGCTTTACTGCCATGCAAAGATTTCGCCATGCATAGATTTTCCAGCGGCGTGAGCTCATATTTAATCGCCGCCCGGTGCCCCAGAAACAGTAATTTTTCTAAATAATTCGATTCCACATGCTGAATTTTGCGTCCCTGCCACAGCACTTCGCCCTCCAGCGGCTGGGCCAGACCCGCCATAATACGCAGCAGGCTGGTTTTGCCGCTGCCATTTTTACCTTCCACCCGTAGCACCTGCCCCGGGCACAGTTCAAAATCAAGATCGGTAAACAGATCTCGATAGCCGCGGGTACAACTGATGGATTTAATATGTAAACCGGCGGTAGCGTCGGTCATTGATGGGTTTCCTGCTCTTTAAACGAATATGTTTTATTGGTGCGATTTTGCAAGAAAATGATTTTACAGGGAATTTACCGGAATAAACAGCGGGGTCGGATTAATTTCTTAGAACTATAAGAGGCAGATCAAATTATCTTTAATTTTTTGAAAATTTATTGCTTACCTGACATATCCCCCAATCAATATCTATACTCAAATAAACCAACCAACACACCTTTACCTAAAATGACTCGATACCCTGGTAGCCATACACCTACTCACTTGTATTATTTGTTGTCCCACAGGCTAACGGCGCAATGACTTCTTACCAGATTAACGATGTGCAGGCTGCCACCAGCATCACCGGCGCGGCTCTTCTCACCGAAGGACAGCCCCAATAGCGATAAACCCGCGATGGCATAATAGTAATTTGCAAACAATTCATATATTCTTCACGGCTTTAAATGGTCAGTAATTAACTATGTCAAAAATCGACGACTTCACCCAATCCGAAATCTGGACTATCCAAAGCACCCTTAAAGAACGCTGGGGCAAAGACAATGAAGTAGAGCTGCAATTTGCCGACACCGAAATTCGTCTGCACATGGGCGACCGGGAAACCACCGAATGCCCGGCGGTCATCTGGCAGCACGAAGACTGTAACTTCATTATTTTTAAATCCGCTGTACAGAGTTATCGCTGCCAGTTTTTCTATAAGGGCTACCAGCAGTACGGTACCGGCGTGCATGAATATGATGATATTGGTGACTGCATTATTTCTTTATTGCAGGTGCAATCGGATCAGCATCGGGAAATTCAGATTGAAGAGGACGACCATGATGGCAGTTTGCCACGGGGAACTGAGGTTAAGTAAATCCTCCCTGGCTTAACCAATTAAAAAAATACCGACCTGATCTCCGCCTTAGTAAAAGGGGATTGAGGGAATTTAGTGTGCACAAGCAAAATCTCCCCCAACCCCTCTTTGTTAAAGAGGGGAGCCGCTTGTTCCTGTATTCTAAAGTATCATGAAAAATCTCGGGTGGATTCTTGCAGACCAGAAATAAATAAATTTCATACCAGACCTCCCCCTTAGCAAAAGGGGGACTGAGGGGGATTTAATGTGCACAAGCAAAATCTCCCCCAACCCCTCTTTGTTAAAGAGGGGGCCGCTTGTTCCTGTATTCTAAAGTATCATGAAAAATCTCGGGTGGATTCTTGCAGACCAGAAATAAATAAATTTCATACCAGACCTCCCCCTTAGCAAAGGGGGGGCTGAGGGGGATTTAATGTGCACAAGCAAAATCTCCCCCAACCCCTCTTTGTTAAAGAGGGGAGCTTCTTGAAATAACTAGCCTTACATCTGTTAATTTCTCAATACCCCATCCCTGTTATGGCACATCTCCATCGGGGACAGACCGGTGCTTTTCCGCTCTGTCCCCTGTTTTGATGCCATCAAGCGCTGTACAGAGTCGTTTATAGCACAGCCCATCTGATGGGAATTACCACAGGGGACGGAGCGGAATGGCACTAAGTTAAGCACCTTTAGCACGGTATTTACTCCTGTGATTTATCACTTTCATTTCATGGCGTGGGGCCGTTAAAAGCTGGAACGGCTTGGGTCTTCGTTTCACCGCCCTTGGCTCACT
>Ga0316209_1000270_pt1 | contig 103105 bp, 86 predicted proteins | sample 6monopyrite_MG_FD_204945 | JGI IMG/M metagenome (GOLD analysis project Ga0316209, IMG submission 204945) | Microbial mat bacterial communities from mineral coupon in-situ incubated in ocean water Damariscotta River, Maine, United States -... | ecosystem: Environmental > Aquatic > Marine >... | reverse complement strand
AACCAGTTTTGCCTGGTGACATTAGCGAACGGGAACCACCTGAATCCATCTCGAACTCAGAAGTGAAAACGTTCAGCGCCGATGATAGTGTGGGGTTTCCCCATGTGAAAGTAGGTCAATGCCAGGCTCTTATTCAAAAAGAAAGGCTCAGTCGAAAGACTGGGCCTTTTTTATTGGCTGTCGCAACAGAAAACTCGTAAGGCAAGATCTTTCGAGAAAACAAAAAGCAGTCTCAACGCTAGTTGAGACTGGGATAGTTGGGTAAAGTTATGCTAGGGCATCTGAATTGGGGAGTTGCTCTGACCCGGAACGACAATTTTAGACGCTTGCTCTCTTTGGTACTCCTGTATTTCTTTCATTGTTTTTTCCATGCTTTCCTTTGCAGCATCGCCGAAACCCTCTATCGCTTCTTGTAAAGAAGATGCCTTTAACTCGAAGTTCAATGGTAATGCGCCAGCTTGAGTCATAACCTGGGTCTGACCGAAATAGGTGATAGTGCGTGCGGGGTCGATTTCACCAGTGAGTGTAATGGGCGTGAGTACCCGGATACTGCCGATTTTCTGGTCGGTATAAACATCCTCTTTGACCAGAGAAGAGGAATCGATTTGAATGTCTGGAAGTTGTTGCATTAAAATAGTCCAAAAGTTGATATCAGGCTGAATTATAAGACTCTGGCTGCCCAATTACCACGGTCATTTTAGTAGTAGCGTCGAAGGTAAAATATAAATGGTAAAAGCTGAGCGTCAATTCTGGCAGATCTATATTATCGAGGCGGATGATCAAAAGCTTTATACCGGGATCACGCTCGATATTGTAAGGCGTTGGTCGGAACACAGTAATATCAGCGGCGACAAAAGCAGGAAGGGTGCAAAGTTTTTTCGTGGGCGAGAGCCAAAAAAGTTGTTATATCTTGAGCAAGCGGATAATCGCTCATTGGCGAGTCAAAAAGAATATCAAATAAAAAAGCTTTCGCGAGCGAACAAACTCGCTTTAATCGACACCAGTTCCAACGCTTTATATCAATTAGCCCAAGAAAATTTAAAGTTGATTGAGTTATTAAACGAATAGAATGGGAAGTTCAATTTGAATCATCAGGACGCGCTGTCTCTGGCAGCCGAAATACGACAAGAACTAGCGCAGGAATTTCCATTTCTAAATAACTGGAGCGTAGTTCTTGATAATGCAAAACGACGAGCAGGTGCCTGCATGACAGTCGGTCAAAGAATTTCCCTAAGTCGCTGGCATATCCAGCATAATAATCTAGCCACAGTAAAAGACACGATTTTACATGAATTTGCACATTCGATTGCTTTTAGCCTGCATGGCGAAACCGGTCATGGCAGAGCGTGGCAAATGGTTGCACGGCGGTTAGGGGCCAAACCGAGGGCAACTGGTCGATTTAACCTGCCTGACGCGCCCTGGTCGATTGTGACCCGTTGTTTAAAATCCAAAGAAATTAATTTTGTGGCGCATAGATATCGTAAGAAAAAAGGACTGGAGAAGTACGCGCTGAAGGGGCAGCCGGAAACGCAGGGGCAATTATTTTATTTGTGCAGTGAACAGCTTAGTCAATACAGAAAGGGAGATATTCAATTTTCTAGCCTCAAGTTTATTCGATAAACCTGATTTAACTCGACTAGCTAATAATTGTGTAAAAGAGGCCGGAAGCGATATTAATGATAATTCGCAATCCGGCCGGCGATTAACGCACTAATCCATGCATTATATAAAAGAATCCCATTTAAAGGCCAACTGGACTTAATAGAATTCATCGACTAGGCAGCCACGCAAAAAGACTGGATTGGTAGTGGTCGCCTCGAAGGGTTCATTTCGTTAGAAAAAGATTTTATCTGGTTGATCTGTTCCATAACAGCATACGCTTTCTCCAGAATTACTTTTCCCTGCTCTGTGACACCAACCAGATTTTTGCCATTACGAGCAAAGATCTGCATGCCCAGCTCATCTTCGAGAAGCCTCAGCTGCTTGCTTACTCCCGGTTGAGAAGTATAAAGCGCTTCCGATGCCTGAGTGATGTTTAGTCCGCTTTCTGCAATTGCCAGAATAAACCTGAGTTGTTGTAGTTTCATTTTCTTCTCCCCTTTGTCATAAAAATAATACGGTCGTTAAATTAAAAAAGGCAAAAAAAACGCCACTGAGTTGTTAGCTGAGTGGCGTTTTAAGGATTCTTTTCTTTGTAAAATCGTCAGGTCACCACCCGCTCTCTATGTTTGTTAATAAAGAGCATGTGTTTTGGCATAGAGAACCACGCACATGCGCACACAATCACAGGCTTGACTAAGCGAGTGATCGCGTTTGTATAGGTGTATGTGGTTTTCGTATTGTTCATTGTTCTGATTTTAACTCTCAAACTGCAAATTATAGGGGTTGACTAAAGACATCTGTCGACGCTCTAATCAGCCTTTATTCAACTATTGAGGGGAGTTATAACATTGCTTGTTAAGGAGCGTCAAGGCGAGTTAAATAACATTTGGTTATATTATGTTCAGCGCGGTCAAAAATCATAACGAAAAATTATGCCGATTGGGTCGTTGATTGATATATGATTTCGCAGTTCTAACTGCAGCTTCATCTGCCCGTGGTTAATACTAATACTGTCTCAAGCGAGCGCAGTGCACCGGTGGTATACTTTCAACCGAAATGTAATCACGCTGGATCAAGCTGGGCAAGGAGTGGCCCAAAAACAGGAAATCGGTAAAAATGTCAGAATTTAATATTGCAATAGTCGGGGCTACAGGCGCCGTTGGACAGGAGCTGATACGAATACTTGGACGTCGCAATTTCCCGGTTAAGAAACTTACATTATTAGCTTCTGGGAGATCTGCGGGCAAGTTTGTCGAATCTGATTTTGGTCCACTAGAAGTAGAGGTTTTCTCGGAAGAAAAATTTCACGGTCAGGATTTTGTGTTTTTTGCCAGCAGCGGCGAGCATGCTCTGCAGTTTGCGCCGATGGCGGCTGCCTGTGGCGCGGTCGTTATAGACAATAGTAGTGCTTTTCGGCTGGATAACAATGTCCCTTTGGTGGTTCCAGAAGTTAACTCTGAAGCAGCGTTTAAGCACCAGGGAATAATCGCTAATCCGAATTGTTCTACTATTCAGATGGTTGTCGCACTCAATCCGCTCCACCTGTATTCTCGAATCAAGCGTATTGTGGTTTCGACTTATCAGGCGGTATCAGGCGCAGGGCAGGATGCAATTAATGAGCTTAATCAGCAGTTGAGCGCAGTTCTTGCGGACGAAAAAATCAATATCGAGCATTTTACCAAACAGATCGCCTTTAACGTTATTCCACATATAGACGTGTTCCAGGAGAACGGCTACACCAAAGAAGAAATGAAAATGGTGAACGAGACCTGGAAGATTATGGGCGACCCAGATATAAAAATAAGCGCGAATTGTGTCCGAGTTCCGGTTATACGAGCTCATTCAGAAGCAATCAATATTGAAACGGAGTCACATATTGGCGCGCACAAAGCTCGCGAGCTGCTCCAGCAAGCTCAAGACATCAAAGTCATCGACGAAAGAGCAGATGGCGGTTATCCAACGCCTATCGAAGCTTCTGAAACCATGGAAACTTATGTCGGCAGAATTCGCGAAGATATCTCCTGTGAAAATGGTCTCGCCCTTTGGTGTGTCGCCGATCAACTCTGGAAAGGTGCTGCGCTAAACGCAGTGCAGATCGCTGAGTTGCTTGTTCGAGGCCGTTAAAATGAAGGTATTAAAATTTGGTGGCACCTCGCTAGGGGACGCGCAGCGAATGCAAAATGTCGCTGATATCGCAACTGATCAGGGTAAAGTGTTAGTCGTTTTGTCGGCTGTTGCAGGCACAACCGATTCCTTACTAAAAATTGCTGATGCCTACAAACACGGTGAACAAAAGACAGTTAAAGCCGTTGTTGATCTTCTATTTAATCACTACCGACGATATATTGGAGGACTGTTTAGCGAGCAGTCAAATAAGGATATTGCGGTTCGATTTATTGAAACTCAGTTAGCTGAGATTGCCGAAGCGAATATTGAGTCATCGACCAGCGCGATTGAATTCCATATTTTAGCTAAAGGCGAATTGATTTCGACCGAGTTGTTTTCTCTCTACCTCGAAGAGAAGGGCATTAAGGTTAAGTTATTAAGCGCACTTGGTTTCCTTCGGTTAACTCAAGATAACGCGCCTGATGAAAGTTATCTTTCGGAGCGACTTAATCGAATCATTAAAACTGAAAACGAAGTCGATATATTTGTTACCCAAGGGTTTATCTGCCGGAATGCGTTTGGCGAAGTCTCCAACTTAAAACGTGGCGGCAGTGATTACTCTGCGTCATTATTTGGTGCTGCGCTAAATTGCAATGAAGTTCAGATCTGGACCGATATCGATGGGATGCACAATAACGATCCGCGCTATGTTGAAAATACCAAACCCATTCGAGAATTGTCTTTTGACGAAGCAGCAGAGCTGGCTTACTTTGGTGCCAAGATTCTTCACCCCAGTTCAATTAAACCTGCGCGCAAAAAGAATATTCCAGTAAGGTTACTCAATACGCTGCGGCCTGATGCGCCGGGTACATTAATTTCTGCCCAAAGTAATACTTCAAGTATCAAAGCGGTCGCGGGGAAAAGCGGTATTACTGCGATTAAAATCAAGTCCAGTGAGATGCTTCAGGCTCCTGGCTTTTTACGTCGAGTATTTGAAGTATTTGAACTCTATCACACATCGATTGATGTGATTACTACTTCGGAAGTCGCGGTCTCGGTGACCATCGATGACACGTCCTATCTTGAGTCAATAGTTAAGACGCTTAATGAGTTTGGGCGAGTCGAAGTCGATGAAAATCTTGCTATCATTTGTGTAGTAGGCGAGTTTGTCGCTGAAAGTACCGGAATTGCTTTACAAGTCCTTAGTTCGCTGGAGCACATTCCAGTGCGAATGATTTCATACGGCGGTAGTGCCCACAATATAACTTTACTGGTATCAGAAGCATTAAAAATTTCCGCGTTAAAAGCATTACACCAAGGAATGCTTGATGTTTAGCCCCGCTGTAATAGAGAAATTCCAGGAAAGAGAAACGCCCTTTTATCACTACGACTTCAATCTATTACGTCGTACGATTGACGAGGTGAAACGATTATCACAAGCGTATGATTTTGATATACATTATGCGGTCAAGGCGAATAGCAATGAGCCGATATTGAAAGAAATAATGCAGGCGGGTTTTGGTGCCGATTGCGTGAGTGGGAACGAAGTAAAGCTCGCTGGAGAGGTCGGTTTTGACGCGCAAAGCATTTTGTTTGCCGGTGTTGGGAAAACCGACAAAGAAATTAACATTGCGCTTGAATTGAATATCAAGGCCTTTAATTGTGAGTCAGTTCAAGAAATCGAAGTATTGAACGATCTCGCCAATAAAGTAAATAAAATCGCAGAAATTTCGCTTCGTATAAATCCTAATGTAGATGCGAAAACGCACAAATATATTACAACCGGGCTCGAAGAAAATAAATTCGGAATTAACCAGGTCGATCTGCCTACGTTAACTAAGCGCATTCGGAAATTTGAGAATGTCAGACTCACCGGTCTTCATTTTCATATTGGTTCGCAAATTACTGATATGAAAGTTTTTCAGGGGCTCTGTTTAAGAGTTAATGAAATTCAAAACTGGTTTAGCGACCATGGAGTTTATATCGAGCATCTTAATCTTGGTGGTGGTTTAGGAATTAATTACCTCAAACCGGACGAAGAAGCACTGCCTGATTTTAAAACTTATTTTAATATTTTTCATAAATTTCTCGATCGTAAGCCAGGGCAAAAGGTGCATTTTGAGTTGGGTCGTTCTATCGTCGCTCAATGCGGTAACTTGATTGCGCGTGTCGTTTATATCAAAAAAGGGCTTAATACAAAATTTGCTATTGTCGACGCGGGAATGACCGAACTAATGCGTCCTGCGCTTTATCAAAGTTATCACCAGATAGATAATCTGACGAGTATAGGGCGAGAAACACTATACGATGTGGTCGGTCCGATTTGTGAATCGACAGATTGTTTTGGCAAGGCTGTTAAACTATCCGAATCAAAGCGAGGTGATTTAATTGCGATTCGAAGCGCTGGCGCTTATGGTGAAGTGATGACTTCTCGCTATAACTTAAGAGATCATCACGAACCGCTTTATACAGAATGAAATCAATTGATAGAAAAAAATGGGCCTGTTAAGCCCATTTTTTATTCTTAAAACTACAAATTCAAATCACAGCGATAAGCCATTTAAAATTTCATCGTCAACCAGGTTGGCCAGAGTGATCTTGAGTTTTGGCGTTCGTTCCATTTCACGTTTTATGGCAAAATTTGCTTCTTCATTTCGCGCCCAACTGCGTCTGGCAATACCGTTATTCACATCAAACAAAAGCATCGATTTTAGCCGGCGTTCGGCTTCTTCACTGCCATCGAGCAACATACCAAAGCCGCCATTGGTGACCTCTCCCCAGCCGACACCGCCGCCATTATGAATCGATACCCAGGTCGCACCGCGAAAACTGTCACCAATCACATTGTGAATAGCCATATCGGCGGTAAAGCGACTGCCATCATAAATGTTGGACGTTTCGCGATAGGGTGAATCTGTACCACTGACATCATGGTGATCACGACCTAGTACCACGGATCCTATTTGGCCTCGATTAATTGCATCGTTGAATGCTTTAGCGATTTCTATTCGACCTTGAGCGTCTGCATAAAGAATTCTAGCCTGCGAGCCGACAACTAAGTTATTTTGTTTGGCGTCATTAATCCAGGTGATGTTGTCCTGCATTTGTTGCTGAATTTCTTCAGGCGACTCCAGCATAATTTTATTAAGAACCTGTCCTGCAATAGCATCGGTTTTATCCAGATCTTCTGGATTGCCAGAGGCACATACCCAGCGAAATGGCCCAAAACCATAATCAAAACACATAGGTCCTAGAATATCTTGAACGTAAGATGGGTATTTAAAGTCTATGCCGTTTTCCGCCATTACATCGCCGCCTGCACGCGAAGCTTCTAAAAGAAAAGCATTACCGTAATCAAAGAAATAAGTACCTTTTGCCGTATGCTTGTTAACTGCATCTGTGTGACGTCTGAGCGTTTCTTGTACTTTGACTTTGAACAGTTCAGGTTCTTCCCGGATCAATCGATTCGATTCTTCATAGCTAATGTCCACTGGGTAGTAACCGCCGGACCAGGGGTTATGCAGTGAAGTTTGATCAGAACCAAGGTGAACAAAAATATCGTGCTTGTCGAAGGTCTCCCACACATCAACCACATTGCCGATGTATGCGATTGAAATCACTTCCTGGTTGGTTTGTGCAATTCTAACTCGATCGATTAGCTTATCAATATCATCAATTAATTCGTCAACCCAGCCTTGCTGATGGCGTTTAGTCGCAGCTGCAGCGTTGACTTCCGCGCACACAGTAATACAGTTAGCGATGTTACCGGCTTTAGGTTGGGCACCGCTCATACCGCCTAAACCGGCGGTTAAGAATATTTTACCTTTAGAGCTTTCACCTTTGTTTAAAACTTTGCGGAACGCGTTCATCACCGTAATTGTAGTACCGTGAACAATGCCTTGAGGGCCAATATACATAAATGAACCAGCAGTCATCTGGCCGTATTGAGTAACGCCCAGGGCATTAAATTTTTCCCAGTCGTCAGGTTTTGAATAGTTAGGGACCATCATGCCATTGGTTACAACCACACGAGGGGCATCTTTAGAAGAGGGGAACAGACCCATCGGGTGACCAGAATAAAGGTGTAGGGTTTGATCCCTTTCCATTTCGCTTAAATACTTCATCACCAATAAATATTGCGCCCAGTTTTGGAAAACTGCGCCATTGCCGCCATAAGTAATTAGCTCTTCGGGATGCTGAGCCACGGCAGGGTCCAGGTTATTGTCGATCATTAACATGATCGCCGCCGCTTGCTCACATTTAGCTGGGTAGTCAGAAACCGAGCGCGCTTTTAATTGATAGTTCGGTTTGAATCTGTACATATAGATCCGACCGAAATCTTTTAACTCTTGCGCAAATTCTTGTGCTAATTCTTGGTGCCACGCTTTAGGGAAGTAACGCAAAGCATTTCTCACTGCCAATTGTTTTTCATCTGAAGAGAGAATATCTTTTCGTTTTGGTGCACGATTGGCGCCCGCAGGGTAAGCTTTAGCTTGTGGTAATTCGTTAGGGATACCTTGCTTAATTTGTTGTTGAAACTCTTTAGTACTAGTCATCTTTTCTTTCTCCCTACTTATCGATACTAACTTTAAACGCTTGTGATTTAACTAAATCAATCATGGCATCGATATCTGGCTTTAGAAGACGGTCTTCTTCTAACTTAGCAACTTTGCTTCTGATCAAATTGAAGTTTTCTTCAATGATGTAAGAGCAAGTATTAGGACGTCTAAACTCGATTGCCTGCGCCGCATACATTAGCTCGATAGCGAGTATTTTTTGTAGATTGCCTAAGATTTGATTTAACTTTCTGCCGGAAATGCTACCCATTGAGACGTGATCTTCCTGGCCCATCGAGGTTGGAACACTATCTGCAGACGGAGGGAAACAAAGCGATTTATTTTCGGTAACTAAAGCCGCCGTGGTGTATTGCGGAATCATCATGCCTGAGTTTAAGCCACCAGATGAAGTTAATAATCTTGGCAAACCGTGTAAACCTTCTAACATAAGATAACAGCGACGGTCGGAAATATTTCCTAACTCAGCTGCCGCAATCGAGGCGTAATCCAAAACCATAGCCAGCGGTTGACCATGGAAATTACCGCCAGAAATAGCTTCTTTGCTACTGATCACAATCGGGTTGTCGGTCACCGAATTCATTTCGATTTCAGCTAGTTCTAACAGGTGATTATATGCGTTTCGAGACGCACCATGAACTTGTGGCATACATCTTAGCGAATAAGGATCTTGAACTCTTTCGCAATCAACATGAGATTCAACATTTTGTGAGCCTTTTAAGAAGGCTCGAATGCGAGTGGCAACCTCAATATTCCCCGCAAAGGCTCTTACCTGATGTAACTCTTCTCTAAATGGCGATGATGAGCCTTGCATGCCTTCCACACTCATGGTTCCAGTCATATCTGCCAGGTCTAATAAGTAGCGCATTTTTGTTAAAGCGGTGATGGCGTGGGCTAAAATAAACTGAGTACCATTAATTAAGGCCAGGCCTTCTTTGGCATGCAGGTCGATTGGCTCTAAGCCGTGTTTGCTAAGTAATTCCGCCGCCGCAACTTTTTTCTCGCCTTGCCAGAAATCGCCTTCGCCGATTAGCGGCAGAAATAAATGAGAGAGTGGTGCTAAATCACCTGAAGCGCCAACCGAACCTTGCTCTGGAACCACAGGGATCAGATCAAGATCGATAAAGCTAAGCATTCTTTCAACCACTTCTAGCCTGATCCCAGAAAACCCCTGACTTAGCGCATGAACTTTAGTGATCAGCATTAACTTTGAAATGGCTTTTACGATAGGCTCTCCGACGCCCACCGCATGGGTGATCAGCAGGTTCTTTTGCAATAAGTGCGTTTCTTCTGGTGAAATTTGGGTATCACAAAGCGGCCCAAAGCCCGTATTAATGCCGTATATGGCCTCGTTTGATCCTGCCATTATCTCGACATTTTGTCGGCTTGCATTGATTTTATCTTTGGCTTGCTGGCAAAGCTCCCCCTTGATATTGCCGTCGGCAATGCCATTCACAATATCAAGATTTAGATGGTCAACACCGTATCTAAACGTCATTTTGCATTCCTCGCTTTCGATTTCTAACTATTAAGTTAATCTGTGTTCAATTGTAGTTTGTAGTCAAATTGGTTTTTCTTAGGTTCAGCTTGCCTTAGATTCAGCTTGCCTTAGATTCAGCTCGTTTTAAATTTAGTTCCTAGACGGTACCTCTTTCCCGGATGATAAAGTCTGGCGTAACTCACCAACTGGTTGGCACACCAGGTTTTCCTTTCTAACAGCAATATCGCTTCATTGTCGTTTAGCTGGAGTAGCTGACGAATCTTTTCATTGCCAATTATGGCTTCAACCTGGTGTTCCGCTTCGGTCACTGGCGCAATAGATGACAGGTATTCGCTCGGTGTGACTTCACCAAAGTCCTGGTCCTGGTATTCAGGGGCTAACTGACTATTGACCCAGCGATACTCTAGCTGTATCGGTGATTCGTTCTGAAAATGAAGTAGCTGAGAATAAGCGCATTGATCACCGGTTTCGAGCTGCAATGCTTTTTCAATATCAGTAGAGACCGGGCCTTTGCCACAATAAAGTAGCTGCGCGTGATAGGCAAAACCCTGCTCCCGAATTTCCGCTGCAATACTTCGGATCTGGAGGAGGGAGGATTGTTGTTTTTCCTCGGCGACAAAGCTGCCTTTTCCCTTAATTCTGACGAGAGTCCCTTCAGCTAGAAGTTCCTGCAACGCTCGACGCGCGGTCATTCGGCTGACTTTACACAAATCGACCAGTTCATTTTCGGAGGGAACCCGTTCGCCAGCGGACCAGATCCTTTGGCTGATGCCATCGAGAACATAGCGCTTAACTTGCAGATATCTTCTGTTTAGTTCACTCATGCCAGGATTATGCAAAATATTACTTGTATATACAAGTTGTAATCGACGATAATTCCAAAATCACGCTAGATCCTGCGGCATGGGTAGGCTAAGCTCCCACTGCATGACTTGAAGGGATATTATTGAATGGCAATTTTTGACTTTAGCGCGGGCTCGCAGCCTATCCTGATCTCGATGCCGCACAACGGCACCCAGATCCCGAAGTCCATTGCGGCCAGAATGCAGCCCTACGCGATGCAGAGTATCGATACCGATTGGTATTTGCATCAGTTATATGATTTTGCTGCGGAAATGGGTTGCTGGATAATTAACCCCCACTATTCGCGCTACGTTATCGATTTGAATCGCCCCGAAGATAACCGCTCTCTATATCCCGGGAGTGATACCACCGAACTCTGTCCGACTTCCCAGTTTGATTATCGACCCATTTATCTTGAAAATTGCGAACCGACGGCTGATGAAATCAGTCACAGGATTGAAACTTATTGGCGGCCATACCACCAACAATTGCAACGAGCACTCGAACAAATTCGCGAGAAATTTGGTTACGCGTTGCTGTTTGAGGCCCATTCGATTAAATCAAAGGTACCACGATTTTTTGAAGGTCAGCTGACAGACTTTAATTTTGGAAATTTCGACGGAAACTCGAGCTCAGATTGTTTGAGTGATTGCATTATGGCTAATTGGCAAGAATGTAATCGAGGTCTAACTTACAGTCAGACCTTCAACGGGCGCTTTAAAGGCGGCTACATTACGCGCCACTACGGCGACCCTAAAGGTCAAATTGAGAGCCTGCAACTGGAACTTTCGCAAGCGACTTACATGAATGAATCAAGCCTTAAATATGATGAAGTAAAAGCGGACAAGGTAAAAAAAGTGCTAAAATCGCTGCTTGAAATGCTTATCAGATACAGCCATCAACGTATCGAATTGGGGTAACGAAACGATGCAACATATTAAACGGGTCAAGGTATTTAGCGAACACCTCAAGCCGGGGATGTTTGTCGCGGAGCTCGACCGGGACTGGAGTGAAAGTTCATTTTTGCTTCAGGGCTTTACCCTGGAAAATGTCGATGACATCGAAGAAGTGAAGCGTCAGTGTAAATTTGTTTACGTTGATTTTCGTAGTGAGCAAGATTTTAAAGAACACAAACTCGCGACGTCTGCATCGCAAACTTATCGTCAGCAGGTTGCGGCCAGCATGGATATGGATGTCGCCGATTACAACTTGCGCAACAAGCTCAAACCCGCGCTGACTCGCAGGCGTAACAGTAGTCGTCTGATGAAATCCGTGCTGGATAAAATAATGTTGGGAGAAGATTTTGATCTGCATGGCGTCAGACAATCAGTCAAAGAAAACGTCAAGGGCATATTAGAAAATCAGGAAGCAATGCTGATGATGACGATGCTCAAATCAAGAAACGAAGATGTCGCCGAACACAGCCTGAACGTGAGCATATTGGCCACCGGCTTTGCTTTGTCTTTGGGCTATTCTGAAAACCAGCTGGAAGATGTAGGAATGGCTGCATTGTTGCACGACATCGGCATGGCAAGAGTTGACCAGGCGGTTCTAACAAAAAAAGGCAAGCTAAATCAAAACGAGCGGATGGAGATAGCAAAGCATACCCGTTTCGGCTATGAGATCTTGATGAGTAAGCCCGATCTCACGCCTTCGTGCATCGATGTGGCACTATCTCACCACGAAAGGTTGAGCGGGCAGGGCTACCCGCGCGGCCTCAAAGGCGAGCAAATTTCTGAAGTCGTTCGGCTGGTGAGTATTATTGAAGTCTTTGACGCGCTCACCAGCCATCAGCCCTACCGTAAAGGCTTGTCGGTGATGGACGCCTATAAGATCCTGATGGCGGGCAAGAATAGTCACTTTGACGAACAGCTGATCCTCAAATTCATCAAGTGGCGCAGTATTTATCCGCCGGGCGCGATAGTTGAAATGGAAAATGGAGAAGTCGGCATTGTCATAAAGGCTCATCAGGAGCACAAACTTAAACCTAAAGTATTGCTGGTACTGAACGAATATAAACAACCGCGCAAAGAACGCTTGGTCGATCTAGCCAAAATGGATCTGGACGCCGAGTCAAAATCCTATAAGATCATCAAGGCGTACGAAAACATGGCTTTTGGTATCGACCTACAGCAATATGCCGAAAAAGGTTTGAAAATACAACTGCCGAATACTTAGTTAAACTGGCCCATTAGGCTGCTCGGACCGTTCAAAGAATAAAATCTATCAACAAATCGAAAAGGCTTTACATCAATGAGTAATGTTTTACAAAAAATGCTCGATCAGCTTTCTGAAACAGATCGATTGGTTTTTAACCGCCTCGCTGAAAAGCTAAAGCTGGCAAAAGGGGATATTGGTCTGTTGTCGCAGGAGGACATTAAAACTATCCGGGCGATGGAAACAAAATATGCGTCAAAAATTAGCCAGGCTATGTCAGTGGAGACATCAGTACAGCCGCCTTCGATTGAGACAGACACCTCCGCTGAGTTTGAGTTGCTGGCAACACCTTTCGCGCAATATGTCCGCCAACTGCTGGCGAGGGACCTGGGCAGCGATTTTCCAAGCGAAGAGGATGCAGTGATTTACGCCTTTGAAAACAAATGGTTACCGATAGACTGCCAGGATGATGAGCTGGCACTCAAATTTTATCAACGATTCGAGGCCGATATTTTGGACGCCAATCAGTGGCGTTCCGGTTACAGTGAAGTCAAAAAAGACGCGAAAATGTCGCTCGGTCTGGCCTGGTTTATGGTGGTTTTTCAGCTCCATGAGCGAATGCGATAGAGCTCTGAGTATCCGGTTTATTTCCTGCCTCAGGCGCACCTCAGGCTAATTGAATAAACTCCTCCCGGTTTTGGGAGGAGCAATAATCAAAAATAGTTAAATATTAATCTTATAGCCCCAGTACGTCCTTTCCCTGCCGGAATACGATATCAACAGGAATTTTCGCTTCTTCCAGTCGACTCAAATCCTTAGCCAGCTGCTCGCTTATAACGCCTTTTGTGTTGAGTAAATCCACTGCGCCCTGATAATCGCCATTGCCTTGAAGTGTCAGGATCAGTTTGGACAACTCATTCATAGCGACGGTCATGGCGTCAAAATTCACACGATAATAGCCGGTTTTCTCGTTGCGGCTGAATGCGCCCAGCTCCTGAAAGAAATTAAAGCGTACCATGTTGGCCTTGCCGTGTGCACTGGAAGCGCCAAATCGAACACTACGGAATATGCCTGCCAGGAATGTGACGTAATTGTCCATCAGCTTTCCTTGCTCCAGGTCACCCGATTCAAATAACTTGGATACCATATATAAACCGAGAATATCGGCTTTGCCTTCTTCCAATGCCGACGCCGCTTCTTTCAGACTGCTGCGCACTGTTCCCTGATCGTTGATGGTATTTTTTATACCCAGACCATGCGCGACCTCGTGAAACATGGTATTGGCAAAAAAGGCGTCAAAGGTAATAAATTGCCGTTGGTCTTCGGCGATAAGCGCGTCAGCGATAGGCACCAGAATGTGGTCGAATTTGGCTTTCATCGCATTTTTTAGCTGTAAGCGCCGAGTGCCTTTGGCCAATTGGACTTCTTCATCGTTGGGTAAATTGATGGCGATGGTTTTTGAGCCAGCGTTGCTGTGGCCAGCGTAGTAGATCACATCATAAGCGTTCAGATCCGAATCGGTGCCGGGTTGCTCCTGTTTGTACTTGTCGTCAACCGGCAGGTCTTTTTGAAGTGAGGGCAGGAAAGCGGCAAACTTTTCAAGCTTTTTGCTCCATTCCAGATCTTTAATCAAAACGTAGGATTCGTAGGCGGCGCGATAACCGAAAAACATGTCTTCGTATGTTTCTATCGGTCCGATAACCAGCTCAATCGGGTTGGATTTCATGTCCATCCATGCTAAATCACTCGGCTGAAACTCATCCGTCAGCAACGCATCGGCGCGTAGTTTGAGATAAGATTTAAACTCCTGATTTTCGGCCAGTTCTGAAGCCGCGACTAACAATGAAGCGGCTTCGACGAGCTCTTTCTGATATGCCTGGTGAAATGGCACGCTGGTGAGCAGACCTTTGTCGTCACGCACAATTAACGAGTACAGACCTTTCTTGTCCTTAAGCGAGGACTGATTGAATTCCTCTTTGCTCATGTCTGCCGGATAAAATGACGCGCCGAGGGGCTTTTTGTTGTAACCGGTGACAAATGGCTTATCGCCGTCCAGTCGATCCCAGGGGCCATAGTTAATTTCGGCAAATCGCCGCGTGGCCGGGTCATTAATACTTTCTAACAATGCCTGCTTATCGCCGTACGCCTGTTTCCAGAAGAGGGAATCCATCAGTTTTGACGCATCAATCAGGAGAGCAAGCATTTTCTTCTGGTTTGCTGATAAATGGTTTAGATCACTGTTTAATTCGACCGTTTTATAAATTCCAAAACGAGGATTAGCTTCAGTTTTTGCCTTACTGGTGTCGGCGACGCTGCTTGTATTAGCCGCAGCTTGTGAGGCATCACTCTGTTTTGGCGTTTCTGACTGTTCGCAGGCGGTAACAAAGATCAGGGATAGGAGGGTTGCGATTATTTTAGTGTTCATTATCACTCCGGGTGCTTTATTTTTGCTGTTGATTCGATTGAATTGACCGTCGTGTGTCGACTAGTGGCTTAATTCTGCTCGTATTTTTATCCAGATTTCAGCGCAGATTTTATCATTTTAAGCCGCTAAATGCTTGCTTGTAGCTCATTTAAGGACACAGCTCCCGAACAGTTCAGCAAGTGTTCATTTAATTCGCGTTTTAATGGGGGTAAGAAACAAATGATCGGTTTGCGGATCTGTTTAGCAAGGTCAAGTGAAGAAATATCGGAGAATTGAGTTATGAATAAGTTTTTGTTGGTTCTTGCCGCGACATTAAGTTTTTCTGTGATGGCTGGTGGTGATTCCGGAGTTGAGCGCTCAGCTTCTTTTGGGGTAAATGTCAGCTCCAAAAGCGAAAGTCGAACTTCCGGGATAAAGCCGGTAATTAAAGAGATCGAGGCTGGAGAGGTCAAGTTGAAGCGCCGCCAGGTCACTAAATTGAAAAGGGGCGAAGCGGCACAGCTGGCTAAGATGAGTTCTCCAACGGTCTATCGAGCGTCTGCGCCGCAAACGTCGAGTAGAAGCGATGCTTTTGAATTTTATGACGCCTGGACATCCCTGGATTTTGATGCCGATGGAGACGGCTACTTTAGCGATTTCAGCGTCGGTTTCGACGCCGATTTTCTTGACGGCAGCGCTGATGTATTTGCCGAGGTTTACCTGAGCCGGGCAGGCGGTGCGTGGGCATTAGTGCACACCAGTGAGGTTTTCAGCATCTACTCAAATGACAGCGACGATGCCTATGAAGTGCTTATTTCCCTGAATCGAAATTTTGCCACCGCGGAATACGATGTACTTATTGACTTATATGAAGCGGGATACGCCGGAACCGTGGCAACCGTCACTCCGCAGCAAGACGCAGACTTATACGCGTTACCGCTGGAAGATTATGAGCACGAGCTAGTGGACGACGCGACTTTAATCACTTATGTGGCTTCAGAGTTGGCTTTTGATGAAGACAGAGACGGTTTTTATACCAGGTTAACACTGGAATACGATATTGATACTTATGATGCCGGACGCCTGGTATATGCCGAAATCAAGTTGACTGATTCTGATACGTTGCAGCGGCGTACTATGTTTACCGGGGACTTTGTTTTGGGTAATCAAACGGAGTTCATCGACATTGATTTTACCGTCGATTATCCCGCGGCCTGGTATGACGTTGAGATCCTTCTGATTGACGCTTATAGCGAGGAAACGCTGGCAATTGCAGCGCAGGACTTTAGTTCGCTGATTCAGCTGCCGATCGAGTCACAAGATTACGACTGGGTAACAGAAGAGGTATGGGTTGACTCGCACGCTTCTGGTGGCGGTAGCCTGGGGGTTTTGTTATTGATCGGGGTGGCTGCTATCGGGCTGCGCCGCTCAGATGAACTGACGCTAAAGCAATAGCAGATGATTTTTAATTCTGTCGGCTTTGCACAAAAAGATCAGTAACAACACGCCAGTTCAAATTCTACCGCTTGTTTCAGTGGGACTTTTTTGTGAAGTCCATTAAAAACCATAAAATGAATATTGCTGCGGTGTTTGCCGCAGCTGAATTCAGGAAACAGCGCTTCTTTATTGGACAAACGAACCCTGATCAGTTGCAGACCTTGCTCGTGTGAGTCAATCAGGTAACTACCCAGAGGGGCACGGGTTGGCAGCCATTTTCCGCCCTCTCTTATAATTCTGAGAATGACCTCAATGCTGGTAAATACGCCTTGAATATCGCTTAACCAATTTAACAGGTTAGCCTGTCGCGATTTAGTCGATTTGCTGAGAAAAAGGAAAAGATCGGGGCAGTCAAACGAGCAGGTGCCACCGGGGATCGCAGAGCGCCGTCTAACACTTTCCAGAAAAGGATCTTTTCGGAGTTTGTCGCCAAATTTACCCTGATAGGCCAGAACCCATTGGTGTAGCTTTTTGATTTGAGCAAGAAAATTCTCAAGCTTTGCAGTATCGACATCAGGGTTTTGACTAAGTTGGGTAAAAATATCAGACAAACGCGCCAGTTCCTTTATCAGCTCCGCTCGTGTGTCGCCGCGCTCCAGAATTTCCAGAATCTCGAAAAATAGTTTGAGCGCATGACGATGGTTATGCTGGTTTTTTTGTTGGTAGTTATACTGGAACTGGGCGTAGAGTGATTCCAGACGCAGGAAGCTACGGATCTGCTCCTTGACGGGGTATTCGAAAATCATCTCTTTTAAGAGGTTACTAGAGTCCTGGCTCACAAAGGCTTCCTGCACATTTCCATGTAACGATTATGCAGAAGCTCCACTTGAGGTTCAAGTGCCTCAACGGGGCCACTATTATCCAAAACGTCATCGGCGAGAGTCAATTTTTGCTCGCGACTGGATTGATTGGCGATGATCGCTTCGGCTTCAAGGGTTGTCCGCTGATCCCTTTTTATAATTCGCTCAATTTGTAATTGAGGCGATACGTCCACTACCAGAACGCGATCAACCAGTGATTTGAGATGTGCCGGAATGATTCCAGTTTGGTCAATTAACAGCGGTATATCAAGAATGACATAAGGCGAAGTCGCTTTTTCAAGCCTGGCGCGCATTCCCTTTGCGACCTGAGGGTGCATTAATTCGTTGAGCCATTGAAGCTGTTCTTTGGAGTCGAAAACAATGCGCGCCAGCGCTTTTCTGTTTAGAATTGCGTTGTGGTCAAAAATAGCGTTTCCAAACCGAGCTTTTAATGGCTTTAGCAGTGGTGAGTCAGGTTTAAGCAGATCTCTGGCTATTTCATCGGCGTCGATGATTTCGATGGCGCGGGCGGCAAATAGTTGACTTACTTGCGACTTTCCCGAAGCGATCCCGCCAGTTAGACCTATGGTGAGCGGTTTCACACTGTTCAACTTACTGGAGAACGGCAAAAAACGGAGCCTGAAAAATCATCCGGCTTCATTTTAAACCGGCAAATCTGAGGTAACTTTCGAGCAGCTCATTCCCCCAAAGCAGGGTAATCCAGCCGGCAATAGCCAAGTAGGGCCCAAAAGGTATCTTCGTTTGCGCGCCCTTGCGTTGAATCAGCAATAGCCCACCGCCAATGATTGCGCCGACTCCGGCAGACAAGACCACGACCAGCCCAATTTTTTGCCAGCCGACCAAAGCGCCGATCACAGCCAATAACTTGAAATCACCGTACCCCATGCCTTCCTTGCCCGTTATTATTTTGAACAGCCAGTAAATGCTCCACAAGATCAGATAACCGGCAACTGCGCCAAAAAGTGCGTCTTGCAGCGGGACAAACGTCGAATTCACAGCGAGTAACAGTCCAAGCCATACTAGCGGTAGGGTCATGCTATCGGGCAATATCTGGTGGTCAATGTCAATAAAACTCATGGCGATAAAATAAGCGCCAATCAATAAAGCAAAAAGCAGCGGCCAGCCAAAACCAAATTGATACGCGCTAGCAGCAAAAACCAGGCCAGTAATCAACTCAACCAACGGATATCGGATGGATATTGGCGTTTTACATTCTCGGCATTTTCCCTTTAAAAACAAGTAACTAAATAGTGGTATGTTCTCCAGAGCCGTGATCTTGTGGTCACATTTTGGGCAAGCCGAGCGGGGGACAACCAGGTTGAATTTTTGGGGATATTTGTCGACAGGTTCTTTAGGAGGTGAAAGCTTGAAGCCGCGTTCTTTGAGTACCTCTTTCGCCATTTCTTCCCATTCACGAAATAGCATGATGGGGTAACGGAATATCACCACGTTGAGGAAACTGCCGACGAGGAGACCCAAAATTAGGCTTGCGATGATCAGAAGAGAGAAATTGGTTTCTAGAGCCAGAATGATTGGGTTCATGGGGTTTTGACACTTTGGTTGTGACGGAAAACGAAGAGGCTTTTTCTGTACTAGATGGAAAATAGGCTGGACGGATTTGTCCAGCATTCTTTAGACATCTAGACTACTTGGCCCAATTGGAAGATAGGTAAGTACATCGCAATTATTAGTCCACCGACAAGTACGCCTAAGACAGCCATTATTAAAGGTTCGAGCAGGGCACTTAAACCATCAACGGCGTCGTCAACTTCTTGTTCAAAAATATCTGCAATTTTCGTTAACATCGCATCAATAGAGCCAGACTCTTCTCCGATAGCGACCATTTGCACAACCATATTGGGAAACACGCCAGTTGATTGCATAGCCATATTCATTTGCATACCGGTTGTCACATCGTCGCGAATTTTCAGTATGGCATCCCTATATAACGCGTTGCCAGAAGCGCCGGCGGCTGAATCCAGCGCTTCCACTAACGGAACGCCCGCTGCAAAAGTTGTGGAAAGGGTACGAGCGAATTTTGCAACAGCAGCTTTATGTAATAGGACTCCAATAACAGGAAACTTCAAAAGTGCTTTGTCCTGCCTATCCCTTACTTTTTTGGATATTTGGTGTAATTTCTTATAGCCGACAATCGCCGCAACAAAACCTGCAAGGAACATCAGCCAGTATTCTTGCATAAACTCAGAAATGCCGATTACAAATAACGTAAAAGCGGGTAATTCCGCGCCAAAGCTACTGAATATATCTTGAAACTGCGGAACGACTTTGACTAATAAAATGGAGGTTACAATAACAGCAACTAAAACAACCGCTATAGGATAACTTAAGGCCTTTTTTATTTTTGATTTGAGCGCTTCGGTTTTTTCTTTGTAAGTCGCAATTCTATCGAGCATGCCTTCAAGTGAACCTGACTGCTCGCCCGCTTCAACCAGATCACAAAATAAGTCATCAAATTGCTTGGGGCGCTTTCGTAAAGAATCGGCCATGGTGTTGCCTGACTCGATGTCTGCTTTTACTCCGAGCAAAAGTTCCTGAACTGCTGGTTTTTCGTGGCCTCGACCAATAATATCGAATGACTGAACCAATGGCACTCCAGCTTTCATCATAGTCGCTATTTGGCGAGAAAACATTGCAATATCTTTCGATTCTATTGGTTTACCTTTTCCGCCGCCAAATAGTGGCTGAGATTTTTTTGTGACTTTAATTGGGCTAATCCCTTGTTTCCGAAGCTGCGCTTTAACCATCGCAGGTGTTTCAGAAATCATTTCACCTTTGATTTTTTGACCTTTTTTGTCTGCGCCTTCCCATGCATAGCTGTTTTGTTTTGGCGCTTTGGTCGTTTTTGTGCGCCTTTGCGTTGTTTTACGCTCTTTTTTTATAGCTTCAACTGCCATGATCTTTTCCTTTTAACTAAGCCGCTTAATGCTTAAGCCTAATGTTGCGTGACTCGATTGACTTCCTCTAGAGAGGTAACGCCCTGCATAACTTTCATCAAAGCCGAACGGTGCAAATCGTTAACTCCTTCTTTTGCTGCTTGATCGGCAATATCAATCGCGTTTCCGCCTTCCATAATTATTCGACCCATCTCTTCACTGAGTTTCATTACCTGATATACGCCTACGCGTCCTTTATAACCTTTTGTACAACTATCGCAACCGACTGGTTCAAAAACTTTAAATTTTCCTATTTCCTTTTTCCTAAACCCGGCTTTAAGCAATGCTTCCTCGGGTAATTTGGCTTCAGTTTTACATTTTTCGCATAAACGTCTAGCCAGTCGTTGGGCTATGACCAGATTAACAGCGGTCGCAATATTAAAGGGTGCAACCCCCATATTAACCATTCTCGTCAGGGTTTCGGGCGCACTATTGGTATGAAGGGTGGATAAGACCAGATGTCCCGTTTGTGCGGCCTTGATAGCGATTTCAGCGGTTTCCAAATCACGAATTTCCCCTACAAGTACTATGTCTGGATCCTGGCGAAGAAAAGAACGTAGCGCAGACGAGAAGGTTAACCCTGCTTTTGGGTTCACATTGACCTGATTGACCCCTTCGAGGTTGATTTCTACCGGGTCTTCTGCGGTTGATATATTTCTTTCTACAGTATTGATTATATTAACAGCAGTATAAAGGGATACCGTCTTACCACTACCTGTAGGGCCTGTCACCAGTACCATACCCTGGGGTTTGTGTATAGCCTCCATAAATAGCTCTTTTTGTTCGGCCTCGTAACCGAGCACATCAATTCCAAGTTGAGCGCTGGTAGGATCTAAAATACGCATGACCACTTTTTCGCCAAATAGGGTCGGTAGTGTGCTCACACGAAAGTCGATAGCCTTGCTTTTAGATAGTTTAAGTTTGATTCGTCCATCTTGTGGCGTCCGTTTTTCAGATATGTCTAGTTTGGACATGACTTTTAATCTAGCTGCGATTTTGGTTGCCAAAGCGATAGGTGGCCCCGAAACTTCACTCAATATACCGTCAATTCTAAATCGAACCCTATATTTTTTCTCATAGGGTTCAAAATGAAGGTCTGAAGCGCCTTTTTTGATGGCGTCTAACAGAATCTTATTTACGAACCTCACTATTGGCGCGTCATCGGCACCGGATTCCCCATCGTCATCTTTGACATCGTCATCTACAGTCTCTAAATCTAAGCCGTCAAAGTCTTCGTCGTCGAAACTTCCAAGATCTTCGCTTTCCTTTTCTTCTACAATCTTCTCAATCATTGTAGATAATTTGTCTTCTTCAACGAGAACAGCTTCAGTAGTTAACCCAGAGTGAAATTTGAATTCATCTAGCGCTTCTAAATTCGTAGGATCAGAGACGGCAACAAAAAGCCTTTTTCCTCTCTTAAATAAAGGGACTGCATTGTGTTTTGTTATTAGGTTTTCACTGATGGTTGACTTAGGAATTTGATCGGAATCCATCGATTGAATATCAAATAATGGAACTCCAAACTCGATAGATGCGGCGTTAGCGATAATGGAAGCCGTGACAAAGGCGTTATTAACTAAATAAGAAACTAAATTTAGCTTTTCTTTCTGTGCATTTGAAACGGCATCCAATGCTTGGGATTCGTTTAGCACTCTGTCATGTATCAGTCTGCGGGCAAGTCCGCTTAATATTACGTTCGATTGTGGAACAGTCATATAGCTCTTTCGTATTAGTAGTAAAATTGAATTTATTTCTTTGCTTAGAGGCTACAAAGAAAACTCTATTCTGAGCTTGCTAGAACCAAAGTATAATGGCTACTCAAAGAAATATCACTTTTTATCTAAGTAGTGGGTGGCAATTATAAGCGATCTGTTGTCTATCCAATTTGGGAATCTATTGGTGGTTCGATGATGCACTACTAAATACTATGGAAATAGAACTAATGTTTGCTTTGAAATGAGGTAGGGATTTTGTTAGTTATACTCGGCCATTACAAAGTATGCCTTGAACTATTGCGAATTATGCATAATAGAGATCACAAAATGGCGCACTAACTTACGCCAGTACGCCATTTTGAAAGAGTAGATTAAGAACGAAGTAGGGGATTACACTCTGCAGTTCGCAGGTACATACTTGTTAAGTGCCGCAGCACTTACGGCACATACCCAAGTAACTGAACCTGGATTTACAGTCGGAGTTAGCGATATACTCCCACCATTCATTGTTGGATTTCCGCCAAGAGTATTATTGTAAAGGATCGTAATTGCGCCAGCTGCACCAACGGTAACAGAAGTAACTGAATTTCCGCTGATATCACCCGCTGCAGGAAGACCCGCTTCAGCATTTGTTGTAGGTAGTGTGCCAGTAGCAGCATTTGTTTCAGTGACCGCTGCTTTGGCCGCCGCTGCTAAACTTAATCCTTCCGACACTTTCGAGCGAATCGTATAATCCTGATAAGCAGGCAACGCAATTGCAGCCAGAATACCGATGATCGCGACGACGATCATTAATTCAATCAATGTAAAACCTGATTGTACTTTTTTCATGTTTAATACCTCAGTTAGTTAGGATTTCGAAGAATAAGAGAAACTTCCATTTTTTAAAGTAGACCAATTCTCAAAATTCGCAAATATTCGGCCTTGACGATTAGTGTGCAATGAGGATGCCAGTATTTTACCCAAGCTCGAACATCAAGGGCTTGGTTTTGACTGATTTAATACCAAACGCACTTAACAAATGTAAATAGATGTTAATTAACAGTGAGTTGCAGCAAAGCTGTTCCGAATAGGTCACTACATTAACAATCCTTTCAAATGTTATGAAGTTCACGTGTGTATGCAAGTGATCTGTCAGTTTAGCGATATTCTGCCGAAAATTGTCAGTAAACAGACCGGCAGGGTGACAATTTACGTCACATGGTGCGCATTTGGGGCACTCTTTTTCTCTTTGTAGCTCGTTTAGAGATCTGAATTGGCGCTTTTCAAGGGGTAAAAGAGTGTCAAACGGGCTAGTTTTCCACAATAACGCGCAGGGAAAGGTCCAGCGCGGTTATGTTTTTAGTTAATGCGCCGACGGAAATAAAGTCGACTCCGGTGGCGGCGATCGATGGCAAGGTTTGCAATGAGACATTACCAGATGCTTCCAGTTTGGCGGGATTGCGGTGTATATCGCGGATGGTTACTGCTTTATTCATAGCTTCAAGGCTAAAATTATCCAGCATGATAACTTGCGCGTCGCCATCGAGGGCTTGTTTCAGCTCGGCAAGTGATTCCACTTCAATCTCAAGCAGTTTGTCTGGATAGGCATTTGCGGCGGTCTGTAAGGCCAGCGCAATTCCGCCACAGGCCAAAATATGATTTTCCTTGATCAGATAAGCGTCGCTAAGCCCTATTCGGTGGTTTTGTCCACCACCACAACTCACGGCGTATTTCTGCCCAAATCGCATACCCGGGATCGTTTTTCGCGTATCTAGCAGGCGGCAATTGCTATTGTTAAGCAGTTCTACATATTGGGCGGTCAGGGTTGCAGTAGCGGAAAGTGACTGCAAAAAGTTCATTGCGCTGCGTTCGCCGGTCAGAATTGTTCTGGCGTCGCCGTTCAAAATACATAAAGTATCGCCTGCGATAATTTTGTCGCCATCGCCTGCTTTCCAGTCCACTTTGACTTCTTCGCCAAGCTGTCTAAAGACCTCTTCAACCCACTGAGTGCCGCATAGAATGCCATTATCGCGGGATATGAGAGTTGCTGTTGCCCGTTTATCTGCGGGGATCAGGGCAGCGGTGATATCGATCGGATTTTCAGCAGACAAATCCTCCGCTAGCGCAATGGCGCACATCTGTCTGATTTCCGAGTTTAAGCGTTGATCAAAAGTGGTCTTATCCAAAAGAGACGTCCAGCGGTTAGGTTAAATAAGGTGTTAACAGGCCGTTATTGGTGGTTGAACAAGGAGCGGTGCCAGCCACGGCCGGCAATCGCGCCGCGCTATTTTATCAGTTAATCGCGTTGTCGCAAGGTGAGTTGCCGACCTTTCTGGGTAAATTCCAGTTGCTTGAGTGCGCTCATGCCGAGCAATATTTCATTGCCCTGCATATTAGGAACAATCGAAGCGCGTACGTTAGTTAAAGTGATGCCGCCGAGAGTTAGCGAGTCGATAACCGTCGCGTAGGCCTTTGCCGTACCGTTGGCCGTTTGCGTGTAGTGCATCTGGCCGCTCAAAAGGCCATAGGTTTTCTGTAACTGCCCGGGAATGGCAACCAGCGTTGCACCCGTATCGAGTAGGAATAGCGCTTGCTGTCCATTGACGCTACCATTTGCCAAATAATGCCCGGCTCGATTACGCTCAAGCACGACCTCAACCGAGTTCTGATTTCTATAGCTTTGCGGTGATTGATTAGGGTTGTATTGTTTTTCTTCCCAGTTTCCGAATAACCAGGTGGCCAGGCCTATCGCGATCAACCACGCAATCATCATCATTTTTTTACCGATGACCTGAGTATCGCTGGAGTTGGTTTTAGGGCCTGGATTTTTCTCTGAACTATTACGCATAAAAACCGATTGAATTGTTCGTGTAATTGGATATTAGTAGCGCTCATACTAATGGCAATAATCAATTGCGTCCAGCAGCGGTGATTGGGCGACACCAGTAGAAGTAAAAACAGTCGTCCGCGTTTGATTTTCATCCTATACTGATGTTTAGGCATTATTACTACTTTAAATCGGCGTCAATCTATCTCTAAATGCTATATAAATAGCGTTAATTATAAGTGGATTGAGATTTGAGGGCTGGGTCACAACCACTTTTATGGTTATCGGCTATAACTTAGTCTAGTTATTTTCCCAGTTGTCTGTTTTGAGCACTTAATAGCTTCTAGTTCTTTTGTTTTGCTCAATTCTTATCTTAAACCTATAGGTAAGCGTAGTGGGTGATAAAAACCGCATAGTGAATCTTTCATCTCGTGCTGGGCAATCTGATCCGTCGTCAGATGGCTCTGCGCTGCCGCTTCTGGTGGATCAGATCTGCAAGCTATTTGTCGAAGATCTGGATACCAACCTGAAAATCATGTTTGAACAGGCTGACGATTTTCTATTCGACATGTCCGATAGCGGCTATGATAACGCGCGATTTGACGCGATGCGCATGTTGCGAATTAAAAAAGACGGATTAAAGCGAAGTTTCAACCATGAAATTAATCTCGTCTTCGTTAAACATCTGGCGACTAATCGTTCGCAAGCAATTCCTTCGGCACCTGAAAACGAAATATTTTCTTTTGAAAATATCGCGCTGGTCGAAGACAGCGATCTCGAAGAAGGGATCGCCATTGACGCCATGGTCAAAAAAGCACGTGCGGACAATCTGGACGCAATCGAGTTAATTCGTTTTCGCCTGGATACTTTGATCACCAGCCATACGCTCTCAAGTGAAAAGAACCCCTTTGAACCGGCTTTCATTTGTGCGGCCTTTAAAAAAGCCGGAGAGACTTTGGATATTGATATTCAGTCTCAACTTGTTGTTTACAAACTGTTTGAGCGTATCGTTCTATCAGGGTTGCAGAAATCCTATGACAAGCTTAACCGGTTCTTTGTTGAAAAAGGCGTGCTGCCTGAATTAAAAATCAGGTCTCGAAGCTCAACCTCTAGCGGCGCCCCCTCACAATCAAAGCCCGGCGGATTAAACGATTTTGCCGCGGCGGTGAATCAGACGACTTCGAGCGACAATGAAATAGATGTTTTAAACAGCAAAGATGAATCTTTATTGGGCCTGATGCAGTCGCTATTGGCCCAAGCCAGGGGCTATCAGCAAGCTAGTTCGCCAACTACTGTTCCACAGTCGGCGCAGATTCAATCGAATCAAATACATCCTTCAACTGATCAAGTCACAAGCGGCGCGTCCATTGCAACCAGCGATTTATTGGCGGCATTAACCCAGCTTCAGGCTTCGGTAACCAGAAATTCCTCTCAACCAGGGATAGATGCCGCGGAGATTAGAGAGGCAGTAGGTTCGCAATTGAATCTTGGGGCGCAGGCAGCAGAGCGGAATGTCATCGGTGATTTTAATGATGATATGATTAATATTGTCTCGATGTTATTTGATTTTATTCTGGATGATAAAAACCTGCACGTAGAAATTAAATCAATAATAGCGCGTTTACAAATCCCGATGTTAAAAGTCGGGCTGGTTGACCGAAAGTTTTTCTCCAATAGAAACCACCCCGCAAGACTTCTGCTTAATGAGATTGCTCACACTGGTATTTCCTGGGATCCGGCTGACGTTGAAGCTGAAGCGACGCTAACTAAAATCGAATCAATTTCAGAAAGTATTATTCGAGAATTCGATCAAGATATTTCTTTGTTTCAATATTTGCTGGACGATTTCACGGCGTTCAGAAACAAAGCAAAGAAGCGTGCGGATATATTCGAGCGCCGTACCAGAGAAGCTGAAGAAGGGAAGGCCAGAGCTGAGTCGGCGAGAGGTACGGTTAATTCGGCTTTGGAGAAAATCTGTCAGGGTAAGCTACTACCTGATTCGGCCAAAAATCTGCTAAAAAATGTCTGGGTTCACGTGATGTTTCTCGAGCGCTTGAAACACGATCAGGATGGTTGGGAAAGGGCCTGTCAAGTCGCTAAATTACTGGTGTGGAGCGTACAGCCCATCGAAGAAGCCGCTGCTCTCGAAAAGCTGGTCAGCCATGTCCCAAAGCTAGTCAAAAATCTTCGCAAAGGCTTTGCTATTATTTCCACTTCTCCGATTGATGCGACTCACATGCTCGATCAACTGGAGGCCACTCACCGCAAGATTATTAGCGAAGCGCAAACTAAAATTGAAGAAGATAGTAAAGAGCAGATTCTACGATTGTCTCCAGCACCGGTCGTACCCGAATTAGACCCGGTACCGGACAGCGCGGTTTCAGCGCTCGATTCCGAGCAAAATCGGTCACAGAATATGGAATCGTCTTTTCAGCGAAGTAAATCAGAAGAAGAGGAAAAGATTGAGATTTTTGATATTGGCTTTGCGCAGGAGGCAATCGGTGAAAACCGGCCAAAGGTCGAGCCGGTTAATATCACTCAGGGGAGTCTTCAGGCGATAGAATCTCTGCGCGCTGGTCATTGGGTAGAATTGATGCTTGAAGGTAAGTTGCAGCGGTGTAAATTAGCCGCAAAAATCTCCTCTTCGGGCAAATTCATATTTGTAAACCGAAGCGGGGTAAAGGTGGCTGAATTTTTCACCGATGAAATCGCATACGCTTATCAAATAGAAAACCTTAAAATATTGGATGACGAAGCTTTATTTGACCGCGCGTTGGAATCGGTGATCTCAAACTTGAGAGATATGAAAGCCCAGGCTTAATACAGATAGTGAATTGAGGCTTTTATCCAGCTCGCTCAGACTGTCCTTAGCTTCGTTTATTCTTAGCTTCGTTTTCCTCAACCGCCCTAGAGCAAAATTCAACACAACCCAGAAATTGTCAATTTGCTGGTCTGAACTGCGGCCAGTTGCTATCCTTTATTTTTCTATCAAACCAGCATTTGTCAGACTATGATTGTTAACGGATGGCTACAATCGGCGCGCAAAGTCGAAAGTCCGCATTATAATGACCGGCCCACAGGCGTCGAAATCTCTCTTTTGGTGATTCATAATATCAGCCTGCCGCCCGGGCAGTTTGAGGGCTGCTTTGTCGAAGATTTCTTTCAAGCCAGATTAGACTGTAGCTACCACCCCTATTTTAGGGAAATTGCTGACCTAAAAGTGTCTTCACACTTGTACATTCGTCGCGACGGTGAGCTTTTGCAGCACGTCTCTTTTGAAAAAAGCGCGTGGCACGCAGGGGTATCTTCTTTTGCCGGACGGAACAAATGTAATGATTATTCTATCGGCATTGAATTGCAGGGAACTGACGAGTTGCCCTATACAACGGCACAATACGCGCAACTGGTGAAAGTGATTGCTCAATTAAGGCAAATCTTTCCAAAGATCACAGCCGAGAGAATTGTCGGCCATTGTGATATTGCGCCCGGACGTAAAACAGACCCCGGCGCCAGCTTTGACTGGTCTGCTGTTCGCGATGCAATTACCTGAGCCCTGATACGCTCTATTTTCTGCAGGTGATCGATGACAACTGGTTTTTATATAAAAATCAGTTATGATCAACGGCAAATGATTCACCTGAGGCTGAAATATTACGGCCCGAGGAAAGCGGAATGACCCTTATCTCAGTACTGATCGTGTTGGCGCTGGAGTATTATTTTTGTTGGGGTGCCGAATACCGGCAATTTAACTGGTTTCTCGCGTTGCAGCAGAAGCTTGACGATCTATTCAGCGATCAAGATTTTTTTCAGGGTTGGGGCGGCGTTGCCATGATCCTGTTGCTTCCAGTCGTTCTTTTGTGGCTATTTATTAGCGCTTTTTCCGGCCCTGTTTACTGGTTGTTGCTATTTGTGACTTCTGTTGCCGTACTGTTTTTGTCCATTGGCCCAAATCCGTTGCTGCGGTCCTTTGAGTCTTTTTTTAATGCAATGGAGCGGGGTGATCAAGAAGCTGGTTATCTTGCGTTGCAACAAGAATCGCAATCGGACAACCTCCCAGAAAGCGACGATTTGATCAGAAACGCGACCCGAGCAATTCTGGTAGAAAGCCAGATCCGTTATTTCGGCGTGTTGATCTGGTTTGTTTTCTTCGGGCCTTTCGGAGCGCTTTTTTATCGTCTTGCACATCAGTATAACAGTGACTGCCAGAAAAACGCGCGTGAAGATCACCTGACATTAATGCCGGTTTTATTGCACTGGCTCGACTGGATCCCTGCCCGAATTACCAGTTTCCTGTTTTTACTTACCGGCGATTTCGTTAACGGTTTTTATCGGGTCAAAGACTACTTTGTTGACCTGTCGGCCAATAACGGTCAGATCATCAGTGAGACCGGCATTGCAGCGCTAGGGATCGATCTGGGTATGAAATCAGAAGGTCTACAGGAAAATTATGACAGCCTGTCGCTGATTAAGCGCACTACGATAATTTATCTGGTGGTGGTAGCCGTCTTGAGTCCGCTAGCTATCTGGTAAACGAGGTTTCGCTCGTTAAGATTTATTGTTAGTGCGGCTAAGTAAACGCCACTTCAGCAGCGGTTAATTCATTTCTGGCTAATTCATTTCTGGTTTTTCACTCTAGTTATCTTATATTGTTATTTCTAATGGCAAGACACAATGGTTAGTAGCGCTAAATATTGTGTATTCGACGCTTAAATGTTAAGTTGCACAAAAGTTGCATAACCTGTTCGTTCAGAAGTAGAAGTGCTTGGCTGTTCTACATTTGTTAGCTGCGCTAACAAATAGTGCGTTATAGCAATGCAAGCGTCAATCGGGCTTCATCGGCAAAACCACGAGTTTTTTGACAGCTGCTATACTGAAAGGCCAGTCGGCTGCAGCTTGCGCCGCAGTTATCTTTGGTGGTTTTTGCTGCTAAAACAGAATATCCGCAACAGGATTATCTGCGCTACGAATGGCTATAAAAAGAACGATTAAAACTCGAATTACTGGCACGAGGAATTCAATGACTGATATAAACAACGACGTCGACCCCATAGAAACTCAAGAGTGGCTCGAAGCGCTCGAAGCAGTGCTGGAAGAAGAGGGTACTGAGAGAGCGCATTTCTTACTGGAAAAACTGATTGACATGGCGCGACGCTCCGGCGCGCATCTGCCTTACAGCGCGACCACAGCCTATCTCAATACCATACCGACTTCTAAAGAGGCATTGATTCCAGGCGATCAGGAAATGGAACAGCGATTACGCTCAATCATTCGCTGGAACGCCATAGCGCTGGTTTTGCAGGCGAGTAAGAAAAATAAAGAGCTGGGCGGGCACCTGTCCAGTTTTGCTTCGTCGGCAACCCTTTATGATGTTGGTTTTAACCATTTTTTCCACGGCGCAGACGAGAATCGAGAGGGCGACCTGATTTATTTTCAGGGACATTCTTCTCCCGGTATTTATGCACGTGCATTTCTGGAAGGTCGCATCAGCGAAGAGCAGATGAAGGGTTTTCGTCAGGAAGTTGATGGAAAAGGCTTATCTTCTTACCCCCATCCATGGCTGATGCCCGACTTTTGGCAGTTTCCGACCGTCTCCATGGGACTGGGGCCACTGCAGGCTATTTATCAGGCGCGTTTTTTAAAGTATCTGCAAAACCGGGAGTTAGCCGAAACCAAAAACCGAAAAGTGTGGGCGTTTATGGGCGATGGCGAAATGGATGAGCCGGAGTCGCTCGGTGCTATTTCACTGGCGGGCCGGGAAAAGCTCGATAATCTGGTCTTTGTGGTCAATTGTAATTTGCAGCGTCTGGACGGTCCGGTACGGGGCAACGGTAAGATCATCCAGGAATTAGAAGGTAGTTTCCGGGGGGCAGGCTGGAACGTGATTAAAGTGATCTGGGGGCGCTACTGGGATCCGCTTATTGCGCGCGATGTTGACGGCAAACTGCTAAAAATCATGGAAGAAACCGTCGACGGCGAATATCAGAACTACAAGTCTAAAGGCGGCAAATTTACCCGTGATTACTTTTTTGGAAAGGATCCTGCGTTGTTGGAAATGGTTGCCAATATGTCAGACTCCGATATCTGGCGACTTAACCGTGGTGGACACGATCCAACCAAGGTTTACGCTGCCTATCATGCTGCGGTCAATCATAGCGGGCAACCGACAGTTATATTGGCGAAAACAGTCAAAGGCTATGGCATGGGAGAAAGCGGCGAAGGTAAGAATATTTCCCATCAGGTTAAAAAAATGAATCTGGAAGCGTTAAAGCAGTTCAGAAATCGGTTTAACGTGCCGATCAGCGACGAGCAGCTCGAAGATGCGCCTTTTTATCATCCCGGTGAAGATAGCCCGGAAATTAAATATCTGAAAGAAAAACGTGCCGCTCTCGGCGGTCACTTACCTGCACGCCGAGCCAGGTCGCAAGCGCTGTCCATTCCTCCGTTAAAGGCCATGTCGGCGATCACACAAGGTTCCAACGGACGCGAAATTTCAACGACGATGGCGTTTGTACGAATTTTAAACGTGCTGCTCAAGGATAAAGAGCTGGGTCAGCGAATCGTTCCGATCATCCCGGACGAGGCGCGAACCTTCGGCATGGAAGGCATGTTCCGGCAAATCGGTATTTACTCGTCTGTGGGACAGCTTTACGAACCGGTGGACTCGGATCAGGTGATGTATTACCGCGAAGATAAAAAAGGACAAATTCTCGAAGAGGGCATCAATGAGGCGGGCTCCATGTCTTCATGGATAGCGGCGGCCACCAGTTATTCAAGTAATAATCTGCCGATGATCCCTTTTTATATTTTCTATTCTATGTTCGGATTTCAGCGTATCGGTGATTTAGCCTGGGCCGCTGGGGACATGCAGGCGAGAGGGTTTTTAATCGGCGCGACCTTCGGACGCACCACGCTTAATGGAGAAGGTCTGCAACATCAGGACGGACATAGCCACGTACTGGCGGCGACCATCCCCAATTGCGTCAGTTACGACCCGACTTATGGTTACGAACTGGCGGTAATTGTTCGTGACGGCATGAGAAGAATGTATGAAGAGCAGGAAAATGTTTTTTACTACATTTCGACTCTGAACGAAAACTACGCGCATCCAGAAATGCCCAAAGATAGCGAAGAGGGCATTATCAAGGGGATGTATTTACTCAAGTCGGGCAAGAAAAGCAAAGCCGCGAAAAAGCCGGCAAGAGTCCAGTTGCTTGGTTGTGGCGCGATTTTAAATGAAGTGATTGCGGCCGCAGTGTTGCTGGAGAAAGATTTTAAAGTCAGCGCTGATATCTGGAGCGTTACCAGCTTTAATGAGCTGGCGCGTGAAGGTGCCGAAGTATCGCGGCAGAATCTGCTTAACCCTGAGGCCAAAAAACCGCAAATCAGTTACCTTGGTCAGTGTCTTGCGAAACAGCAGGGGCCGGTGATCGCTTCAACCGATTCGATCAAGGCTTACGCCGAACAAATCCGCGCTTATGTGCCGGGTCGCTATTCGGTACTGGGAACCGATGGATTTGGGCGTAGCGACAGCCGCGAAAACTTGCGCCATTTCTTTGAAGTTGATCGCTTCTTTATTGTGCTGGCCGCGCTAAAAGCATTGGCAGACGAAGGGGAGATCAGCGCCCGGCAGGTGAGTAAAGCCATTAAGCTTTACCAGATTGATCCGACCAAACCTAATCCACTTTGCAGCTAACCGGGAGAGATTGAGAATGAACAAATTAATTCCGGTCAATGTTCCCGATATAGGTGATGTAAGCGACGTTGATGTGATTGAAGTTCTGGTGTCGGTGGGTGATACGGTTAATCTGGATGATCCTTTGATTACGTTGGAGACTGATAAAGCCACCATGGAAGTCCCCTCGAATGAGTCTGGTGTGGTCAAAGCCATCCATGTAAAGGTCGGCGACAAGGTTTCGCAGGCGGACCTCATTATCGAACTGGACGCGACAGAAACACCGGCATCAAGCGACCAGCCAACTAGTCGCGATGCCGCTAGCCCGGGCGAGCAGAAAAAGCAAAGCCCGGAAAGTAGTGAGCCGAGCACACCCAAAGCGTCAATTGAAAACTCCGAGTTGGATTTATTGGTGCCTGACATTGGCGATGCCAGCGATGTAGACGTGATTGAAGTTCTGTTTGTTGCAGGTGACAGAGTCGAAAAAGACCAATCTCTGATCGTACTGGAAACTGACAAAGCGACCATGGAAGTACCTGCGTCCGACGCGGGTGAAGTCATTCAGGTGCTGGTAAAGGTCGGCGATAAGGTATCGCAGGGTGACAAGCTAGCACGGTTAAAAGTTAGCGCGCCTGGTTTGCCCGGCGCGGCAAAAACTTCACCTGCACCGCAACAAAAAGAGCCTGTTTTAGAGGCGAAGTCTGGGAGTTCGACTGGCACCGTTCATACGGCTGGCACTGGCGCAGAAAGTCAGCGTTCGATTGCCCCTGCCGCTAACAAACGCGCGCCGGTTCCCGAACACCCACAAATGAAAAAGAAACCGGCTGGCGGTATCGTGCACGCAAGCCCGGCCGTCAGGCGGTTTGCACGCGAACTCGGCGCAGATTTACGCCAGGTTAAAGGCAGCGGCCTTAAAAACCGAATACAGAAATCAGATGTGCAAAATTATATTAAATTTGAGCTTTCCCGGCCAAAAGCAACCGCGGCCACCGGTGCTTTTGCCACGCCGCAAATGCCCACGGTTGACCATGAAAAATGGGGAGAGGTTGAATCGCTGGCGTTGTCGCGCATTCAGAAAATCAGCAGTGTCAATCTGCACCGCAATTGGATTTCCATTCCCCATGTTACCCAACACGAAGACGCCGATATTACCGAGCTGGACGCTTTTAGAAAATCCCTAAAAGAAGAAGCACTCAAAGATGGCGTTCGTCTGACACCGCTGGCTTTTATCATGAAAGGGTTGGTGCATAGCTTGCAGACTTTCCCCAAGTTTAATGCGTCGTTGGCCAATGATGGTGAAAATCTGATCCTGAAAAAGTATTATCACATTGGGGTGGCGGTAGAAACGCCCGATGGATTAACTGTTCCGGTGATTCGTAATGTTGAGCAAAAAGGCATTTTCCAACTGGCAAGAGAGCTGGGTGAAGTTAGCGCAAAAGCGCGCGAAAAAAAGCTATCGGCCGACGATATGCAAGGCAGTAGTTTTACGATTTCATCATTAGGGGGAATTGGTGGTACTGCATTCTCGCCTATTGTAAAATGGCCCGATGTCGCCATTTTAGGTCTGTCGCGCAATAGCATGCAGCCAGTCTGGAATGGCAGCGAATTTGTTCCCAGACTGATGCTACCCATGTCTTTGTCTTACGACCATCGCGTTATCGACGGCGCGGACGCGGCAAGATTTGTGGTACATCTGGCGCAGACATTGAAAGATATCCGGCGCGTTCTGCTTAAATAAAATTAAATTGATTGACTGCTGGCCGGGTGGCTTAGGCCCCGGTTCAAACGAAAAAAAGGTGAAAGCATTATGAGTAAAGACTTGCAGGCACAGCTTGTTGTCATCGGCGCAGGCCCAGGCGGTTACACCGCGGCTTTTCGCGCTGCAGATCTGGGTTTGAGTGTGGTTCTGGTCGAAAAATACGACACTTTAGGCGGTGTATGCCTTAACGTCGGCTGTATTCCCTCCAAAGCCTTGCTGCACTCAGCGAAAGTAATCGATGAAGCCGGTAGTATGGCCGCTCACGGCGTTTCATTTGGCGAGCCACAGATTGATATCGATAAAATCAGGCAATACAAAGAAGGCGTCGTTGGTCAGTTAACTAAAGGCCTTTCAGGTATGGCAAAAATGCGTAAAGTGCAGGTTATTCAAGGAACTGCGACCTTTGCCAGTGCGCACTCGCTGGCAATCGTAGGTAACGACAAAGTCGATAAAATCACTTTTGAAAATTGCATTATTGCTGCCGGTTCGCGAGTGGTCGATTTGCCGTTTTTACCCGAGGACGAGCGCATTATCGACTCTACCGGCGCGCTCGAATTGCGCGATGTACCAGAAGAAATGCTGGTCATTGGTGGCGGTATTATTGGTTTGGAAATGGCGACTGTTTACCGTGCTCTGGGGAGCAAAATATCCGTGGTGGAAATGTTTGACCAGTTGATCCCGGCTGCAGACAAAGACGTCGTTAAAGTGCTACACCGCTACGTTAAAAAACAGTACGAGTCGATCATGCTGGAAACTCGCGTTACTAAAGTCGAGGCAAAGGAAGATGGCCTGTGGGTGACTTTTGAAGGCAAAAAAGCTCCGTCCGAACCGCAGCGTTTCGATAAAATTTTGTCAGCGGTAGGACGCCGTCCCAACGGTGATCGGCTTGCCGTCGATAAAGCCGGAGTAAACGTCGATGAACGCGGCTTTATTGCGGTAGACGCGCAACTGAGAACCAATGTACCGCATATCTACGCAATCGGAGATCTGGTCGGCCAACCGATGCTGGCGCACAAAGCAACTCACGAAGCTCACGTGGCAGCAGAAGTCATCGCGGGCAAAAAACACGCATTTGAGCCTCAATGTATTCCAAGCGTCGCTTACACTGACCCGGAAATCGCCTGGGTTGGCCTGACAGAAAAAGAAGCCAAAGCCAAGGGCATTGATTACGGCGTTGGCTCATTTCCCTGGGCCGCCAGTGGCCGCGCGATTGGCGCCGGGCGTACCGAAGGTTTTGCCAAGTCTATTTATGACAAGTCAAACAACCGGATTATCGGTGCGGCGATTGTCGGTATTAACGCCGGTGAAATCATAGGCGAAGCAGGGCTGGCGATCGAAATGGGGTGTGACGCGGAAGATATTGCCCTGACCGTGCACGCCCATCCTACGCTGTCTGAGTCGCTGGCGTTTTCTGCTGAAGCGTATGAAGGCACCTGTACCGACCTGCCACCTGCGCGTAAGAAAAAATAGGCCTATGGCTACGAGCCGGTAGCCTGCAGCGAGTTGGGTGCGCACTTATTTGGGTGCGCACCGATAGGTGGGGCGTGCGAGAGGACACGGTGCGCACAAAGGGCGTGCACCCTACGGTTGAAGCAGGGAGAGGGAAATTGGTATCCACTAATCCGACAAACTTTTTCATTGGCATTCTGCTCAATTTGTTTATCGCATTTTCGGTTCAGGCCACCGTTATCCTGCAATATCATCACGTTTCAAAGGATACGCCGCCCTCTACAAGTATCTCTCCCGAGTTGTTTGAGCAGCATCTGGACTATCTGAGGGATAACGAATTTCGCGTAATCTCATTGCAACAATTGATTTTGCTCTTACGAAAACGCTCGCCTTTACCCGATAAATCTGTAGTGATTACTTTTGACGACGGTTATCGTTCAATTTATGAAAATGCGTTGCCGCGATTAAAAGCCAGAAACTTTCCTTTTACAGTATTCGTCAATACCCGGCCTTTAATTCAGAAGCTGGCTCATTTTATGAGCTGGGAGCAGCTTAAATTCCTCATATCGAATAATGGACAAGTTGCAAATCATTCGATGACTCATCCTCACATGATCCGAAGGCTTGCCGGGGAAACTGAATCGCAATGGCGGTCGCGAATGCGACTGGAGGTTATAAACGCGCAGTCAAGCCTGGAGAGCAAGTTAGGCGTAACTATCAAGGCGTTTGCTTATCCTTACGGCGAATATGACCCTTCACTAAAAGCATTATTAGCCGAGCTGGATTTTGTCGCGTTAGCTCAGCACTCGGGGGCGGTCTCCATTGATAGTGACCTGCAAGCGCTTCCGCGTTTTTCTTTTGGCGGCAATTATGGCGCTATGCCGGAATTTGCGACTAAAATAAATACTCTGGCGTTGCCTGTGGACTCAGTCCAATTGCTGAACGAGGACGCCAAACCCCTCGCCAGTCATGTGCTGTCGCCTTCGGTAAGTCGTCCCCGACTAAAAATCAGGCTGCAGCCGGGATATTCGGGGTTAGATTTAAACTGCTTTTTCAGCGGAGAGGGAAAAGTCGCTCGCCAGTCGAGCGCCGGCGAATTTACTTTTGCCCCACAGAATTCATTACCCGTCGGTCGCTCCCGTTACAATTGTACGGCTCCCAGCGGCGCGAAAGGACGTTTTTACTGGTATTCGCAGCCATGGATACGACCTGAGATGGACGGCAGCTGGTATGACGAAAACTAACAAAATGCCCTGGCCATTTAAAACAGACAATGAGTTTGCTTAGAAATTAACGCAAGTTTGTATATAGGGAGCAGCTATTGGACTGAATTGAAATAGTTGACCAGAATAAAGGCATTATTCCAGCCACCAAAATCGCCCTGCGAGCGGCCAAACAGTTTGCCACTATGAAAAATAATCTCTGGCGATCAAAAAAAGCATTCCTTGTCATAACTTCAATTTTGATGGCGCTGACCTTTTCTGGCTGGCTTGCCATGCTGAATAATTTTGCGGTCGAATGCGCCAGTTTTACCGGAGTGGAAATCGGACTATTACAAAGCCTGCGCGAGGTTCCCGGCTTTCTGGCCTTTACTGCGGTCTTTTTGTTACTTGTGATCAGCGAGCAGACGCTGGCATTAGTCGCTTTGTGTCTGATGAGCATTGGCGTGGCGCTGACCGGGTTGTTTCCTTTTGAGATCGGTCTTTACGCCACCACGGTTCTGATGTCGGTGGGTTTTCATTATTTTGAAACGGTGAATAACTCACTATCGTTACAATGGTTGAGCAAGGCAGAAGCGCCAGCGATGCTGGGAAAATTGATTGCCGTTCGATCAATCGCTTCTCTGATAACTTACGCGGTGATCTGGTTGTTTTTTTCTGTATTGACGGTCACTTACGCCAGCGCCTACCTGCTTATTGGCAGCATCGGTTTTGCCCTGTTTTTGTGGCTCTGGCTGGCTTTTCCGAAATTCGAGTCGCCGGTCAAACAGCATAAGAAACTCATTCTCAGAAAGAAATACTGGCTTTATTATCTTCTTACTTTTTTTAGCGGCGCCAGACGGCAGATATTTATGGTATTCGCCGGTTTTATGATGGTAGAAAAATTTGGATATCGTGCCCAGGATATCGCGCTTTTGTATATTGTGAATCACGCGCTGAATTTATATCTGGCGCCAAAAATAGGCCACTGGATAGGCAGAATTGGCGAAAGAAAAGCGCTTACCGTTGAGTATCTGGGGTTGATCGGTGTTTTTGTGGGGTATGCTCTGGTTGAACAGGCAACGATTGCCGCAGCACTTTATATTGTCGACCATGTCTTCTTTGCCATGGCCATTGCGATCAAAACATTTTTCCAGAAAATTGCCGACCCGGCGGATATTGCATCGTCATCGGGCGTTAGTTTCACCATTAACCATATTGCGGCGGTCGTGATCCCGGCAACTTTTGGCGTGATCTGGCTGGTTAACCCTGCCCTGGTATTTTACGCGGGCGCGCTGATGGCGTTCTTATCGCTCCTGTTGGCGCAACGGGTGGACATTGAGCTAAAGTTGAATCCGCCAATCGGCGCGCGCTTGTCTCAAGGATGACCGTCGTAACCATAGATGGTCAATCTTCAAGATAATACATGCCTGGCAGCCAGCTTTTTTTGAAAGCTTTGGTTTGTGCCAGTTTTTCGTTTTCTTCGTCGACATAGCGGAAATTTTTTGTGCCGATAACAATCAGATCCTGATCCGATAATGGCTGTTCGTCGATGGCCTTGTTGTTGACAAAGGTCTGGTTGGTGCTTTTCAGATCTTTGATAAAGCACACATAAGCGCCATCGGTCAGCTGCTTTTTTCTCACTATTGCGTGTTTCTGGCTAACAGAGGGGTCGTCCAGGTAAATGTCATTACTGACCGAGCGGCCGATAGTTAAGCCCTGTTGGTCAATTTCAAACTGGTTGAAAACGTTGCCATCGACTAGTTGTACCAGAATTGCCATTGTGCACTTTCACTTAAATGGGTTGATAGATTAATGCTAATTTATTCTGAATTGAATTTGAAGTGATTTAATCTACCTTAAATTGCTTGATGAGACTGGGGGGATTATTTGAACATAAGCGCGATCCTCTTTTACTTTTTGTAATAATTCCAAGTGCCGCCTATAATTCGACTCCGATTGACTCGGCCAGGGTTACTCGCCAGGGGCTCGAAGCTTTCTATTTTTGACAAATAGAAGCGTCCACCTTGATAAATCATTGTTGATTTTCCGTAATTACAGGCATCTAGAAAATGAAAATAGAAGACAATAAGGTTGTTCAAATTAATTACCAGCTATCCGATGCAGGCACAAATCCATTGGAAAAATCTGATCAGGGTGTTCCAATGGCTTATCTGCATGGACACAATAACCTGTTACCTGCGCTTGAAGAGCAGATGCTAGGTAAGCAGGCCGGAGAGCAACTTTCTGTGACGCTATTGCCCGAGCAGGCCTACGGCGAACGCCAGGAAAACAAAGAACAACGGATCCCGGTAAAGCACCTGCAGGGCGCTAAGAAGTGGAAAAAAGGTATGATTGCGACGGTGCACACAGAGAAGGGGCACCGTCAGGTGACGGTTGTTAAAGTCGGCAAATTTATGGTGACAGTTGACTTTAACCACCCATTTGCAGGCAAGACGTTAAAATTTGATATTGAGGTTGTATCTGTTCGAAGTGCGACGATGGAGGAAATTGCCCACGGTCATGCTCATGGCGAAGGCGGGCATCATCACTAGCTCAATAATGAGGACAGTTAACCTGCCGACCCATGAATAATCAAAGGAGAACTTAATATGGCTAATCGTGTATTAATCACTGGTGCAAACCGCGGTATCGGGCTGGCGCTTTGCCAGCAGTATAAAGCTAGCGGAGCGGAAGTGATTGCCGTTTGCCGACGCACGAGCACTGAACTGCTTGAATTGGGCGTAGAAATTATTGATTCGATCGAGCTGACCAGCGAGCAATCGGTATTGAAACTGGCGCAGGCTCTTGGGGCTCGCCAAATTGACCTGTTGATTAACAATGCCGGTATACTGCGGTCGCAATCACTGGATAATCTGGATTTTGAAATCGTAAGTGAGCAATTTCAGGTTAATGCCGTTGCCCCTCTGCGACTGGTAAAAAAGCTGATGGAAAACCTGGTTGAAGGAAGCAAGATCGCGATGATTACTAGTCGAATGGGCTCGATCGAAGATAATAGCTCGGGCAGCGCTTACGGGTATCGAATGTCGAAATGCGCCCTCAATGCGGCCGGTAAATCTCTTGCAGTTGACTTAAAACCGAAAGGAATCGCGGTGGCGCTGTTGCACCCGGGTTATGTACAGACAGAAATGGTCAATTTTGGCGGAGAAATCTCGGCGACGGTGGCGGCGCAGCGACTGGTGCAACGAATCGAAGAATTATCACTGCAAAACAGCGGGACTTTCTGGCATTCCAACGGCGAGGTTTTACCCTGGTAGGGGCTTTTGGCTAGGGTTGGCGTATAGTCGGAGCAATTAGATTGGTCGCTCTGTAAAACTTGGGGACTTGTTCGCTGACAAGCGGTTTGGCGAATAAATACCCCTGGATCAGATCACAACCGTTTTCACGCAAATATTCCAGCTGAAAGTCATCCTCAACACATTCGCTGACCAATTCCAGTCCCAGACTATGCGCAAGTATAATAGTCGAGCGAACGATCCCCTGGCTGGCTTCATTTTGTTGCAGGTTACGGATAAACATGCCGTCCAGTTTCAAGGTGTCCACGGGAAAGTTCTGGATATACTGAAGGGACGAATAGCCGGTGCCGAAATCGTCGATGGCTATTTTGACACCCAGTTTTTTGATTGCGACTAAAGTCTCTATGGTACGCCGCGTATGTTCTACAAAGACGGCTTCGGTAATTTCTATTTCAAGCTGGCTGGCCTTAATCTGGTTGAGCAGTATTTGGCTTTTTATATGCTCAAGTAGTGAGTCGCTGATTAAGTGACCGGCGGAAACATTAACTGCGACGGTGATGTCGTTAATCCCCTGCTTGTTCCAGTCATGAATTTGTTTACAGGCTTGAGAAATGACCCACAGGTCAATCTGGTTGATAAGACCTGACTCTTCCGCGATGGGAATAAAAACCCCTGGAGAAATAACGCCAACTTCGGCGTTACTCCAACGTAACAAAGCTTCGACGTTGCGGCATTGATTATCCTTGAGGCTAAGTTGTGGCTGGTAGAGAAGATAAAACTCGTTGTTACTGATCGCACTTCGTAGATTGCTTTCTATGGCCAGTCTTTCAAGCGAGGTTTCGTTCATATCCTGACTGTAAAAACTGAAATGTCCGGGGCCTTTATCCTTAGCGTGATACATGCTGATATCGGCATTTTTCAATAATGCTTTGTGGTCTAGCCCGTCGTCCGGATAAATACTGATCCCGATACTGGTTGAGACATGCAATATGTGCTCTTGTATTCTGAACGGCGTCTTGAGGCTTTCGATTACTCGCTTGGCAGTGAGCGCTGCACTTTTGGGAGAGGCTAGATCTTCCAGCAGAAAGATAAACTCGTCACCGCCCAGACGGGCGACCGTATCACCCTCACGCGCAATTTTTGACAGGCGTTTGGCCACTTCTTTTAGCAACAGGTCGCCGTTTTGATGTCCCAGATTATCGTTGATGATTTTAAACCGGTCTAAATCCAGAAACAAAAGCCCCAGGATAGTATTGCTGCGCGATGACTTGGAAATAGCCTGGTGGAGTCGATCCACCAGCAAATAGCGGTTGGGTAATCCGGTGAGCGAATCAAAATGTGCTTTTTGATAGAGCTGCTCGGTGCGAACTTCAACCAGCCGCTGCAGCTGATTACTTTGTGCGGTAAGTTCGTTTTCTCTTTCCTGAACCGTATCGAGCATCTGGTTAAACTCGTTAATGAGCTTACCAATCTCATCGTCGCTTCTGGCAGCCAGGCGCGTCTTAAAGTTACCGGAGCGATAGATGTTATTGATCCGCGTGACCATACGGCTGATAGGATAAGTTAAAAGGTGTTTGAAATAGCGGGCAATAAAAAAAGAAATAAGCAACATACCCGCGAAAATTGCCATCACATAAACAAAATAAGTATTCTCCCGCTCAAGTAATGTTTGCAGTTGGTGAGCGACGTAAATATAACCGACGATATTTCCATCTTCCTGAATGGGCTCAACAATTATCAGGCGGTTTTCCGATCGACGAAGTGGCGGGGTAAATACAATGTCAGGCAGAGGAAGTCCGTCAGGAATGGAAAAATAACTCAGCACACTACGGTTCGGCAATATTATTGCCGCGGCCTGGAGCGATGGGGAACTACTCAGTTGGCGTATAACTTTGTCTGAAGCTCTGAAATCAGCTGAGAGGAGTGCATTTTTAGCCCGCTCTCCAACAAGCTTTGTTTTGGTAACAGTTTGATTTATAAGATTTTGTTCTAAATCTTTGTTGACGTTAAAGTTGATGAATGCAAGAAACAGGGCGAGCATGATCGTCAGAGCGATCGCGATCATAATGGTTAATTGCGTTTGAAATGAAAGAGGCGCTTTTTTCTGGTTGTCTTCCGCTGCCAAAATGACGTCCTTAGGTTTTTCTCATTATTTGATCATTGTCGGCCACGAGCCGAAAGCACTGGTTAACAAACCAACTCTTCGGTCGCTACTTTACTTAGAATAGCCCATTTTATGGCCGATACAAAGATTATTTTGACTTGGTACGCAAAATGAATCTTCAAGAGAGGTTGCGCCAAAAGCCGCTTTACAAGGCTAGGGTGAATGGAGGAAATATGGTAAAGTTCGCCCTCAAAATTTACTACCAACTGAATAGTCTCTATCCTGGGAATTTAAATGTCACAAACGACTGAAAATGACGTTCGCAATGGCGCGTTAGAACTGATTGGCAACACCAAGATGGTGGAATTAACTCATCTGAATACTGGATGTTGTCGCCTGTTCGTTAAGCTTGAGCTGGAAAACCCAACAGGTTCTATCAAAGATCGAATCGCCCTGAGCATGATTGAGAGTGCTGAAGCTGACGGTCGACTCAAACCGGGTCAATTGATTGTCGAAGCGACCGCCGGAAATACGGGGCTGGGATTGGCTTTGGTGGCAGGTCAAAAAGGTTATCCTTTGCTCATTGTTATGCCTGATAAAATGAGCATGGAAAAAGAGTACAATTTGCGTGCTATGGGCGCAGAAGTTATTCGTACTCGCTCCGATGTAGTCAAAGGCGACCCCGAATACTACCAGGAAGTAGCCGCCAGAATCGCCGAAGAAAAAGGTGCTTTTTATATCAATCAGTTTTCTAACCCGGCAAATGTCGAGGCGCATTACCAGAGCACCGGCCCTGAGATCTGGCGTCAGACGCAAGGACAAGTTGACGCTTTTGTCTGTGGAGTTGGCTCCGGTGGCACGTTATCTGGCGTCGGGGGTTATTTAAAATCTAAAAAGCCGGGAGTTGAAATGGTGCTGGCGGACCCTGAAGGCTCCATACTGGCACCGTTACACAATACTGGCGAAACCGTGACCGCAGGTAGCTGGTTTATCGAAGGCATCGGTGAAGATTTTGTGCCCGATATTTGCGAGATGGAACTGGTAGACCACGCCTACGCCATTTCGGATAAAACGGCGCTTCTCGCGGCACGAGAATTGTTATTGAAAGAGGGGATCATGGGCGGATCTTCGACCGGCACTCTGTTGGCCGCGGCCCTTGAATATTGCGCCAGACAAACCACGCCAAAAACCGTTGTGACGCTGGTATGTGATACGGGTAACCGTTATTTATCCAAGATGTATAATGATGAATGGATGGCGCAGCAAGGCTTTTTATAAATAGATGGCCTGTGAGATTTTTTCTGGCCAACTCCAGTTTGGCCGAACAGACAATTAACTTAGAGCATAAAAATGAGTGACAACGACAAATTAAGCTTTGATACACGGGTAATTCACGGCGGACAGAGCCCCGACCCTTCCACTGGCGCGGTCATGCCGCCCATCTATCAGACTTCCACATACGTACAATCCGCGCCAGGCGAGCATCAGGGATTCGAATATTCGCGTTCACAAAACCCCACGCGGTTCGCATACGAGCGCTGCGTCGCTGATCTGGAAGAGGGCACGCGAGGTTTTGCATTTGCTTCAGGGATGGCGGCGACAGCGACTATATTGGAGCTGGTTGATAGTGGTGATCACGTTATTGCCATGGATGACCTTTACGGAGGGACTTTCCGTTTATTTGATAAAGTGCGTAAGCGTTCTGCGGCAGTCGAATTTGATTTTGTCGACCTGACGGATCCGTCAAAGCTGGAAGCGGCCATTCGCCCCAACACAAAAATGATCTGGGTAGAAACGCCGACTAACCCCATGTTAAAACTGGTCGATCTGGAAGCAATCGTCAAAATCGCCAAACAGCACGGAATTATTACCGTTGCAGACAATACTTTTGCCACCCCATATAACCAGAAACCGCTTAACTACGGTTTTGATATTGTGATGCACTCTGCGACCAAATACATCAATGGTCACTCCGATATGGTGGGCGGTGTTGCCGTGGTCGGTGATAACGTCGAGCTGGCAGAGCAGATGGCTTTTTTACAGAACTCGGCAGGTGCCATTGCCGGGCCTTTTGATAGCTATCTGGCGCTTCGGGGGCTTAAAACGCTGGCGCTGAGAATGCAAAGACACAATCAGAGCGGTTTGAGGATCGCGCAGTGGTTGACCGCGCATCCGCTAGTTGAAGCGGTTTATTTTCCCGGCTTACCGGAGCATCCGCAGTTTGAGCTGGCAAACCGTCAGATGCTGGGCTACGGCGGTATGATATCAATTCTGGTTAAAGGTGGCTTGAAAGCGGCGAGTCGTTTTATGCAGAACCTGAAAATATTCGCCCTGGCCGAAAGTCTCGGCGGTGTGGAAAGTCTGGTTAACCACCCGGCAATTATGACACACGCGTCGGTACCCAAAGCCACCCGTAAACAATTAGGAATAGAAGACAATCTGGTACGGCTCTCTGCCGGGGTCGAAGATGTTGAAGACCTGATTGAAGATATTCGTCAGGCGCTGGACGCACTTTGAAGCTGATTGTTCACGGTTAAAGTCAGAGCGATCACCTCAGGTCTTATCTGAGCGAGTAATGCCCTTTGCCTTGCCATCTCTATTTAGCCTGTGCTGTTCAATTTCCAATTGCGGATTTTCGGCGGGCGCTCCGTCTGAACTTGATTGGGGTTTATAGTCGGGGTGTTTGCCACGCAAAAAATAGGCAAAGGCAATTATTTTAGCCACGGCCAGGTACATTTGTTCGGGGATCTTATCGCCCAGCTCCAATTGCTCCAAAACTTTAACGAGTAACGGGTCGCTGTGAATATGCACGTCGTGTTGCGCGGCGGTTTCTATAATTTGTTGCGCTATTAATCCCTTTCCTTTGGCGACCAATTGGGGTGCATTTTCACCGTCGTATTTAAGCGCTGCAGCGTTGAGGCTGGCTTTTTGTCGGTTTTCATCCGCTTTTTGATCGCTCATTTACCGCAACCTCCTGATCCAAGAAATTCCCTACCCACCATTTTCATGCCTTTACATCCACTCGATGTGTATCATTGCTAAGTAGTGTTTCCGGCACTAACCCCTGCTGTCCCGAAATTTCATCAATTTCGACGCCTGCGGCAAACAGGCTTTTTTTCAGGTGCTCTATGTTTTCATCGAGTAATTTTGCGGTCAGTTCATCTTTGGCAAAAAAACGCGTGGCGATCCGCTGGTTTTTGAGTGAAATTCTGGCGAACATCGGGCCCAGAGGTTCCAGGTCAAACCTGATCGTGACCGTCCAGGTTCTACCGCTTTGTCGATCACTGGATTGCTCATTCGATTCCATTAACAGTTCAAACGAGTCCAGTTTTCCCTGATTATAGATGGGTAAGTCGATCAAAAACTGTTGCAGTTGAGCTGGCTCTGAGCGCAGGCTTAACAACTGATTACTTTCTATTTTGCTCAACGCATTAGTCACATCAGTGAGCATTTCTGTGATTAACAGCCGTTGTGATGCTGCCAGGTTTTGTAGTTGTTGAAGCGAATAGGTCGGTCGACGGGTGGCGCTCGACGCCAGATAATTAATTAGTTTTTCAACGAGTTGCGCGCTGCCTGAGACATCCTGCTTTAAAGTCGCGATTAATGACTCGCTTGCTGGCGTCGACTTGATTTGTTGATCGGCGGCGCCTGGGAGCGCCGGTAGTAGCGTTTCAATCCAACGGGAAGCCAGCATTGGTCTTTCCGGGTTTTGACCGGTCTCACGAAAGAGTATAACTAGCGTCTGTTTAAGTTGAAGCAGCAGGGATTTTAGATCATTTGATTGCGGGCTTTGCTGACTGCCAGACAGATAATTGTCGCTATTGAGCTGGCCTATTTTATTCGCCGAAACTTGTGATGGCGGTAAGCTTTCCTGGCGTAACGCTTCAGTTAGTCTTGCTGGCGCCGCCCCTGGTAAGCTACTCACTGGCGTTTGTGTCGGTGATTGTGAAGCTTCAAAGAAATTACCACTCTGGAATATACGGGCATTCAGATTCAGCTGTTTATTATTTCGGGAAAAATCGAGAGATTGGTTTATTCTGGCGATAAGGTTTTGCAGATTGGCCACGGCTTTCAGTGAATCTGCCTTTAATTGGCCTGTTTTCAAAGTGTCTTGCAGGGAAGAAAGGCGCGAGAGTTCACCGAGTAAACCCGAGGCTTGCCGTTTATCTGCGCCAGAACGATTGGTATCGCCCTTATTCGTAGAAACCGGAGGCAAGCCATCCAGACTGCGCTGCAGTGCAGAAAAATTTTGCAGTAATTTATTCAGATAATTAGATAACGGGGCCAGGTCGGGCGAAGAGGCCTTCAAAAACTCGGCTACCAGCTGACGGGTATTAACTTCTGAACCCGAGAGAGTCGATAAGTTTTGTTGTGAACCGAGCGCGGCATTTTGTTGTGAACCGGCGCTTTGTGCGACTGAACCGGAACGATTAGTCGCCGAAGGGCTGGATAGTCGTAGCATCGAACCATTTAATAGTTGCGCCTGAGCAAAATAAAGGCGGGCTACAGGGGAGTTCACTTCGTCATTGGCTTTTGTCGCCAAACCACCAACAGCGCCCATGGCTAGCTCTATCAATCGAGCGGAAGGACTGTAAGAAAGTCGAACCTCTGACGCGGCGCTCTGGTTAAACACTCCAAGAAACCTGAAAGTTGCGCGAGGAAGTTGTAATTGGGTTAATGCCGGCGATCCATTCTTGAGGCTGCTTTTAGCTGAACCTGCGTTAATTTTAAGGTCTATCCAGGGGGCATCGGTCAAGCGCAGTTTATCAAATAACAAAGGAACGCCCGCTAATTGTTCGATTAAGCGGGTGACCTGTTGCTCTATTCGGGGCAAGTCGGTCGCCAGCGGTTGTGGTGGCTGTTGTGGTATTCGCACCAACGCCTCCTGTTTCAGGTGTAAAAATGGTTGATACTGTCAGTATAGCCATTCTTTGGCGGTAAAGCGGTAAATTCAAAGATGGCAGTATGTCACTGTCGGAATATAGGAGAATATCTCACCAGTTTAGTAAATAGTTACATATTATTTTTCTGGAGCCTGTTCGCGCATCCGTGAAATTACGGGCGATTCAGGCTGTTCGAAATGGAGCTTAGCCTCGAGGGTACTAAAATGTGACAAAAGACACATTTTGATATTGCAATAGACGTTAGCTTGAGGCATCTTAGTCGAGTGAATTCGCTTTGGATTTACCTGACAATAAAGGCTGATGTAAAATTTGAGTGAAATTTTTGCTTAATTATTAGTCAGTTAAAAAAACGTTACCTGGACGGTGGGGCAGTTTAAAATTTCCAGCTGGTGTAACATTTGGTTTGCGCCCGACTCTTAGAGTTACCCATTAGAAATCGGGTTTTTATATTTAAATCAATTAGGAGCATAACTCTCATGAGAAAATTATCTAAAATTACAGCACTGGTCGGCTCGCTTTTATTAGCGGCAATGTACTTTAATACAGCTTCAGCCGAAGCTAATCCTTTCGCTCAACAAGCCGATCAAGTTCAGACTTTTGATGGCGAAGATAGCAAGTGTGGCGACATGAAAAAGGATAAAAAAGCTAAAAAAGACGGCAAATGCGGCGAAAGCAAATGCGGCGACGATAAAATGAAGGGAAAAATGAAAGACAAGAAAATGGAAATGAAAGAGGGTAAATGTGGCGACAAGAAAAAAGAAATGAAAGAAGGTAAATGCGGCGACAAGAAAAAAGAAATGAAAGAAGGTAAGTGCGGCGACAAGAAAAAAGAAATGAAAGAAGGTAAGTGTGGCGGTAAGTAAGTAAACGCCGTACAATTTAGCTTCAAAGAAACTCCATAGCTGATTTTATTGGCTATGGAGTTTTTGTTTGTGAGCTGATGAACCTTTCAAGCTGCCCCATGACTAAACCAGAAATCGGTAAAAGATTATAACAATGAACAATCTATTCAAATTTCCCCTAATTTCCCTGTTAATACTGATCTTATTAAGTGGTTGCGCAGGTACCCCGAAAAATAAGGCGGATCCATGGGAAAGCTGGAACCGCAAGGTTTTTCAGTTCAATAAGTCGGTCGATAAAAATATCGCTAAACCCGCGACAAAAGTTTATAAAGCGGTGACCCCGGATTTGGTCGAGAAGGGTATTAGCAATATGTTCTCAAATTTGCGCGATGTGCCTAATATGATCAATAACCTGTTGCAAGGTAAAGTGCTGGACTCTTTTTCTGATCTGGGCAGATTTGCCGCAAATTCGACTCTGGGGGTTGCCGGCTTGTGGGATCCAGCATCCAGTATGGGGCTTGAAAAACACGACGAAGATTTCGGACAAACACTCGGCGCCTGGGGTGTACCGGCAGGCCCGTACGTGATGCTACCCTTTTTAGGTGTTTCTACAGTCAGAGACACCGGGGCTTCCTGGGTCGACTCCTATTTTGACCCCCTCTACCAGATTGACCATATTCCCACGCGATATCAGTTTAAAATACTCGAACTGGTGGACAAGCGCTCAAGTTTGCTTAAATATGAAGAGCAGCTGGAAGATGTAATCGATGAATACGCTTTTATCCGCGATGTTTACTTACAGAACCGTCAATACAAAGTGCTGGATGGGGAAATTCCGTTCGAGGAAGAAGAGTGTGAAGAAGAAGATCCTGAGGATTGTGAATTTTAGTCAAGTTGCCAAAATTCGTAAATAGGCGCCTTTCGCAAAATTATCTGAAGCGGTAATGAGGGTTAACTCGATGGCGCGACCGCCAATCCAGGTAAATGAACGCCGCAATATGGAGTGCTATTTAGCGAACGATGGGTAGTTTATGAGAAGGAACGGCGAGCAGGACTAACCGAAAAGTCGTGCTTGCCGCTTTTTAAGCAAAGCTGAGTCTGTGAACATCTATGTGTAAAGCTACTAGCTAACACTCTGGATGGTGCCAGCAATTTCAAACATCCCGTCTTCCAGCTTTTCAACCCGTTTTACTATAAATTCCGCGCTGAGAGGCGCAAGTTTGCTTTGAAGTGAGCGGATATCCACTTTAAGTACTTTTTCCAGCTCAAATTCCTTATCAGTGATTAATAACGCACCGTCGCCACTAAGATTCTTACTATCGCCCTCAAAAGTGTGTCCGGACTCCGGATCAGTAATGCTGACTTTGGCATCGACAAACATGCGAATGAAATTTCGCTTTTCTTCATAGTCTTTATTGCCAGACGACATGAGACCCCTCCTGACTTTTTTGAATAATTATTTTAACTCCGCTCATACTAGGAAATTAAAAACGCGTCGTCAAATAAAAATGTTCTGATCGCCATAAACCCGTAAACTGCTCGGGCGACGATAATACTCTTGTGATTATTTGTCGATGTGCTATAAATCCTGTTGTTCAGTTATTCCCGTAGGTTGCTGCACAGCCTTGTATAGTGGTTACAAGGGGTTGCAGGCTGAGGTGGGGTGAGCCGTGTTCCAGAAAAATAAAATCTTAGTGATAGACGATGAGCGCCTGGTACGCGAGAGTATCGCTGTCTATCTGGAAGATAGTGGTTACCAGGTCTTTGAAGCCTCAGACGGCAAGCAGGGCCTGTCAATGTATTTCCAGAAACAACCGGATCTTGTTTTGTGCGACCTCAGAATGCCTGAAATGGACGGCCTTGAGGTACTCAAGCGACTCACCGAGACCGATTCCAACGTTCCGATAATTATTGTTTCTGGCGCAGGCCAGATTCACGACGTAGTCGAAGCGCTCAGGCTGGGTGCCCTCGATTATCTGGTTAAGCCGGTTACCGATCTGGCGGTACTGGAAAATGCCGTGGTCAATGCGCTCACCCGTCGTGAGCTGGAAAAACAAAATAAGCAATACCGACAGGAGCTGGAGTTAGCCAACGGCGAACTGGAAAAAAATCTTCGTCTGCTCCAGCAGGATCAGCAGGCGGGCAGAAGGGCGCAATTACAACTCCTGCCAGAGCCCGACTCCTGTCTTGGCAAGTTCAGGTTTCAACACACAATCATTCCTTCGCTCAACCTCAGTGGCGATTTTATAGACTATTTCAGGATCTCCGATCGTTACCTCGGTTTTTATATCGCGGATGTTTCCGGGCACGGGGCCGCTGCAGCGTTTGTTACCATGACCCTGAAAAGCCTGATAAATCAACCGATGAGGCAATTTCGTCAGGGTATGAGCGAGATTATTATTCAACCCGACGAGTTTATGCAATATTTAAACTCAGAGTTGTTAAGCGCCAATCTGGGCAAGCACATCACGGCATTTTATGGCGTGATCGATTGTGAAAAGCAAACTCTGAACTACTCTGTCGCCGGACAATATCCCGCTCCGGCGTTATACAACCTGGGACAATTGCGTTTACTTAACGAAACCGGTTTTCCTCTTGGGCTTTTCGAATGGGCGGTATTTCAAAATCGGCAAATTGACATCGCTGAAGATTTCCAGTTGCTGATGCTGTCTGACGGCTGGCTTGAGCTTGTGACTGAGGACGCGGTTCCGGCGAGCGAATCTGTTCTATTATCTCTGCTAGGGTCGCAGCCAATCAGTATGGCGGCAATGACGCAACCGGTTATTGACTATCCCAGAGACAACCGACCGGATGACATTACAATTTTTATCGTAAGTAAGGAAGCGGAATGAAAGGAAGAATATTGGCGGCCAATCGGGATAACATCGAATATCTGAAGTTCACCGGAACGGTCAGGTATTCTCATTGCGCCGGGTTAGAGCAGCATATTAATAAGATATTTGTAAGCAAAAATTTTGACGACTTTGTGATTGATTTAGTTGAGGCCGAAATTCTGGATAGCACCGCTTTAGGCCTGTTGGCAAAAATCGCGATAGAACTCAAAGAATGCTCAGATAAGAAGCCGGTTATCATTGTTCATCATGGTGAACTAGAAAAAATTCTGAAGCGAGTCTGCTTTGATCAGGTTTTCGAACTGGTTTATGTCAAACCGCAAGACTCTGACCAGATGGGCCAGACATTTAAAGAACTGCAGGCAGGCAGGCAAACGGAAGAGCAGATTTTACAGCGAGTGATTGGCGCGCACAAAAACCTTGCCTCGCTGGATCAGAAAAATGAAAAGCTCTACCGGGATATAACCGATTCACTAAATTAAGAAAATCCGCTGTAAAACAGATGTTCTAAAGCGATCACCATTTTTTCCTGGGACCAAATAAACCATCGTCCTGGTCTCCACTTTGGACAGCGCTCTGCTCGCTACTATCATTTTCGTTGAGAGTAAGCTCGGTATTCATCGCTTGTGAAGGCGAGCTTTTAATCAACTCCTGAAGTTCAACTTCCAATTGCGTGAGTCGCTCGTTCTTATTCGCTATTTTATGGAGCATTTGTTGTGCGAATATAAAACTTCTTTGCGCTGGAACATACTCGTGTTTACTCAAGGCTTCCTTTCCCTGTTGAATGTAAGCGCATATTTTCGACTCGGAAATCAATGACATTATCCTGCTGACGGCGGGAGATACCTTTCCTGCCTGCGCCATATTGCTTTTATGCAATTTCAAAATAAATTTAGCTAACGTCGACAAATTATTAACTTGCCGCGTGATCTGGGCAAGATCGCCGGGAATGACCAGCCGCTGATTGTCGACTGGCGATTGAGGGGATTGCATGCTGGTCTGTAATTGTGCGATCGAAGCTTGTAATTTGGCGTCGGCGGGAGAGAGCTTGGTAATGGCTTTTAGATTAGCCAAGGCGTACTGCATTAATATGAATCTTGCCTCGGCTCCAATCGGTGTCTGCGAGAAATTACCAAGAATACTACTGGCCTGGTTTGCGCGATAGCGGTATTGAGCGATTTTTTGTCTGAGCAAGGCCTTTTCCTGCTCGCGTTTTTGGATTATCGCAATAGCGGCAACGCAGGCTATCAAAACCAGTACGATAACTATTAATGTCGAAGAAGAAATCATTGATTCAGTTACCCGCTTATACTCAACTTATGCTCAGTTTAAATAAAAACTCAAGTTTGACCTATATTGGCCCGCTATCGAGCTGATGGCGATCACTTAAGGAATTGTTATTTTAAATACACCGCCACCCAGTTGACCGCCATTGGAGAGCGAAATACGCCCGGAATTATTATCGTGTTGATGAAGTCCGGCGACTTTGTCAGCAAAAAACAGCCCCAGCCCAGTGCTACCGCTACTTTGATTGATCCCTTGAATATAATCACCGGCAAGCTCAAGCATGGGCGCGGGATAGCCCGGGCCATCATCACTGATCACCAGGGTCGTACCGGCGTTGAATTCAACATTGATTAGTAGTTCAGAATGGGCGTAGCGGATCGCATTACCGATGATATTGGTAACAACCATCGCCATCAAAGCTTCATCAAACACCACTTCAATTTCAGGGTCGACATCGATCTTAACGCTAAACCCTTTGGCTTCAAACAATGGTAAATGGGCCATAGTTTGCTCCTCTACAAAATCGAACAGATTATGATACCCGGGATTAAACGGGAGTTGATTATTCTCTATTTTATAGAGGGCCAGCAACTGCATCAGTGAGCTGTTTACTCTGGATGATTCATATTGAACCACGCCATACTGGGGGCTGATTTTTTGGCTCCTGTCGTCTGGAATATCTTCAAAAACCTGGTTAAGCGCTTCCAGCATCATACCTAACGAGTTTTTCATATCGTGTACGGTCGACGCCAGAATGATGCTGAACAGACTATTGTTATTATTTTCGGTCATGACTTTTCTCAAGCACTTTGTAACATTAGCTGGGTAAGCCGTGAAAGCTCAGAATATCGTTCATATCGAGGATCGGTAAAAGCCAGTCGGGTGATAGTACTGAGTACGCTTTCCGCCTGTTTCAGGAATTCCAGTCGATGCTCTTTGGCCTGGAAATATTTGAGACAAGCCTGAGCCAGGTTAAGGTTTATATTTACGTTGTTTGGGGCAATTTCAGCCGCCTTGGAAAAATACTGGATTGCTTGCCCGTAGTCCTTGTTAGTAAATAACTGAACGGCTTTATTGTTTAACTGATTAGCTTTTTTGCTGTTGGCGATTAAATTTTTATTGGTGGTGAGAGATGCTGCTTTCTTGATAAATTTTGGGTTGTCAAAATACTGTTCTACCGCCTCTTCCAGGATACTTTCAGCCAGTTCCTGTTGTCCTAATGCTTTTAGTGACTCGCTGATTTCGAGACTCTCATCGCAGCCGATGTGCTCTTCAATCCGATCATAATATTTATTGGCAGAAGCGAGATATTTATCGACTTTTTCGTCATCGTTGGTGATAGAGCAAAAATCAGCGTGAGCTACCGCACTTCTGAACTTGGTACCAACTTCGTTTTTAAACCGGTTATCCAGCCGGGCAAACACTGTATCGGCTTCATCGACGATTTTTTTTCGGTCAACCTCGCTATTTCCCTTTAGCTGCATGCCCAGAGATTTGGTTAGCTTGATAAACTCGTCGGGGGAGGCAAATGCGGAGTTATTGCCAAACTTAACCGCTTGCCTGAATGCTGAAGTCATAGTTGATATATCGTTATTTTCTTCGGCAATCTTGCCGAGTAATTTTTGTCTTTTTAGCGCTTTAGGAGAGCGCTCGATTGCCTTAGTTAGTGTTTTCTGTGCTTCAATAGGCTCACCCAATTGATACTGGATTTTTGCCAGCCAGTCGTAAGCCTCGGTGACCATCGGAAATTCATTCAACATATCACTAAACAGGTCGACCGCGCGGGCCAACTCCTTTTTCAGGTAAAAAATTTCGCCCACGCCGAGCATGGCCCAGGGGATAGGCCTTTCATTGATAATTGAAGTTGCCAGCTCTAACGCCTTGTCGTATTGTTTTGCCTGCTTGAGCGCTGCGAACTTATGTTTCAGGCAGGCCATTTTGAACTTTGGATGTTCGTGCAAGATTTCATTACTTTTTTGTGCCGCCTCAATCCATTTTTTCTTGCGAAGCAATCGTGCGATGGGGGCAAGTGTGTCTTTCTTAAAGATAGCCTTGTCCAGACGGATTTTCAAAATATGGCTGTTAAATGGTTTGGTGAGATAGCTGTCGGGTTGAAATTCGAGGGCACCCATAACCATAGCGGTAGTGTTTTCTGCAGTAACCATGACAAATACAGTATTGGTTTTGAGCAAATCAAAACAATGAAGTTCTTCCAGTATTTGTTGGCCGTCTTTGGAATCGCCCAGGTTATAATCGGACAGGATGATATCGTATTTTCGTTCACGGCAAGCCTGTATTGCGTCTTCACCGTTGTAAACGATATCGACTCGTTTAGAGCCCATGGTGGTCATCATACCGCGCAAAGAGCGAGCAAACTCGGCGAAATCCTCGATGATTAGTACGCTCTTTTGGGAGTAGCGTACTAACGGCTTTTTCATGATAGAAATTGGATCTTGCATTTTATTTATGACAGTACATACTCAAGTTTGCTGGAATCAAGTTAGCGAGCTTCGCTGAATTTCAGAAGAAACAGACTAACTATGTAATAGTCTCTATTAATTGTTCGTGCTTTTTTAATATTAGAAAAGTATAGATGAAGTATAATGAAGTATAGTTAGATTCTGAATAAAAACGGATTATTTCATACAAAACAAGAGAATAACATGCCTTCGACGTTAGGTGACAAGTTGGTTGTAGCGATTTCATCCAGAGCGCTGTTCGATCTGGACGAGAGTCATGAGATTTACGAAACCCAGGGTGTTGAGGCTTATTCGAGTTATCAGATTGACAATGAGGACAAACCATTGGAGACCGGTGCCGCATTTGGGCTGGTTAAAAAGCTGCTGGCGCTGAATGCCGGTAAGCCAGACAACCCGGCGGTGGAAGTGGTTTTGCTGTCACGCAACAGCGCAGATACGGGTTTGCGGGTATTCAATTCGATCCAGCATTATCAGCTGGATATTTCGCGAGCAGCCTTTACCAGCGGCAGGAGCCCATATTCTTATGTTTCCGCTTTTGCCAGCCACCTGTTTTTATCGACCGACCCAAATGATGTCAGGGCGGCGTTGGAGGATGGATTCGCCGCGGCGACAATTTTGCCAAGGTCGGATAACTCTCAGGAATCTGGAAATGAGCTCCGTTTTGCTTTTGACGGCGACGCCGTACTATTTTCTGACGAATCTGAGAAAATATACAAAAGCCGCGGACTCAAGGCGTTTACTGAAAATGAAACGGCTGCGGCCAATCGGCCGTTAGCGGGCGGACCATTCAAGAACTTTTTAGCCGCGCTTCACAAATTGCAGAAAGAATATCCCGCTGATACCTGCCCGATTCGTACGGCGCTAGTGACTGCGCGCTCTGCTCCCGCGCATGAACGAGTAATCCGGACGTTACGCGAGTGGCAAATTCGAATTGATGAGGCGCTCTTTTTGGGCGGAATGGCCAAGGGAAAATTTCTTAAATCATTTCAGGCCGATGTGTTTTTTGACGATCAATTCTCCCATTGTGACGATGCAGTCGAACATGTCGCGACCGGCCACGTCCCGCATGGTGTTGCCAATCAAGGTAAGTGAGGGACGTTGATTGGATTTTTATGATATTTTCGGGCGATAATCGGATTCTGAAGGGCGATTTAGCGCGAAACTCTTGTGAATTTCTAAAATGGGTCTATGCTTATAGGAAATTAATGTTTTAAAAGTTTTGACTATAAGCAGTGCTGCCACAGGATGACGGTTGTGCGCAGGGAGTCTATCAGCTCTCAATAGGGATCGGCATGAAGCTTCAACAGATTAAATACATATTCGAGGTCGCGCGCAATCAGCTTAATGTGTCGGCCACCGCAGAAAGCCTGTTTACCTCACAACCTGGAATTAGCAAACAGGTTCGATTACTTGAAGACGAGCTTGGCGTGGAAATTTTTGTGCGCAGCGGCAAGCACTTGACCAACATCACCCCCGCAGGACGCGAAATTCTGCCGGTTGCCGAGCACATTCTTAAACAGGTCCGTAAAATTCAGGATATTGCCGCCAGTCATGTTAACCACAAAGAAGGACGGCTCAATCTTTCTACTACGCACACTTTTTCACGCTATTTTTTACCCGAGGTCGTGGAAGCCTATCGAAAAAAATACGCCAAAGTCGCCATGCATATATTTCAGAGTAACGGGGTTCGGACTAATTCCGACCTTGACGAAGGAAAACTGGATCTGGCGCTTGCCCATGAAGGTGAGGAGGGCTTTGTGGATAAAGTCAAGCTGCCGTGTTTCTATTGGCGTCGCTGCGTCGTGGTTCCCAAAGGTCACTCCCTGAGCAAAAAAGAGCGCGTCAATTTTGATATCCTTGCTCAATACCCGCTTCTAACTCACACCAGCATGGGCGGCGATCGAAACCCCATATTACAAAAATTCAAAGAGCATGGCTTTTCACCGGAAATTGTCTTTAGTGCGACCGATTGCGAAGTAATTAAATCTTACGTGCGAATGGGGCTGGGAGTCGGTGTGATAGCCAACATGGCTTTTGAAGAACATCTGGACGCGGACCTGGTTAAAATTCCGATTGACCACTTGTTTAACCCTTCGTTGGTGAATGTGGTCTTTGATCGAAACCTGTATTTCAGAGAGTATATTTTCTCCTTTATTGAATCGCTGGCACCGCAGTTGAACAGAGAACTGATCTTACAGTCGCAGCAAATTAAATCGAGCAATAAAATTGCCCGACTGGTTGATCAGAGTCTGATTCCGGTTTTGTGATTTTCTGGTCGAACTTTTTTACCATCCTCTCTCGCTAAGCCAGTTTGCGAATTACCTATTTTCTTCGTGATTGGATTCTATTGTTAACATTCAGTCACTATCAAGATAGCCTGTAATAGCTACGCGCTTTAGGTATACACAGAGCGCGTTGCCAATTATTATTAGTCGTAATTAATCAGCTAATTTTGAGTGTACTTGTGGATAATCAACAAGAAGCAACGATTGAATCTGAGACGGAGAATTCAGGAGAGTCGAACAAAAGTGGCCATGCGCCGACAAACCACCCGGTACGGCGGCTATTAATCTTTCAATTAAAGCTGGCTCTGGATGCCTTGCGAGATATATTGCTCAGTCCGGTCTCAATACTAGCGACTCTTGTTGATTTTCTATCAGGCCGCCAGGGCGATAATAGCTATTTTGAAATGCTACTGAAACTTGGACGCATCAGTGAAAGACACATTAATTTATTTGAACAACACCAGGACAATTCACAAACCGTCGATACGGTTGTGCATCAGTTTGAGGCGGTTGTAAAAAACCGGGCGACAAGCCAGAAAAAATCAAAAAATAAAACGGATAAAAAAATGAGCGTAAATATGAAGGACAAACGATAAAAGGATTACCAGATTTTTCTCAACCGGTTTTTTCAACTTGTTTGTAGCGCTACTACTTCTCCCTGACCCTCTATTACAAAGGCCAGGGCGCTTTATGTATTTCATTGTTGAGATTTAACTTTGCTGAATAGTGATCGTTGTTTTTTGTTAAGAAAATCATTCCTTGCGGCGTGAACTCAGACGAATGTTGGCAAATTGCCAGAGAGTTTGCTTTTGTCCGGTAGCGTGCCAAAGACCAGCAAAAAAGACTCTGGTATAGTCGAGAAACAGATAGATTACCGGCAGACAGACTAAGGTGGCTACAGTTGAATATGCCAACCCGCCGATGACAGCCCGCGCCATCGGGAAGTAGGGCGGGCCACCACCACCTAATTGTGTTTCGCCAAGACTCAGCGGTAGAAGCCCCAGTATGGTGGTCAGCACGGTCATCAGTATTGGTCGGATCCGATCATTGGCGGCGTGCAATACGGCGTCTTTTTTGTGATGACCTTCGCTACGGTAATGATTGATCCGGTCGACTAGAACGATACCATTGTTTACGACCACGCCCATTAAAACCAGAATTCCAATCATTGCCATCATCGACAGAGTTGTATCGGTAAGGAAAAAATACCAGAACACACCGACGATAGCGTAGGCGATAGAAGTGATCACCGCCAGCGGTAAAATAAGCGACTCAAACAAGGCCGCCATGACGATAAAAATCATCAATACTGCGAGCATCATATTGGTCATCATAATACGGCCAATTTTTTCCTCGCGGTCCGTGCTGCGACCAAAGCCCCAGCTGTAACCATTGGGCAAAGGAATTTGCTCCATCAGTTCGTCCGCCGCTTTACGAATCTCTTCGGCAGTGGTGTCGGCATAATCAATGCTGAGTCTGACTGATGTTCTGCGGTCAAATCGGGTGATCTGCGGAAGTGACTGCCTGATTTCCAGTTTGGCGACAGAGTCGAGTCGCACGCTTCGGCTACCGCCAGACTTGGGGTTGGGTAGCTCAATAGGCAGGCTACTCAGACTGTCAATGGACGCTTCTTTCTGACCGTCGAAAGTCAGCGTAATATCGGTTTCGCCCTGACTGGAACGGAATGTTTTAAGCTGTTGTTTGCGCAAAGCAATTGAAATAGTGGTGGCAACACTTTGTGGCGTCAACCCCAGTTGACTGAGACGCTGCGAGTTTAAAATTACCCTGACTTCCTGATTGCCGTTTTTCGATCCCGGGGTAACTTTGGTTACGCCTTTGATGCCAGCAAGCACCGGAGAAATCTGGCGCGCTAATTCAAGTAAAGTTTCTGTATCTTCGCCGTTTAAGCCAACAGTTAAAGCATCCTGACCACCGGAACGACGCCTCTCAAAGCCTGGGCTGCCAATCGCTATTTTAGGAAGATTTTTTTCGACAAATTCTCGAATTTGCTTGTTGGTTTTGGTGCGTTTTTCATCGTCGATCAGGAGTAGAGTGGAGCCTGCATCGTTGTTCACGTAATAGGAGTAGACGTTTTGAATATCCAGCTCTTTTTGGTGTTCGTATAAGAAATTCTCAATGCGAGTCACTGACTCTTCAACTTTGGCCAGTTCGTAGGTGCCTTCAATGTTATAACTGATAAACAGGCGAGAGTTTTCTTCATCGGGAAACATGTCATTTTTGACAAAACTTAACGGAATCAAAATAGACAAAAATAAGCTGAGGGCGATTATGCCCGACCAGAAAGGGTGCTGCATCATCCACGACAAAAAGGCCGAGTAACGGCCATGCTCTTTGATCGTATCTGTGTGGCTGATTTCTGTGGTGTTCGATTTAATCCGGCTTAACGCCAGAGGAATAATTGTAGTCGCGATAAATAAGGACGCCGCCAGGGAGATGACGATTGTCGTGGCCACGTGGCTAAGAAATACCGTGATATCCACCTTTTCCCCGATAATATTCGGCAGAAAAACAATCGCGGTTGTTATAGTGCCCGCTGTTACCGGCACGCCGACGTCTTTGACGCCTTTAATAGTCGCTTCTAAAGGTTTGTCCGGCATCTGCTGCCGATAACCAAAGATGCTTTCGCTCACGACAACAGCATTATCCACCAGCATCCCGATCGCCAGCATCAGTCCCATCATGGAAAGCAGATTAATGCTGATCCCAAATAGGTACATGGCGGCAAGGGTGATCAGCAGGGAAAAAGGAACCGCAAGGGATACAATGACGGTGAGGCGCACGTCTCTTAAAAAAGCGAAAAGCACTATTGAAGAAAGCAGAAAACCGATGAGTCCAGATTGAGCAATGTCTTTGAGTGAACTGACCACACCGTCGGCCTGATTTTCCATAACAAAGAGTTTTATTCCGTCGAAATCTGGCAGATCTTCAATTTTTTTCATTTCCTCTACAATAGCGTCTGCGGTGGCCACAAGATTGGCGTCGGCTTCGCGCGTTATGTTGATACCAACGGCATATTTTCGGTCAAGGTGACGGCCAACGTCGATATCGTCTTTACTGAATGAAACATCTGCAATATCAGATAATTTTAGCCCGCGTTTGTTAATCACAAGATTCTCTATATCTTCCTGGCTGGTGAACTGCTGGTTAACCGTTACCCGAATGCTGTGCGAATCACTTTTTATTTCACCGGCGTCGGTAAGGGCATTGGCATTTTGCAGGCGTGCGTACAATTGGTTGACGTCGATGTGGTAAGCCGCAATTCGATCGGGAAGCAATTTAATTTGATAGGTTTTTGGCGCAACGCCGTGAATATTGACACGGGACACACCGGGAATGCGCTCCAGACGTTGCTTTAGCTGTCTGTTCAATACCTGAAAAGAATCACTCAAATCATTATCTGCCGACAGTCTCGCTTCGATAATTGGCTGGTCATTGGTGCTGCCGGTAAAGATAAATACACGCCTTAAATCTGATGGCAGTTCTGATTTTATCGCGTCGACTTTTTCTCTCGCTTCAACGCCTTTTAATTTAGCGTTAATTCCCCAGTCGAACAACATAAAGACCTGTGCCTGATTGCGATTACTGAATGATTGCATCTGCTCAATCGAGCCCATGGTCGCCAGCGTTTCTTCCAGCGGACGTGTGATATTTTTTTCGATTTCTTCAGGCGAACCACCGGGATAATTTGCCTGAACAAAAACTCCCGGAAACTGTACCGTCGGAAAAAACTCCAGTGGAAGCACTCTACTGGCAGCCAGGCCGAGAATAATGGCACAGGAAAACACCATGGAAACGGTAACCGGGCGTCGCAACGCAAGCTTGGTAAACCACATTGGCTAGTTCTCCACTTCAAAGTCGAGTTGATTGATGTCGATAACTTTCGAGTAATCTTTTCGATCCATCAGCTGGTACATTACCGGGATCACAACGAGCGTCAGCAGGGTAGAGGCTAACAGCCCGCCGATAACAGTGATCGCCATGGGCGAGCGTATTTCAGAGCCTTCCCCAAAGCCAAGAGCCAACGGAATCATTCCCAGCGTTGTGGTCAGAGTGGTCATTAAAATTGGTCTAAGGCGGGCTTCGCCCGCCTGTTTTATCGCGAGAATTTTTTCTACTCCGGCCATTCTTAGCTGGTTGATCTTGTCAACCAGAACGATGGCATTATTGACGACAATGCCGGCGAGCATGATTAGTCCCAGAAATACCACCACACTGATTTCGGTATTGGTCATCACTAGCGCAACCGCAGCACCCACTAGCGCCAATGGAATACTGAGCAAAATAATAAACGGATGCAGCAGTGACTCAAACTGAGACGCCATCACCAGATACACCATAAAAACAGCGAGAGCCAACGCCAATAACAGAGAATTGTAACTGCGTTCCATTTCCTCACCCTGACCGCCATACATCAGGTTTACGCCGACCGGCATCGGCAGATCCCGTAACAGGGATTTTGCTTCATTAATGGCTTCGCTAATGCCACCATATCTTGTTTGTCCTTCGATCAGAATGACTCTCTGCTGGTCGATTCGCATAATTTCGCTAGGCCCCTGAGTTTGCGTAATAGTGGCCACAGCGTGTAGCGGGATCGGGCGAGCTGAAGACGGATTGATTAACAAATTGCGTACATCATTCAACTCATCCCGCGCGCTTTCTTCCAATCTGACCAGAACTTCGATTTGCTGCTCTTTGAGGCGATATCGTGTCGCCTTGTTACCGCGGATAGCGTTAACGATGGCAGCATTTGCCTGTTCGATAGAGAGATCCAGTTGCGCCATTTTGTACTGGTCAAAAGTAATCTGGACTTCGGGATATCCTTTTTTCATATTGGTGTGAAGATCGATGTATCGATCAGAAACGGCAAGCTTTTTAACGATATTGTCGGCGGTTTGCGAAAGCGATTTCAAATCATAACCGTAAACCTCGATACTTACCGGTGTCGAAAAACTAAATAATTGCGGTCTGTCAGCGTCTGCGTTAAGAGCGCTGTTATTTGACGATAAAAGCTCTCTTATTTTGGACAACAATAAATCCTCATCTGCCTTGGATATTCCAGACTGTAAGAGTAGATTGAACTGAGCCTGGTTAGCGCCTTCCTGCTCAGGATTTGCGGTAAGCTTATTGCCCACGCCGGCAGTCGCAAATACCGCAGTGACGCCTTCTATGGATTTTAGTTTCGAAGACAACGCGATCACTTTTGCATCGGTTAAATCAATCGCAGTTCCCGGTGGATATTCAACTTTGACAACCAGTTCGCCCTGCGCCATTTCCGGTAATACAACCTGAGGCAAATTGCTTAAGAGGTAGAGGCTCGAACCGAGTAAAGCAAAAGCGACAGTCAGGGTGATTGTCTTAGATTGCAACGCAGAATTGAGCAGCTTATCGTAACCGCTCGCGAGTAATTGATAGACGAAGTCGAAGCTTTTTCTAGCGGGAATAAAAATAAGTCCGAGTAGTCTGGATAAAAGGCGTTTGATAAATTTTACGGCGACAAATAGAAAAGTAAATAACAAAACTATCAACTCCACCGGTAGCAATATAAGGCGGAGCCAAATGGGTTTGTTGCTGCGCTCAAGTACCGAATTAGTGGTGCTTTTATTCTCACCAATTGCGGCCATGGTCGGTATGAGTGTCAGCGCAACCAACAAAGACACAATGAGTGAAAAAGTAATTGTTAACGCCTGATCGCCAAACAATTGGCCTGCGATCCCTTCAACAAAAACCAGCGGTAGGAATACCGCGATTGTCGTGAGAGTCGAGGCGGTGATAGCGGCGGCTACTTCACTTGCACCTTCCAACGCGGCGCGTGCAAACTTCAGCCCTTGTTCCTTTTTGCGAGCAATGTTCTCTAATACCACGATTGCATTGTCAACCAGCATTCCCACGGCCAGGGCGAGTCCACCGAGGGACATGATATTCATATCGATGCTGGCCGAATACATCAGGTTGAAAGTAATAATCACCGACAATGGAATGGTAGCGGAAATGATCAGTGTTGGAAGGAAGTCACCCAGAAACAAATAGATGACTATCATAGCGAGCAATCCGCCAATAAGGGCAGAGCTAATCAACTCGGAAATCGCCTGGTCGATAAATTTTGACGCATCGGTTAATAGGGCCAGCTCCATTCCCTGGGGTAGCGAGTCATTGATTTTGTCGAGTTGAGAGTGAATCGATTTGGCAACTTTTACCGTGTTGGCATCGCCTTCTTTATAAATCGCGATTTCAACGGCCTGCTCGCCATTATGGCGGATAATGGCCGTCGGATCTTTGTGGCTGAATTTTACCTGGGCAATGTCTTTTAATCGGATCACTTTTTTCGATTTAGAAAAGACAATAGTATTGGCAAAGTCGTCGATAGATCGGTATTCGTTAAAAGTTCTCACCAGCAACTGTTGTTGGCCGTTTCTGATCTGACCGCCGCTCATATTAATATTTTGCGTTCTCAGCCGGGTAGCAATGTCTTCAACGGACAGGTTTAGCTGCGCCAGCTGATCCTGGTCGAGCAGGATCTGAATTTCATCTTCCAGACCGCCTGAAGCTTTTGCGGCGGCAACGCCTTCAATCGTTTCCATTCTTCTGGAAAGCTGTAGATCAGCGTAGCGTCTTAACTGGCTTAAAATTATCGCGGGATCCTGTGTCGCTGCCGCCAGTGCATGATCTTTTTGTTTAGCGCCAGGTTGGTCCGGCGCTTGCGGTAAACTAAGACTCATTCGGATGATCGGATCGTTATTCGGATTAAAACGCAACAGGGAAGGCGCGCTGATTTCGAGGGGAAGTTGTACCTGTTCGATTTTTTCTCGCACGTCCAGGCTGGCGACATCCACATTGGTTCCCCAGTAAAATTCCAGATAGACATCTGAGCGACCAGCCATAGAAACCGAGCGAACCTGACGTAATCCTTTTATTGTACCGAGCACGCCTTCCAATGGACGCGTAATGAGGTTTTCCACCTCTGCGGGTGCCGCGCCCTCAAAGTCAGTCCTCACGGTTAACGTTGGATAGTTAAGCTCTGGTAGTAAATTGAATCCGAGACGGTTAACCAGTACCAGGCCAAAAACCAGCGCGGCTAAAGTAAACATGGCGACGGTCACAGGTCTGCGAATTGCGATGGCAATGAGTTTCATGAAAATTCCTTTATCAGCGCCTGTATGACGCTGAAATTTTGCTAGGTTGCTTGACGAGCTTTGCTCTTTTTATGGTTTTTGGCAGCCTTTGAAGGAACTGCGGTCGACGGTTAAGGATTAGTCGCTACGCCAACTGAGGCGCTTTGTTCAACGAGGTCATCGCTAATCTGGTTTATCTCCTGACCGACTATTTCTATCAGGTTTTCATGCTTCAGAATTTGTTGCCCCGTTGTGATCACCAGATCGGACTCGCTGACGCCTTCGGCAATCTCCACCATGCCGTTATGTTTGTAGCCCAATTTAATCGGAGTCTGAATGGCCTTATTTTCCTTAACGACAAATACGTGAGAACGGTTATCCTGAGTGATGACCGCCTGCTGTTCTACCAGAAGGCTATTTTGATGAACGTCAAAAACAATCTCTACTTTGCCGAACATGCCGGGTTTGAGCAGACTATCGGAATCAATGAGTTTGGCAGTCACCCGGAAAGTCCCTGTATCGGCGTCTATCGCAGGTCGAACACGCTCGATAGAGCCTTTAATTATTTGGTTGCCGATGGCATCAACATTTAATAACACCGGTTGATCCTTGCTGACGCGAGACATTTCTTTTTCGGGCAAAAAGAGGATCGCCTTGAGCGAGGTCGGGTCGACAATCTTAAACAATATGTCGTTTTCCCTGATTAAATTGCCCGCTTTAACCTGACGCTCTACTATCACGCCATCAATAGGTGCCTTGATGCTGGCATAATTGAGTTTGAGTTTGGATAGTTTGTATTGCGCCAATTGTGACTGATACTCGAAGCGAGCACGGTCGAGGGCATCAGAGCTGGATAATCGACGCTTATACAACGACTCCTGTCGTGTCAGTTCTTTTTTCAGTTTTTTTGAGGTTGCCTCAAGTTGCGCGACTTCCAGAGATAATTGCTCAATATCCAGTTGTGCCAATAGTTGTCCCTGTTTAACTTTGTCACCTTCTTCCACCATAATTTCCTGCAAAATCCCGGTCGAACGCGCGACTACCTGAGCGTCATTTTCGGCTTCAAGCGTTGTTATGGTTTGATAAGTTTGCGGTATATCACCTCGGAAAACAGAGACCACCTCGACCGGAATAGCAGCTTTCTCTTTTTTATCTTTCTTACCTTTTTTGGCGACCTCGCCATTTTCTTTTGAGTCGTCACTCTTGGCGGCCTGATCGTCATCGCTCTTATTTTGAGCTTTTTTGTCCTGATTCTGCTGATCCTGAGTTTGCTGATCCTGAGTTTGCTGATCCTGACTTGCGGCGTCGCCGCCAGACTGATCGCTGCACGCACTATTTAGCAGGGAAAGGCTAAATAGTGACGCGAGTAAAATTAATCTGGTAAAAGCGTTTTTTTTGCTAGTGGCCTTGCTTTTCATTTACTTGTCCTTTGCGCGCTGGTTGTCTCGTTATTAAACCGGTCTCGTTATTAAACCGGTTTAGTCAATCAAAGTGTCCCGATATTAAATCTTTTCGCCAGGTTACCCCGACTCTCTCGCATTGATTTCAGGTTCACTCATAGCGATGTTTCCCTAACGGTGAGCAGAAAGCGTGCCAATCTTCGGTGAACCTGCTTTATTTTTCTATAGCTAAAGTATTTATTACATGAACTGCTGTATTATATGACTATAACACCTTTCAAGTTGTGTACGATTTGTAACAGGAAGTTATGCACGTTGGCGAGAAAGACTACAAGTTAGCGACTGTGACCACCCAAAGTCGTTATTAAAATAGCTCGATACTAGTCTCAACTGGCTGCTGTTGGGTTTTATTGATGAGTTTCTTAACCGCGCTTTCAAAACCTTCACCACTTCGTATCGCCTGATATAGTTCAGTTTCTTCACCCATGGTGTAACTTTCCTCAACGCTTTTGAAAATGCCGTTCCACTGGTCTTCATCATTAAAGTCGTCGGCGTTACTGAGAACCAGAATGGCTTGTTGCAGGTTACTCAGAATATGATGAAGCCGCTGACTCATGCGGTCATAAAATTGAAAGTCTACGATTGAGGACTTAACCTTTTCTTCTGTACGCAAATGTAATTGCTGTATTTTCGCCAGATCGGGTAATGGTTTTTGCTTGAGTAATTCGCCAACTTCGCGCTGGTGGGAAACTATTTCAAGGAACAAGCCGGTCAGATCGTTAAAAGGCTTTTCGGTTTCTTCCAGAGAGAGCGAAAGCTGAGCCGCTGCAAGTTGTAATAACATCACTTGATTAGTGCTGTTCGCCATTGTTAGTCCTTTTGTTTTCAAGCGGGCGGAACTGGGAGCGCCGCACCTTGCTACGATAATTAAGCTGTTTTGCTAGAGTATAGTCGAATAATTTGCTGATGTTAGTGCTTTGTACGTTTGGTCTGAGCTGGACGCAGAGCATAATTTTTCGATAAAAAGCAGGCTAGTGATGCGGCTCTCAACAATAAAATCAGACACCTGGCGGCGGGCCCGTTTTTCAATCGGATCACCGCCAAAGGTTATTTGATTAAAGCGGTCGCCTTGACAGTGACTTGATTTGAACGTATGTTTCAAACAAGCGTTTGATATTTTGAGTGTAAGGTTCGTATGCCAGAGCAATTGTCGACCAAAAATAAAATCCTTGATGCGGCCGAGACCTTATTCGCCGAGCATGGCTTTTCAGAGACCAGTTTACGGGTGATCACGGCCAGAGCCGGTGTTAATCTGGCTTCGGTGAACTATCATTTCGGCTCAAAAAAAATCCTGATTGAGGCGGTTTTTGAGCGTTATATGACAGCCTTTACGGAAAGCCTGATGGCGGAAATGGTAGAGATGGAGCAACAGAGGCAAGACATAGAGGTGAGTAGCGTATTGTCTACTCTGGTCAGGCCCCTGATCACGGTCGACCAGGTCAGGCCTGGCGGGTCCCGCGTCTTCATGAAGTTGCTGGGTAGAGCTTACGCAGAAACGCAAGGACATATCCGTCGCTTTGCGATGCAACGCTATTCGCATGTTCTGGCGCGATTCACCCGATTGCTACACAAAGCCAGCCCCGATACTCAACCGTCAGAAATGTTCTGGCGTCTGCATTTTATGTTGGGCGCCTTTATTTTTACGCTGGCCGGTCACGAGGCGCTGCAGGAAATTTCTGAAAGCGATTTTCAGGAAAGCGTCAGTGTGGAGCAAATTATCGAGCGCCTGATTACCTTTTTATCCGCCGGTTTTAGCCATCCTGAAAAACCGGCAACCTTTTTGTCTGCGGGAGAAATCTAAATATGGTTATATTGGTTCAATTGTTGGTTTTACTCGGCATTATCTGGGCATGCGCTTACCTTCGCGCGCGCATGGGAACAGCCCTGATCGCTGCCGGAGTAGCGCTTTTATTAATGTCGATACACGTCGAGTTTAAGCTGCTGCTGTGGGCTCTCTATGGTGTAACACTGCTACTGTATTTTGCCAACGATTTACGCAAAGACAAGATCACTTTGCCGATATTCCGAGCATTCAAAAAAGTACTGCCGCCAATGAACCAGACCGAGCAGGAAGCGCTGGAAGCGGGTGATGTATGGTGGGATGGCGAACTGTTCAAAGGTAATCCTGACTGGAAGGCCATGCTCAAGTTTGAAAAGCCCACGCTGACCGAGGAAGAGCAGAGCTTTGTCGACAATCAGGTGGAAACCGTTTGCGAAATGGTATCTGACTGGGATATCAACTTTAAAGACAAAGATCTGCCAGCGGAAGCCTGGGAGTATTTGAAAAAGGAGGGCTTCTGGGGGCTGATTATTCCTAAAGAGTACGGCGGTAAAGGTTTTTCAGCGCTGGCGCACTCAACCATTGTGACAAAACTATCCACCCGAAGTGGTGTTCTCGGAGTTACCACTATGGTTCCGAATTCTCTGGGACCGGCTGAATTGCTACTCCACTACGGAACCGATGAGCAGAAAAACCATTACCTGCCACGTCTGGCTAAAGGTGAAGATATTCCGTGTTTTGCCCTGACCGGGCCTAAAGCCGGATCTGATGCGGGCGCTATTCCCGATACGGGTATTGTTTGTAAAGGTGAGTACCAGGGGAAGGAAGTGGTTGGTATTCGCCTGAACTGGGACAAGCGATACATTACGCTGGCGCCGGTGGCAACAGTGCTCGGGCTCGCATTTAAACTCTATGATCCGGACGGGTTAATCGGTGAAAAAGAAGACATTGGCATAACTGTCGCGTTGATCCCCACCAGCCATGCTGGAGTTGAAATCGGTGAACGACACCTGCCGGTAGGGCTGGCATTTATGAATGGGCCTACTCGCGGTAAAGACGTATTTGTGCCCCTGGACTGGATCGTTGGCGGAAAGGATTTTGCGGGTAAGGGTTGGCGAATGCTGGTGGAATGCCTGTCAGCTGGCCGCGGCATTTCTTTACCATCGTCGTCGACGGCATCGGGTAAGTTGGCCTATCGGGCAACCGGCGCTTATTCGGTGTTGCGTGAGCAATTTAAAACCGAGATTGGTAAATTTGAAGGGGTAGAGGAAGCCCTGGCCCGCATTGCCGGTTCAACCTACCAGTTAGAAGCGGCTCGTTTGATGACCGCTGGCGCGGTTGACATGGGTGTTAAGCCTTCGGTTGTGACAGCTATCGCTAAATATCATATGACTGAAACGGCACGTAATGTCCTGACCGACGCCATGGATATCCACGGTGGCCGCGGCGTGATTATGGGCGAGCGCAACTATTTGTCTACCGGCTATATGTCGATGCCAATCGGGATCACTGTAGAAGGTGCTAACATTTTAACGCGCAACCTGATGATTTTCGGTCAGGGCGCGGTTCGTTGCCATCCTTTTGTTTATCGTGAAATGCAGGCCGCTGCAAATGCCGATGAGCAGCAGGGGCTTGAGCAGTTTGATTCGCTATTTTTCAGACACATAGGTTACGGCCTGAGTAACTTCATCCGTAGCTTTAGCCTTGGTTTAACTGCGGCGAAAATTGCGCCTAAACCGGTCGCAGGAAAGCTCGGATCTTATTATCAACATCTCACTCGTATGAGCTCTGCGCTCGCGTTGGTGTCAGATTTGTCGATGGCGATCTTAGGTGGTGATTTAAAAAGAAAAGAAAGGTTGTCTGCGCGTCTTGGCGATGTGTTGAGTTACCTGTACCTGAGTTCTACCGTACTTAAATATTATCATGACAACGGCGAACAAGCTGAAGAGCTGGACTATGTTGAATGGAACCTGAAGAACAATTTGTTTAACATTCAAAAAGCGTTTAATGAGTTTTTCGATAATCTGAGACCCGCCTGGCTTGGTGGCGTGTTACGCAAAGTGATTTTTCCTTATGGTAACAGTTATAAGAAAGCCAGTGATCGCTTGGATCATAAGATCGTACAGGCTATGTTCAGTCAAAACGAACTAAGAGACAGATTAACATCCGACATATTTATCGGCGGGGCAACTGACCCGGTCGGTCGACTGGAAAATGCGTTTGTTAAGGTACTGGCAACCCAGGAAATTGCGGCCAGAATCAAACAAGCAGTCAGGAGCGGTAAGCTCACCGCAGCGCGAGAACTGAGCGAGACTATCAAGACCGCTTTGGCCGCGGGTATATTGAGCCAGCAGGAAGCGGATGATTACCTTGAATCAGAAGCGTTGAGGCTCGATGCCATGCAGGTAGATGAATACTCGAAAGCTTATGTCTCGGGTGATTTTACTGAAACGGATACCTCAGATACTGAGCGCGCCGCCTAACGCATAAGGCTTAATAAACCGGATTTTGAATGATTTGGCCACCCTGACCCGGTGGCTTTTTCTTTTGTGCTGTTTTTTTAAGATAACAGCTCACCGATAATTAAAAACCTGCGTGCGCTTTTTTAGGCATTGCGGGAGTGATATGATCGGGGCTGGCCGACGTTCGAATAGTCGGTTCAATGTATTCAATCTGTTATACCGACTTATGATAAAGGAATAAAAATATGTCCATGCAGCTTTCAAGAACTTCAAATGCCTTCCGACTTATTTCAACGCTTCTGGTTTCGCTGCTTTTTCTGTCCGCCTGCCAGACCTATGATCCTTATACGGGAGAACAAAAAACCAGCGGCGCGGTTAAGTACGGCGCTATCGGTGCGGCCGTATGCGGTATTCTCGGCGCCACAAGTTCATCAAAGCGAGCGCGTAACGCGGCCTTGGGCTGCGGCCTGATAGGCGCATCGGTTGGCGCTTATATGGACTCTCAAGAGAAGAAGCTGCGTAACTCCTTGCAAAATACCGGTGTCGGCGTAAAGCGTGAAGGCGATCAGATCCGTCTTATCATGCCGGGTAACATCACCTTTGCCAGCGATCGCGCGCGGGTACAGGCTGAATTTTATCCGGTACTGGATTCGGTGGTGACGGTTCTTAAAGAATTTGACAAAACGATAGTCGAAGTAGAAGGTTATACCGATTCAACCGGATCGTGGCAGCATAATATGACCCTTTCCGAGCAACGAGCGGGCGAAGTCGCTCATTATTTTGAAAATGCCGGCGTACTCAAGCAGCGACTGCTGGTTCATGGAAAGGGCGAGGCAAATCCGCTGGCGTCGAACGATACGGCAGAAGGAAGAGCGCGCAACAGACGCGTCGAAATTCGCTTACGAGCGATTGAAGCCTGAAGTTAAGTCAGCGCGCAATATGAATCAATTCGAGCAAACCTATTCGAGCCTGAGCGACGATGAAAGGCTGTATTATTTGCAGTTGATGCAAGTGCCTGTCTGGGTCAGGCGAGAGGTTTCAAACGCTTCTGACAATCTGCCTGTTGAGATAATGGAAAATGCAGCTTCCTTGCCGGTAGAGCATACGGGTACATGTTTTGGGCAGGAATCAGCCGAAAAAACTGCTGTGCAAGACTCTTTGCCACAAAATGAATCAGAATCTGTCGAGAAAAACCTCGAGCGGAACCAAAAATCTGACCAGCCGAGCTCGCAGGCGGCGCAAAGTATCCCGGTAAATCAATTCCTGAAGCTGGTCTCCTGGAGCTCAAACGCCACCAAAGCGCTCGACAGCTCGTCGCCAACGGTTGCCCGTAAAAAAGTACTATTCATTTGTCGCCACCAAAAAGATCAGCCGGCGCAGAGTTTTGCCGGTGCTAATTCGCCTAGCCAGTTTATGCGAGATTATCTGGCGGCAGTTGAGCTGCTGACCCCGGGAGACAACTTTGACCTTGAGTCTTCACTGGCGCATTTGACCGAAGCTGGCCTGAGTCAAGCCTGTCGACCACTCTCAGAATCGTTAACAGAGCTAAAGCCTGACATCATCGTTTTGCTGGGCGACGAAAGCGTCAGGCATTTGCTTGGTAGCGATCTGACCGTCGCCGAGTCACGAACCCGATGCCATTCATATCAAGGCTGCCAGCTTATTGTCAGCTACCATCCGTTCACCTTAATAGAGAATCCACAGCTGAAAAAGCTGGCTTTGGAAGATATTCGGTTACTGATTTCATTGATGAGTGCTCAGCTTGGGTAAATCGGTTTTCTGCTTCAATCCGTCGAAGGGTTAAAATGTCATCGCAACGATTGACGATTACTCGCGCGCAGATTCATGAGGTAAACGCTTTATACGCGATAGAAACTGCCGCGCATGATCTCCCGTGGAGCTTAAATTTGTTGAGCACAAGCTTTGACTCGCCGCAACGGGTTTATAAGCTCTACCGAAATGAGCAGATAATAGGCTTTGCGGTGGTGATATTTGCACTTGAACAATGGGAACTGCTCGATATAGCCATCAACCCAGCAGTGCAGGGGCAGGGATTGGGAAGGTTTTTACTTGAGGGCTTGATAGAGTTTGCCGCTAAAGAAAATGCCGCAGAAATCTTTCTGGAAGTGAGGCAGTCAAACCTTGCGGCAATCCGCCTGTATAGTCGTTGTGACTTTAAGCAAGTAGGCTTGCGGCGCAATTATTATCCGGTAAAAAACGGTCGGGAAGATGCTCTGGTTATGAAACTCTGCTTGCGCAAGCGATTCGAATAAACTCCGCAGATCTACGAGTCGTAGCCATTGTCTTAAACCATACTTGTATCAGATTACCCTTGTTTCCGGCGAAAAACGCCGCAAAACGCAAAAATAGAAAAGAATAAACTGAATATAGTATACAATTATGTATACCAAGATTGGCAAAGGGTCAATAGTTAAGCTTACCTTGTTGCTTGCTTAGTCAATATATTTATTGACCTAAACGTCATATCGGTATATAAATATGTATACGAAATGAGTGTTCGAGTACACATAAAGGTTGTCCAGAGTAAAAGAACATGAGTATAGACAAGATAGTTGCCAAGCAATATCGAGATAAGGTGAACCAAGCTGTAAGTCAGTTTGGTAGCTTATCTATGCTCCCTAAGCATGGGCTTCCTAAAGAGGGTTGGCTGCGCACAGTACGAACGGCGCTTGGTATGTCTGGCACGCAACTGGCTAAAAAGCTGGGCGTGACCAAAGCAAGAATATCCAAGGCTGAACAGGATGAACCGCACGGCAGCGTTACCCTGAAAACCATGCAATCTATGGCCGAGGCGATGGATTGCAAGTTTGTATACGCAATTGTACCAAAGCAAAACGTGGAAGACGTGATTAAAGAACGCGCCATCGGAAAGGCGCGTGCTCAGGTGAAAGCTGCATCCACTCATATGGCGCTTGAAGCGCAATCATTGAGTAAAGAACAGCTTGAATTTGAAATTGAGCGCATTGCTGCGCAAATCATCGACAAGATGCCATCCGACTTTTGGAATGATGAATGACGGATGATTACTCAAATCTAGTTGATTACCCAGATGGAGCGACACCGCCTGATCCCGATGAGCTGGATGGCCTGAAGTTCAAGCATGTTAGCACTAGAGGGGAGCTAGACCAGCTTGAGCAAGCTGGCATCACCGAAGGATTGAAGTGGTTAGACAAACAAAAGAACCCTGACGTGTTGTCAGAGGCTTTTGTTTTAGAGCTGCATAAGCGGCTGTTCGGCAGTGTCTGGAAGTGGGCAGGTACATTCCGCCGCGCTGAAAAGAATATCGGTGTTGATCCGATACAGGTTGCCATTCAATTGCGGCAACTATTGGACGATGCCAAATACTGGGTTGAGCATGGCACTTATTCGCCTAAAGAGCTGGCGGCTAGGTTTCACCACAAGCTGGTATTTATCCACCCGTTTCCTAATGGTAACGGGCGGCATGCGCGGATAATGGCGGATGCGGTTTTAGTTAAACTATTAAATGAGCCAGCCATTGATTGGGCTGGTGGTTATAGGCTGGAAGCTATGAACGAGCGCCGCGAACAGTATATTGCGGCGCTTAGAGCAGCCGATGGACACGATTTTAGTGCCTTATTAGAATTCGTCGGGGCTTGAAAATCAGGTATTCATTCATAGGTACCTAGGCTCACTTTTGATGTATATAAGTGTTTTTTAAATGGGTTTAAATTTAGGTGTAAATAAGGGTTTTAGGTGTATGGCTGATAGCAATTTTGTCAATGAAATCAATAAGCGAAGGACGTTTGCTATCATCTCGCATCCCGACGCCGGTAAAACGACGATCACAGAAAAATTACTGTTACTGGGCCGAAAAATCCAGGAGGCCGGCACGGTTAAAGGCAAAAAATCGGGCCGGCACGCAACTTCAGACTGGATGGAAATGGAAAAACAACGTGGTATTTCAGTAACCACCTCGGTGATGCAATTTCCTTATAACGAGCGTATTGTCAATTTGCTCGACACCCCGGGACACGAAGACTTTTCCGAAGATACCTATCGAACGCTGACTGCGGTGGATTCTGCGCTAATGGTGATCGACAGCAGTAAAGGGGTCGAAGACAGGACGGTTAAATTAATGGAAGTTTGTCGCCTGCGCGATACGCCTATCGTCACCTTTATGAATAAGCTCGACCGCGATATTAAAGATCCAATTGAGCTGATGGATGAAGTGGAAGAGGTTCTCGATATCATGTGTGCGCCGGTTACCTGGCCCATTGGCATGGGCAAACAATTTAAAGGGATTTACCATATTGCCGAGGACAAGATTTATTTGTACCAGACCGGACAGGGGCACATTATTCAGGCAGAGGATGTGATTTGCGGATTAAACAACCCGGAGCTGGACCAGAGAGTGGGTTCTCTGGCTCAGGATCTACGGGATGAACTGGAGTTGGTGCTGGGGGCCAGTCATGAATTTGATAAGGAATTATTTCTGGCCGGAAAGTTGACACCGGTATTTTTTGGAACGGCACTCGGGAATTTTGGGGTAACCCAAATGCTGGACGCTTTTGTCGAATGGGCACCCGCGCCTTTAAGCCGCGCTAGCGACTTGCGGGTCGTTAACTCGAATGAAGAAAAATTCAGTGGTTTTATATTTAAAATTCAGGCCAATATGGATCCGGCGCACCGTGACAGGATCGCTTTTATGCGGATTTGTTCAGGCCAATATCGAAAAGGTATGAAAATGCGCCACGTGCGAATTGATCGTGATGTGCAAATTTCCAATGCGGTGACTTTTCTCGCAGGAGATCGCTCTAACCTTGAAACAGCTTTCGCAGGCGACATTATCGGATTGCACAACCATGGCACCGTTCAAATAGGCGACACCTTTACCGAAGGGGAGGTGTTTAAGTTTTCCGGGATCCCTAATTTTGCGCCTGAGCTATTCAGAAGAGTAAGACTTAAAGATCCGCTTAAAAATAAAGCCCTGCTCAAAGGTCTGATCCAGTTATCTGAGGAGGGCGCTACTCAGGTTTTCCGGCCGCTTAATTCAAATGACTTGATCCTGGGAGCCGTTGGTATCTTGCAGTTTGACGTGGTCGCGCACCGCTTGAAAGCAGAGTACAAAGTTAACTGTATCTTCGAGTCTGTGTCGGTCTATACCGCACGCTGGATAACCTGCGATGATGAAAAAAAATTAGCCGAGTTTAGCAATAAAGCCAGTGACAATCTGGCATTGGACGGTGGTGACAACCTCACTTATCTTGCGCCCACCCGGGTAAATCTGAACCTGACGCAGGAGCGTTGGCCACAGATTGAATTTAGTCAGACTCGCGAGCATTAAACCTCAGAAACACGCTTCTGACGCGAAGCACTAAGTAACACTTTAGACCAATGAATGATTCGCGCTTTTATAATTTTACGTTAGACTCTTTAGACCAGTTGCCAATTCGCATTCGGCGGTATAAAGTAGCGCCAATAATAACAAAACGAGATAAGCAGGACAGGTATGTCGAACCAGTTAACTTTATTTGATACCCATTGTCACATCGACTTTCCCCAATTTAAGGGCAAAGTCGATGCAATTGTATCCAAGTGCGAAGAAGTCGGCATAAAAGGAATCCTCATCCCTGGGGTGACATACGATGCCTGGCTACGTGTCAGGCAAATTACCGCCAGACAACCTATCTGTCACACAGCGCTTGGCTTGCATCCCATGTATATGGAAAAGCATCAGGAGTCTGATTTACACAATTTGGAAATGGCTTTGTCAGTTGGCCCGATTGCCGCGATTGGGGAGGTTGGGCTGGATTTTTATAAGTCAGGTCAAAATCGTGACGCTCAACTCAAGTATTTTTCTGCGCAAATAGATATCGCAAAAAACGCCAATTTGCCCTTGGTACTCCATGTGCGTAAAGCGCATGATCAGACGTTACAACTGCTGAAAAAACAACATTTTTCATCTGGCGGTATCGTGCACGCCTTTAACGGTAGTGAGTCTCAGGCTGAGCGTTACATTGGTATGGGGTTCAAGCTCGGTTTCGGTGGCGCGATGACCTATCCGAGAGCCGCCCGACTGCACAAATTGGCGGCAAACCTGCCGTTGGACACCATTGTACTGGAAACCGACGCGCCGGACATGCCGCCGGTAACCTGTAAAGGCAGTTACAATACGCCGCTGCATCTATTCGATAATTACAGGCATCTGGTTTCTTTACGAAAAGAAGCGGCCGCAAAGATCGCCGAGCAAACTACCATTAATGCGCTCTCGATCCTCAATATTGATTAGCTTGTTCACAGCTAAGCTTTATCACTTAACATTTCATCCAGATCAGCCGGCAATTTGAAGGCTATCTATTTGCTATTTAATATCAGTGCGTTAGACTTGAATTAACTTAGTTTTACGGCATTGCCTGATTGATGGAAACCAAAAAAGCGACGAAAAAGGCTGCGCCAGCCATTGATCTGGTTGGTATTCTGGCGGCTCTGGAAAAAACGGGGATCCTGGAGGCTGAGCAGGCCAAGCAGGCGCTTCAGTCAATTCGCAAAGATCGACCTGTTGGACATCCGCTCAATCAAATCGCCAGTTTGAAACTTCGCTCAAAAGCTAAGCGAGACAAAGTTCTTACCGCCGAGTTATTGTCTGAATGGTTCGCCGATCAACATCAGTTGCCCTATGTGCGATTAGACCCGCTCAAAATAAATGTCGATGAAGTTACCGCAATTATGTCGAAAGCTTTTGCCGTCCGGCACAATATTCTGGCGGTTGAGGTAACTCGAAATCAGGTTTCAGTTGTTGTGCTTGATCCGGTTGACACCAATTGGGAACCGGGTTTGACACATATTCTGCGCAAGCCGATCCAGCGGGTTTTCGCCAACCCTGAAACCGTACAACGATTACAGCATGAGTTTTATAACCTCAGCCGCTCGATGAAAGGCGCCTCCGGCGAATCGCTGCAAAACGCGAAATTGAGCAATCTGGAGCAATTGCTGGAAATTGGCAATATCGGTGATATTGACGCCAACGATCAACACGTAGTACAAATTGTCGACTGGCTGTTGCAGTATGCGTTTGCAGAAAGAGCCAGTGATATTCACATTGAGCCGAGAAGGGACACGGCTAAAATTCGATTGCGTATTGACGGTGTATTGCACAAAGTTTATGAAATGCCCGCTAATATCGCCGCAGCGGTAACCGCCAGGTTTAAAATTCTGGGCAGAATGGACGTCGCTGAGCGGCGCAAGCCACTCGACGGACGCATTAAAACAAAAACACCAAACGGTCTTGAAATTGAATTGCGTCTCTCGACTTTGCCGACAGCGTTTGGCGAAAAGCTGGTCGCGCGAATCTTTGACCCCACAGTATTATTGCGGGATTTCAGCGAACTGGGCCTTGACAAAAACACCGAAGAAACCTGGCTAAAGCTGGCCCATCAGCCCAACGGAATAGTTTTGTTAACCGGGCCTACCGGTTCGGGTAAAACCACGACTTTGTACACCACACTTAAATTGATCGCCACCCCGGAAGTGAACGTCTGTACCATCGAAGATCCGATTGAAATGGTCGAACCGGCGTTTAACCAGATGCAGGTTCACCACGATATCGACGTCGATTTTGCCAGCGGTATCAGAGCGTTGCTGCGGCAAGATCCTGACATTATTATGATCGGGGAAATTCGAGATAAAGAGACCGCAGAGATGGCTATTCAAGCCTCGTTGACCGGGCATCTGGTTATTTCTACCTTGCACACTAATGACGCAGCCTCAGCGATCACCCGGCTGCAGGATATTGGCGTGCCGCCGTATCTGGTGAATGCGACATTGCTCGGCGTGATGGCGCAGCGTCTGGTTAGAACGCTTTGTCCGCATTGCAAGCAGGCGGTTGAGCCGGATGCTGAGGCGTGGAAAGAACTGACCACCGGATTCGAATTACCACTACCAAAACTAATGTTTCTACCCAGTGGCTGCGATGAGTGCCGTCAATCGGGTTATTCCGGTCGAGTCGGGATCTATGAGTTGCTTGAAGTTGATTCAGATGTCAAAAAACTGATCACCCAGGCCTGCGATATAGCGCCAATCAGGCAGCAAGCTCTACTTCAGGGAATGGACTTGTTACGTATTAATGGCGCCAAAAAAATAGCAGAAGGTAAAACCACTATCGCAGAAGTCATGCGAGTCGCATCGCCTCAGATGGAAGAATACTAGTTCTTTAACGCATAGGTTTTACTTGTTGATGTACCAGGCCACCCATCATATTTGCACTTGACGGGAAGCCTGTCGCAATTGGGCAACTAAAGCAGCTGTAGCTGACTTTTTTGTTGCGCCAGTTTCTCAAGCGCAGTTTCTGCCTGAGTTAATTTAAGACGTTCGTTATCGACCACAGCTGCAGGCGCCCGGTCGACAAAATTTGCGTTATTGAGCTTTCCGGAAAGCCGCTGTATTTCCTTGTTCAGTTTTTCAGTTTCTTTGCTCAGACGTTCAATCTCTGCCTGTACATCAATTAGCCCCGCCAGAGGAACCAGCACTTCAAGCTCGCCCGCCAGCGCGGTGGCTGCAGGAGGGATTGTTTCTTGTGCTTCTTCAATCGAATCTAGTTTGGCAAGCGCAAGAATAAAGCCGTGATTTTCCTGTAGGCAGCGTCGGTCATTATCGCTTACGTTTTTAAGCAGCACATTTAAAGGTTTAGCAGGTGAAACATTCAGTTCTCCACGGATATTACGCACACCGACGATCAGTTTTTGCAGCCACGCTAAATCGTCCAGGGCCATCTGATCACACTGGCCGTCGTCAAAGCACGGGAAGGGCGCTTTCATGATGGAATCGCTGTTTGTTATAACCATTGGCTTCAGGCGTTGCCAGATCTCCTCGGTGATGAAGGGCATCATCGGGTGGAGCAGACGCATGATGGTTTCCAGCAGGTTCACCAGCGTATGGCGGGTGCCACGTTTTTGTGAGTGAGTGTAACCGTCGCCATAGAGGATAGGTTTGGATAACTCCAGATACCAGTCGCAATAGTCACTACGGCTAAATTCGTACAGGGTTTGCGTGGCCAGATCAAAGCGATAGCTGTTCACGTGTTTTTCAAAATCAACGATCGCCTGTTGCAGTCTGGCGAATATCCAGCGGTCGGCGAGGCTGAGCTCCAGTTGAGAAGACGGCTCTTTGCCGCAATCTTCACCTTCAGTATTCATCAGCACATAACGCGCGGCATTCCATAATTTGTTGCAGTAGTTTCGATAACCTTCCACTCTTCCCAGGTCGAAATTAATATCGCGGCTGGTGGAGGCCAGCGCGCAAAAAGTCATGCGTAAGGCGTCGGTTCCGTAGGCTTCTATTCCATCTGGAAATTGCGAGCGAGTTCTTTTTTCAATTTTTTTCGCGTCTTTAGGGTTCATCATTCCACGCGTTCTTTTTTCCAGTAAGGTGTCCAGCTCAATCCCGTCAATAAGGTCGATGGGGTCTAGCACGTTACCTTTGGATTTGGACATTTTGTCGCCGTGTTCGTCGCGGATCAATCCGGTAATGTAGATTTCCTTAAAAGGCACTTTGTTGGTGAATTTCAGGGTCATCATGATCATACGCGCGACCCAGAAGAAAATAATGTCAAAGCCGGTCACCAGAACGCTGGAAGGCACAAATTTTTCAAGCTCGTTGGTTTGTTCGGGCCAGCCCATGGTGGCGAAAGGCCACAAGGCTGACGAAAACCAGGTGTCGAGGACGTCGTTGTCCTGATTGAGTTTAAGTGATGAGTCCAGCTGGTAGTGCTCGCGGATCTCGGCCTCATTTTCACCAACATAAACATTGCCCTGTTCGTCATACCAGGCCGGAATGCGGTGTCCCCACCAGAGCTGACGACTGATACACCAGTCCTGAATATTTTCCATCCAGTGGTAATAGGTTTTATCCCAATTAGCCGGTACAAATTTGATATCGCCTTTTTTAACGGCTTCAATCGCAGGTTTGGCCAACAATTCAACCGCGACGTACCACTGGTCGGTTAGCAGCGGTTCAATGATATCGTTACTGCGGTCACCGCGTGGCACTTTAAGCGCGTGATCGTCAATTTTTTCGAGAAGACCTTGTGACTCGAATTCGGCGACAATTTTTTCTCGCGCTGCAAATCGGTCAAGCTCCGCGTAAGCAGGTAATAGAGCATCGGATAATTTCTCCAGGGGTTTGCCGTGATAGTCATAAATTTCGGCTTTTGACAATATTTGCGCGGTCGGAGAAAGAACGTTTATCAACGGCAACTGATGTCTTTTGCCCACCTCATAATCGTTAAAGTCGTGCGCCGGAGTGATCTTGACGCAACCGGTTCCAAATTCCATATCAACGTAATCGTCGGTAATGACAGGGATTTTGCGGTCGACCAATGGAAGCGTCACGTATTTTCCAACCAGATCTTTATAACGCTCGTCCCTGGGGTTAACCGCCACAGCAGCGTCGCCGAGCATGGTCTCGGGACGTGTGGTCGCCACTACCAGATAGGATTTACCATCAGCGGTTTTGCCGCCATCGGCCAGTGGGTAACGGAAATGCCACAGGAAGCCTTTTTCATCGTGATTTTCAACTTCCAGGTCGGAAATGGCCGATTGAAATTTGGGGTCCCAGTTAACCAACCGTTTGCCACGATAAATAATTCCTTCGCGATAGAGCTGGATAAAAACCTGGTGAACCGCCGCGGATAAGTTACTGTCCATAGTAAAGGCTTCGCGGCTCCAGTCGGGTGAATCGCCTAGGCGTCGCATTTGCTCAGAAATAGTGCCACCGGATGACTCTTTCCACTGCCACACTTTGTCGACAAACTCTTCGCGTGAGAAATCAGTACGCTTTTTTCCTTCGGCGTTGAGCAGTCTTTCGACTACCATCTGAGTTGCAATCCCCGCGTGATCAGTACCGCATTGCCACAGCGTATCGTCGCCTTTCATGCGGTGGTAACGCGTCAATGCATCCATCACCGTATGCTGAAACGCGTGCCCCATGTGCAAGCTACCGGTCACGTTGGGTGGCGGAATTAAAATGCAGTAGGGATCACCTTTTCCACTTGCTTTAAAATTCTCTGCCTGCTCCCAGACGTTGTACCATTTTTGTTCAATGTTCTGGGGCGTATAGGATTTATCCATAGTGTAAAAAACTCAGCGGTGGTTAATAGTATTAATTCGGGCGCTACTAAATTTGAAAGTCAATATCAATTCAGTAGCAGGTTATATTTTACGGTGGTTAATAGGGTAGCCGCGTTCCCGGTAAAAGCGGAAACGCTCGCGCGCCAACTGCTTATTGTCTTCGTCGCCAAAAGCGTACTCGAACACCCAGTTAAAGCGGCTGAAAAAAAGCGGAACCTGATGCCCCAGGTTGATCAAAATATCGGGACGTACATTGGGTTCCTGTCCGTAGCCAATTTCAATCGGTGTGCGTGTATCCGGATCTTCGTCGACCAGCTGGTGCGGTAAAAAGCTCTTAACATCTTGGGTCCACAACTGCTCATCTATTTTTTCGGCCAACTTTCTGGTTTCGGCGTGCACATAGACTTTTTGCCCCTTACGATAGGCACGTTTAATGACTTCACAAATGTGCTTATAAGGAACTTGAAGATGTTCATTATCGACAGAATAAAATTCAACCTGGGTCATATCGATTCAACTTTTTAATGGTCTTAACTAGCCTTCGCTACGATTGATCAGGTATTGACTCAATAAGGGTACCGGCCTGCCGGTTGCGCCCTTTGCCTTACCAGAGCGCCACGCAGTACCGGCAATGTCCAGGTGTGCCCAATGAAATTTTTTGGCAAATCGCGATAAAAAGCAGCCCGCAGTAATAGTCCCCGCGCCTTTGCCGCCAAGATTGCTCATGTCGGCAAAATTGGACTCTAGTTGTTCCTGGTATTCGTCCCAGATGGGTAGTCGCCACACACGGTCACCGCACAGTTCGCCCGCATTTAGCAAATCGTGAGCCAGCGGATTATGGTTACTCATTAATCCGGATGCCTGATCGCCCAGAGCGACGATGCAGGCTCCAGTCAGCGTTGCAACATCAATCACCACATCAGGCTCAAACTGTTCGACATAAGTTAACGAGTCACACAATACCAATCGGCCTTCGGCGTCCGTATTGAGTATTTCGATGGTTTGGCCTGATAGCGAGGTGACGATATCACCCGGACGACTGGCGTTGCCGCTGGGCATATTTTCAGCGGCGGCGATGACAACAATCAAGTTGATTGGCAGCTGTAATTCTACCGCAGCGACAAAAGCGCCAAAAACACCGGCCGCGCCGCCCATGTCATATTTCATTTCGTCCATACGTTCGCCCGGTTTTAACGAAATGCCGCCACTATCAAAAGTGATCCCTTTGCCGATCAGTACGATCGGCTTGCGCTCGGCATCGGCACCTTTGTGTTTCAAAACGATAAGTTTGGCCGGTGTATCCGAACCTCTGGCGACTGACGCGAACGCACCCATCCCCATTTCTTCCAGTTCCGATTCATCCAGAACCTGACAGTCCACGCTGCTATTATCCACCGCCAGCAGTTTTGATTGCTCTGCCAGATAAGTTGGGTTGGCGATATTGGGTGGCAGATTAGCCAGGTCACGCGCTTTATGAGAGCCTTTAGCGATGGCGATACCTTCTTCAATCGCTTTTTCACCAACGGTTAACTCTTTGCGCGTGGTGACATTAAAGGTCAAACGGCGCAACGGTCTGCGCGCACCATCGCTTTTGCTTTTGAATTCGTCAAAAGCGTATAAAGTGTCCTGCGCGGCTTCAATCGCGTGACGCACTTTCCAGCGCGTATCGCGGCCCTTCACGTTAAGCTCGCTCAAAAAACAGACCGCTTCCATTGAACCGGTATCATTTAGCGTAGTGATTGCTTTGGCGATAACGGTTTTGTATTGTTTGTCGGCGAAATCCCGTTCTTTGCCGCAACCGATCAAAAGAACCCGATCGGAAAGTGTATTGGGAACATTGTGCAGTAGTAGTACCTGTCCCAGCTTGCCTTCCATGTCACCGCGCCGCAACAGGTTACTCAGATAGCTTTCGCTAACCTCGTCTAGTTGTTCGCCCATAGCGGAAAGCTTGCGCGATTCAAATACGCCGATAACAACGCATGCGCTACGCTGTTTTTCTGGATTACCACTTTTAACATTAAATTCCATTAACTCTATCCCGAGAATAAGTTTCTGTTTTCGCTTTTGTTGTTGAGACCCTTGGCACCTGTTTTTGATCTCACGTTTGAGCCAGAATAATCTGGCAAAATCCACGGCAAAATCCTTGAGAACAGGTTGTTTTCCGACCATTGCTGGCAAAAAGCGGAGGCGGAATTTGCATAACATTGCCAGAACTTACTTATCTATCAGGGCTATGTTATATTTAGCTCGCCCGGCACTCGCTCTAGGATACGGGTGCCAGATTTCAACTACAAAAGCTTGAAAAATGGAAGTTTAACTTAAAAAACGGCAATTATTAAGCAAAAGTAGTACTTTTCTGAGTAAATAACTTGATCCTCAAGCGCTATATCAACCGAGAAATTCTGCCCGCCACCGCCGCCATTTTGACGGTATTGATCCTTATTTTTATCAGCACGCGCTTTATTAAATATATTCAGATGGCCGTTGACGGCAGCCTGTCTTCTTCAGCCGTTTTTACGCTGCTCGGACTGCAAGTTCCTGCGGTGGCGGGATTCTTACTGCCGTTGTCGTTTTTTGTCGCCATTTTGCTCACCTTCGGCCGGCTTTATGCGGAAAACGAAATGGCGGTTATTCAGGGCGTTGGTATCGGCGAATTGCAGTTGGGCAAATATCTGCTGCCGACAGCTGCCGGACTGGCGCTTATTTCTGGCTTGTTGAGTTTCTGGGTTACGCCAGCTTCCAGCCAGCTGGCACGCGAGATAATGGCCAGGGAAAAAGCAGAATCACAACTTGGCTCACTGGCGCCGGGGAAATTTCAGGAAACGGCTTCGCAATCCGGTGTGGTTTTTGTTGGCGGTCGCGACAAAAACGATAACATCCGCGGAATTTTTGCGGTGTCCGGATTGAAAGCAGAAGAAAGTCAATTTGAAATCAAGGTCGCACGCAGCGGTCGTTTTGTTTCGCAAGAGGTAGAAGCAGGAACCTCTGAAGATAGTCAACAGAACTATCTCAATCTAAATGACGGACAAACCTATGTTTTCGACCGGATTAGTGGCCGATGGCACACCACCGAATATCAATCCTATTTTATGTCGGTCGAACCCGCGCAAATAGACCAGGCCACCGTCAGGAATCGATCGATGAGCACTCGGGGGTTATTGGATAAAGGTGGAGCACAGGCGTGGGCCGAGCTCCACTGGCGCCTTTCTGCGCCGCTGACTATTCCGATCCTGAGTTTTATGGCGATACCGCTGGCTAGAACGCAACCAAGAAAAGGCCGTATGTCACGCCTGTTTCCGGCAATTATGGTGTATCTGGTGTACGCCTTGTTAATGATGAACAGTCGACGCTTAATCGAAGCCGGGCAAATTCCCTGGCAACTAGGCTTTTGGTGGATACACGGACTGGCAATTGCTTTTTGTCTCTGGCTCTACCGTCCGAGAACACTCAGCCAGAATGCACTCAAGAAGGCGCGCAATGTTTAATTTGATCGACCGGTATATCGCGCGACAGGTGATTAGTGCCAGTCTATTGATTTTATTTTTGCTGGCGAGTTTGAGTAGCCTGTTTGGTCTGCTAAATGAGCTGACCTCGTTAGGTAAAGGGAGCTATCAATTCAGCGACGCGCTGCTTTATACCGGCTTGACGCTGCCGTCGAAGCTGATTGAATTTTTTCCGATGAGCGTTTTGATCGGCGCATTGTTTGCGCTTGGTGCCATGGCTTCTTCCAGCGAACTTACCGTTATGCGTGCCTCCGGCATGACAACCTGGCGTATTGCCGGTTCCAGTTTGAAGGCGTCACTGATATTAATGCTGGTGCTGGTACTGGTCGGTGAGGGCGTTGCCCCACGCGCGACTAAGGCGGCACAACAATTGAGAACGGCTGCGATCAGTGGCGGAGAACTCAGCTTTTCGCAGACCGGCCTGTGGGCCAAACGGAATAATGAAATTATCCAGATTGGCCGTTTGTTAAATGATGGTCAGCTGCGCGACCTGACTATTTACCAGCTATCTTTGAAGAGCCGGCTCAATCGTATTATTCAGGCACAGCAAGCGTACCAAAATGGTACTGACTGGGTTCTGCAAGGCGTTGTCGAAACGCGTTTTTATAGCGATAAAATTGAAACAACGAAAAGCCCGTCCAAAATCTGGTTGCAGCCATTGGCGCATTCACAAATTGAGACCCTTACGCTGGAGCCGGAAACACTCAATATTGCCGGGTTGCTTGATTATATTGAGTATCTCTCGGCCAACGCACTGGAGAGCAAGCCGTTTGAACTCGCCTTGTGGCGAAAAATATTGCAGCCTCTGGCCATTGCAGTCATGATGTTTCTGGCCGCCTCATTTGTGTTTGGACCGATGCGAAACGCCTCAATGGGGGGACGCATATTATCCGGGGTTCTATTGGGTTTTGTGTTCCATCTGGCGAACCAGTCGTTCGGTCCGGTCAGTCTGGTGTTTAATACCTGGCCATTGATTGGCGCTGCCCTGCCGCTGTTTATTTTTGCCGGCGCGGCCTGGCAATTGATGAAAAAGGCTGGCTAGACAATGCGTTACGTTAAATTAGAATAACTCTGCTATACTCATTTTATCGTTTTTTAGATCGCTTAACCCGATAAGTAGACTACCAATATGCTGACCCTGGAAGATTTTTTTGGACTCTTTATTGATGAAGAGCGCTCGGACATCGGGCCACTGTTGGAGACGCTCCAAATCAGCAAACTGGTCGAAGGTACCAAAGTCGTAAAATCCCTGCGAAAACGTAACGGGCGCGACGCGGCAATTGTAAATGTTGCACGCCGGCAACAGGTTCTCAAGCATATTCGCTCATTACTTAACGAAGATATGCTTGAATACGACCCTAATTACTATACAAAAGAAATCAACACTTCCAGTGAGCACGACCGGCGTTACGGCGCAGAGGACAGGTTGATGGAATTTGCCTTGCTGGTTGCTTCTTCCAAGAACAAAAAAGTCATGGCGAATGACTCAAATATCATCAACGTGAAGCAGTTACGAGAAGCGAGTTTTCTTGAGTCTCGGTTTGACCGATGCTGGGAAATACTCTCGCGAGAATCTCATCACATAGTCGCGGCATATCGTAAGAGTAAGTAGCTTTCTATTCGCTCCCCAAAATACTTTTTAACAGGCAAAAAAAACCCGGTCGATTGGCAGATCAGGCCGGGTGCACTCTCCATGACAGGAGAACTACTAGGGGAAGACTGGAAACTCTCAGTAGCTGTATAAACTCTATGACTGCGCTTAGCCAATAAAGTTTCTGACAAACACTTCGCAGCGAAAAATTCTTCGCTACGAGTGACAACATTTCAGAGTGTAGACTATGAAAGAGGCAGAGAGTATTTACCCTTTTTTGCACAGAACCGGCTTAAAAGGGGCATATTTAAAGCGATTTTGCGCGGTTGGTGATCAGACGTGAAGGTCAGGTGGAATAATAACGGGCATTGCTATTTCCAATTATTCTATAAAATTTTCAGTATCTGACCCGTCGATTAGTCAGTTATTCAAATTAGCTGGATAAAAAGAACATTTCATTATCGAAAGGCGAGGCGGTAAGGTGCTAAAATCCGCTTTCGCGATTTTTGTCTGTCATCTGGTAACCTGAACCCCTAGCTAAACTTAAAAGTATGCTTAACGAAATTGAAATTGTGCTTTCTAACACGACCCATCCGGGAAACATCGGCGCGACGGCGCGCGCGATGAAAGTGATGGGACTTTCCCGGTTAAAACTGGTAAGCCCGAGACATTTCCCCAGCGCCGAAGCAACTCAGCGCGCATCACGTGCCGACGACATTCTGGCCAACGCACAAGTTTTCGATGGATTGCCTCAGGCTGTCGCCAGTTCACGTTTAATTATTGGTACAAGCGCGCGGACTCGTAATCTGGACGCGCGACTGGTTACGCCGCGAGAGTTAGTAGAAATTATAGCCAGTGACCCCGAGCGAAAACCGGTTTCTTTTTTATTTGGGACGGAAAATTCCGGTTTAACCAATAGTGAACTAAGCCTCTGTCATTACCATGTTTATATTCCGACTAATCCGGACTATTCCTCGCTAAATTTGGCATCTGCGGTTCAGCTGATCGCCTATGAGCTGAGGTTGGGATTGCTGGCCTTAGGTGAGCCCGATTCTGGCTTGATACCCGCGAGCGGCGAGTCTGAATCTGAAAAAATAGTCAATCGTGAACAGTTGCAGGGGTTGTTGGCCCATTTTGATCAGGTGATGCAACAAACCGGTTATCTCGTCCCGGCACACGGTAAGCCTCTTGATGTGAGAATGAACCGGCTTTTTAATCGGGCAGATATCACCCTGAGCGAGCTGAATATACTTCGTGGGTTTCTGAGCTCTGTTAACAAGTACTGTGAGCGGTTAGACAATCAAAGGATCAAGGATCAGACCAATGGCGTTTGAGAATATTAAAGACGATATTAAGAGTGTATACGAGCGCGATCCAGCAGCGCGCACCAATTTAGAAATTCTGACAAATTATCCCGGGCTTCACGCTATCTGGGCCTACCGGCTTAACAACAAATTATGGCGGGCAAACTGGAAGTTCGTGGCGCGTAGCCTTTCGACACTGGCTCGCTGGGTTACGGGAGTAGAAATTCATCCCGGCGCAACAATAGGCAGACGCTTTTTTATTGACCATGCGATGGGGGTAGTCATCGGAGAAACTGCGATCATAGGCGACGATTGTACGCTCTACCACGGCGTGACTCTGGGCGGAACCAGCTGGAACGCCGGAAAACGTCATCCAACCCTTGAAAACAATGTGGTGGTCGGCGCGGGTGCCAAAATTCTTGGACCGATCACGTTGAGTGAGGGGGTGAGAGTAGGCTCTAACGCCGTGGTGGTAAAAGACGTACCGGCAGGCGCCACAGTGATCGGAATTCCCGGGCATATTGTCGAGCCGGACTGCAAGAAACAGGATTCTCACCGTGAAAGAATTGAACAACTGATCGGTTTTGAAGCGTATGGCACAACCGGCAGCAGTTATGACCCTGTCGCACAGGTGATCAGCAGTATGTTAAACCATTCGCGTGTACTCGAAGAGCAGCTACAGTCAATTATTTCGGCGTTGCAACAACAAGGGATGGATATTCAGCAACTGAATATTCCCGGGATTAATGCTGCTGATTTTCTGGGTGAGAGTACAGTTGAAAATGTTGCTAGCGAAGATAGTAGTAGTGATAAATCTTAGATGAGCTTATGAGAAAAGTAATTTACCTTGATTATGCTGCAACCACACCGGTTGACCCGGCGGTTGCTGAAAAAATGGGCCAATGTCTGACTCTGGATGGCATTTTTGGCAATCCAGCCTCCCGTTCACACCGTTATGGCTGGCAAGCAGAAGAGTTAGTCGATATCGCGCGTAACCAGGTTGCCGATTTGATTGGCGCAGATCCTCGCGAAATCATCTGGACCTCGGGTGCAACCGAGGCTGATAATTTAGCAATCAAAGGGATTGCTGCGTGGCAGAAAAATGGTCACATTATCACCAGCAGTATCGAACATAAAGCGGTACTCGATACCTGTCAGCAATTAGAGAAACAGGGGTATCGGGTCAGTTACATTTCGCCGGAGCCAAATGGGGTTATTGATCCGAAAAAAGTCGAAGCGGCGATCGAGGACGATACCATCCTGATCACCATTATGCATGTCAATAATGAACTGGGAACTATTCAGCCTATCGAAGCCATCGGTGAAATAGCCCATCGACATAATATCCCTTTCCATGTGGACGCGGCGCAAAGTGGTGGTAAGTTGCCGATTGATCTGACCCGGTTACCGGTGGACTTCATGTCTTTCTCAGCCCACAAAATTTATGGCCCTAAAGGGATTGGCTTTTTATACGCCCGAAAAAACCAGCAGCCCCATATCGAAGCGCAAATTCATGGCGGTGGCCATGAAAGGGGACTTCGCTCTGGAACATTGGCGACCCACCAGATTGTCGGTATGGGTGAAGCTTTTGAAGTTGCCCGTAAACAAGGGTTGCAGGACGAAGATAGAATCAGGCAATTAAAACTGCAATTCTGGCAGGGGATCCGCTCGTTAGGTGATTTGCATATTAATGGTTCACTCGAAGACTCAGTAGCGGGCATAATCAATCTGCGCTTTGATTATGTTGATAGTGAGACTCTGCTGATGGCGTTTAAAGATCTGGCAGTTTCCTCCGGTTCGGCCTGTACTTCGGCCAGTGTGGAGCCATCTTACGTTCTTAAGCAGATCGGCCTGAGCGATGAAGAGGCGCACGCGTCCCTCAGGTTTTCCTTTGGCCGCTTTACGAGCGAGCAGGACGTGCAGGAAGCGATTGAACAGGTAAAGGCGGGAGTGAATAAATTGCGTTCATTGTCTCCAGAGTGGCAACAAAAGCACCCGGATTAGGTAGTCATTCAGGAATTCCTGAGCGGGTGGCCTATCGCTTCGTTTAAGAAATAACCGGTCAGGGAGAAAAATAAAAAATTGCCAAATTTTCTTTAAAAAATACTTGTATTTTTTTTTAAAACCCGCATAATGCGCTCCGCATCGGGTCGTTAGCTCAGCCGGTAGAGCAGTTGACTTTTAATCAATTGGTCGGGCGTTCGAATCGCCCACGACCCACCATATCGATGGAGTATCTTATAATTGATACTCAACAAAAAGCCACTTAATTGTGGCTTTTTTGCGTTTAGAACCCGCTACTTCAGCGCTGCGTTTCTATCGCCGGCTTTTCGATTCATTCTGGCAATCTGAAACGCCAGTTGCTAGCATGAAAAGCATTAGAACAAGCGCTGGACTAGTATGCAGAATCTTAATAAAAATGCCGCGAATATCAAAAGTTCAAGAGGCGGGATGAGGCAGATAGCCGCTGTCGATAACTCACTCTTACGCTTGAGCTGCGCTCGGGTAAGCCGTGAGTTGCTTATGATAATGCTCCGTCTGTCGCGGTTATCAGGAGTGGCCTTTGGCTAACGAGGAAGATCTCAATCCACGCGACCGGGCTCAAATCGAACTATTTACCGATCATTTGTGGATGCACGACGGTTTGAGTTCGCAGACGCTGGCCAGTTATCGCTCTGATCTGTCGCTTTTTTCTAAATGGCTGGCAGCTTTAGGTAAAGACTTGTTAGATGTTAATGGCGAGTTAATTCAGCGTTATCTGGAAGCTCGCTACCAACAAAAATTTTCCATGCGCTCGAGTGCGCGTTTGCTGTCCAGTTTGCGCCGCTTTTATGCTTACGCGCTTGAGTCTGGGTTAACGCTTCAAGATCCTACCGGTAAAATTGCTTCCCCTAAATTGGGACGACCGTTACCACACAGTTTGTCAGAAACAGAAGTCACCCGACTGCTGGCCGCGCCCGATCCTGCGACTGCGATGGGCGTGAGAGATCTGGCAATGCTGGAATTAATGTACGCCAGCGGCTTGCGCGTATCAGAGCTGATTGCATTTGAGTTTTCTCAGTTAAGTCTGGTGCAGGGTGCGGTTCGGGTGGTGGGGAAAGGTGGCAAAGAACGCATCGTTCCTTTCGGTGAAGTAGCGCAACAGGCACTAGAGCTTTATCTCAAAGGAGCGCGCGCTGAACTGTTAGGCGGCAAGGCCAGTGACCACCTGTTTCTGTCGAAGCGGGGACAAAAGATGACACGTCAGACTTTTTGGTATCGAATCAAGCATTACGCTAAACAGAGCGGGATAACCAGTCCTTTATCGCCACATACCTTAAGGCATGCGTTTGCAAGCCATCTGCTGGCGCACGGAGCGGATCTCAGAACCTTGCAGTTGTTACTCGGGCACAGCGACCTTTCGACCACTCAGATATATACCTATATTGCTAAAGAGCGCCTTAAGTCGATCCACCAGCAACACCACCCGCGTGGCTAGCTTGTGGTCAATTCGCCACAGCTGGATTGATCAGTAATTGGACTGAAAGTAGCTCTCTATCCAAAATTAATCGCCGCTGGTCACCTTCAGCAGAACCTGTGATACACTTGCCTGTCTTAATTGAACCATTCAATCCAACCGATAAAAGAACCAAATTTTATGTCCAAAACTCAAATTTTCGGCGTTATCACCGCCTTATTGATCGCAGCCCTGTTACTATTTTACGGCGTGCATTCAAACCAGAATCTGACTCAATCACTGGCTTTCGCGCAGAGTAAAAAAGTATCACAATCGATGACAGATAAACCGCTCTCCGGAGAGCAGCAGCAGCGGCTGGAAATGCTCAAAGCCGAGCTGGAAAGTAAGTTGCCGGGTATTCAAATAGACGCCATTGAACCGAGTCCAATGCCCGGTTTTTATCAGGCTTTTTTTGGCGGGGAGCTGGTTTATGTTTCTGCCGACGGACAATTCCTGTTTACCGGCAACATGCTAGAGTTGGCTGAAGGAAATCCGGTTAATCACTCTCAGCGGGCGATTGCCAGAAACGAGCAACGTCAGGCGCCTGTTCGCGCGGCAACCATCGCCAACATAGACGAGTCGGAGATGGTCGTTTTCCGTGCGGCTGATGAAAAATATGTAGTGACCGTGTTTACCGATGTTGATTGTGCTTATTGCCGTAAATTACACAAAGAAATGCCCCAGCTGAATAAAAAAGGCATTACCATCCGATATATGGCATTTCCTCGCGCGGGGATTGGTTCGGACGCTTATCGCAAGCTGGTTTCGATCTGGTGTTCGCAAGACCCTCAGGCGGCGATGAACGAAGCTAAACTTGAGCGTAAATTTGGCAACAATAGCTGCAAAAACCCGGTTGCCGCTCAATATAATCTCACCCGCAAGTTCAAACTTAATGGAACGCCTGCGTTGATTCTCGATGATGGCGAATTGATCAGTGGTTATTTACCGGCTGAAGAATTACGCGTTTATCTGGCGGGAAAGAAAACCGCGCAAGATAAGGTCGCCGAAGTTAAATAGCGCCAAGTAGGGCTAAATAAAGCCAGGTAGAGTTGAGCTTAACCTGATTTTGGCGAAACTCAACAGAATACTCTCAGGGAAATGCCCTTAAAGAAATAAAAGCGCGCTGATTCGGCGCTTGTCGTACACCAGAACTTCAAAGGTGTGGCACGCCGGGCGAGTGGCCATTATTTCGACGGCTATTCCAGCCTGATTTAATGTTTGAGTTTGATCGGCGGACAAAAACTGATGTTTTTGTCCGCTGCCAATCAATAATATTTCGGTGTCCTGCGGCAGCAGTGGCAGCAGTTTTTCGACGTTTAGCTCGGCCAGGCAACTGGCGTCGGAATAAATATCGATTTCAGTTGAGGACAGCAGCAATGGTTTTGAATACCAGTTGCCGGAGACTTTGAGCTTGCCATCCCGGTAGTCTTTAATCGATACCTGAGACTGACTGGATTCTTTTTGAAGCAACATGCTCTTTTTCCCGTCGAGTTGAGAGTTGTTGGCGCTATTGTAACAGCATTTTGTTTACGCACAGCCTGCAATTTGAGGTATTATTTTAGCCTTTGCGAGCCTCCGGACGCCACCAGTCTTCGCTATTCCAATAACAAAAAGTAAAGTGAATTCAAATTGAACTCAATCGAGCTATATTTACTCCACCTTAGTCAGCAACAGCTGTTGTCAATGAACCCCTTGTCAGGCTTGAGTGAACAACTGAACGAACGACTGGATTGTCAGTTGCCCAAACTTGACTGGCAGTCTCAGCTTTGCCATTCCATCGGGTATCCGGCTTCCGATTTGCCCTGGACTCAGCTGCGGTTAGCACAGTTTGAGATTGGCCCCGATATTCAGAGCGCGGTTTGCTGCGATCCGGTATTAATGCAATTGACTCACCGTGGCGCTTATATGCTGGGGCAATCGCCTCTGCAGCTCTCGCAAAATGAGGCCATTCGTATCGTCGCTCAAATCAACGAGCGCCTGACAGACGCCGGTGAGTCGTTATTTCTGGTCGACAAACATGCCTGGTTATTTACCAGCGTAAATGAGATGCCATTGGCCTCAAAACCGGTACACTCACTGATTGGCAAAGATATGTTCAATTTTTCCTACAGTGGAGAAAAGTCCGTTCACTGGCAGCAGCTGGCGACGGAGATCCAGATGCTAATCAAGCACATGATCGACTATCAGGGGTTAACACCGCCACAGGTAGAATCTATGATCAATGTCCATTTTTCTGGCTGGATCAATCCGCATTCGGTGCAACCTATCCCGTTTATTGATAATCCCGCTGTTTCCATAGTCAGTGATAACGAGTTGATTAAGACTTTTTGCAAGCATAGTCTGCTAGCTCACAAGTCAGTGGCCGATATTGAACAGGTGAAAACTCCGGATCTGGTGGCAGTGGCATTTGATGAAGAGCAGGGGCGTTATTCTGCGCTGCTTGATTTCTGGTGCGAGCGAGTATTATCTGGCGATACCAAAAATGCCAGAATCATTTGTCAGGACGCTGTGATTAGTTTAAAACCTGCCAAAAGTCTATTTAGGCGCCTGTTTGCTTTCAATCGTAAGACAACGGGATTAAAACCGTGATCCTAAGACACATTCGGCGCAGGGAAGTCCCGCCAGTCTCGCCGGCCATGAACGGATTTCCGTCAAAGTTGCAGCAATTACTGGCCGCGCGCGGGGTGGAGAGCGCCGCGGAGCTGGATTACCAATTGAAAGGGTTGCTGCCGCCGGACGGACTCAAGGATCTGGAAAAAGCAGTGTCGGTGTTGCTGCAAGCGGTCGAACTTGAGCAAAAAATTCTGATCATTGGTGACTTTGACGCCGATGGCGCGACCAGTACCGCGTTGATGCTTAAAGCGCTAAGGGCTTTTGGCGCAAAAAAAGTCGATTATCTGGTTCCGGATCGGTTCAAGTTCGGTTATGGCCTGTCGGTTAAGCTGGTCGAGCAGGCTGCTCAGCAAAGTCCCGATCTGATTGTAACCGTCGATAATGGCATTGCTAACAACGATGGCGTCAGGCGGGCCAATAAACTCGGGATACCGGTAATAATAACAGACCATCATCTGGCGCCAGCAGAGCTGCCCGAAGCGAAGGCAATCGTAAACCCTAATCAACCGATGGACGAGTTTCCCAGCAAAAATCTGGCGGGTGTGGGCGTTGCCTTTTATTTGTTGTTAGCGTTACGAGCCAGAATGCGCGAAATTGGCTGGTTTGAATCGAAAAATCTGCAGGAACCCAATCTGGCCAGGTTTCTGGATATAGTTGCTTTAGGAACGGTAGCCGATGTGGTTCCGCTGGACCATAATAACCGTTTGCTGGTGGAGCAGGGGCTAAAACGAATTCGCAACGGTCAGGCTTGCCCCGGCATTAACGCGTTGCTGCAACTGGCACAAAAAGACGCCTCCCGCTGTCAGGCTTCTGACCTCGGGTTTGCCGTGGGGCCCAGAATTAATGCGGCGGGTCGACTGGAAGATATGTCTGTCGGGATTGAGTGTTTGCTGGCCGAGAATCTGGACGAAGCGCTCCTTATCGCGTCCGAACTGGATTTATTGAATCGCTCCCGCAAAACCATCGAATCTTCCATGTTGGAGGCAGCTGAGTCTGATCTGGAAGCTTATTTTGCGCATAATAAAACGCTCGAAGCCGAGTCCGACAGACCGGCGGCGTTGTGTTTATTTGACCCGGAATGGCATCAGGGAGTCGTTGGCATATTGGCGTCACGACTCAAAGAAAAAATCAATCGGCCGGTCATCATTTTTGCCCAGGATCAACAAGATCAACAGGATCAACAAGATCAACAAGATCAACAAGATCAACAGGATCAACAGGTACAACAGGTACAACAGGTACAACAGGTACAAAAAGATCGACACAGTCAATCGCCGAACATTAAAGGCTCAGCGCGATCGGTCAAAGGTGTGCATATCCGGGATGTGCTGGTGGCGGTCAGTGCCCGGTTTCCGCACTTGATCGACAAATTTGGCGGTCACGCGATGGCGGCGGGTCTGAGTTTAAAACTGGAGAATTTCGAGGCTTTCGCCGCAGCCTTTTGTGAGGCTGTGGAACATCATCTGGACGGCGAAACCATTAAGGATGAAGTCGTTACCGATGCGGGATTGACGGCGGCTGAAATGAATCTGGGTTTTGCCAGAGAATTACAATCTGCAGGTCCATGGGGGCAGGGGTTTCCGGAACCACTGTTTGACGATGAGTTTCTGGTTGAAACCAGTCGCTCACTAAAAGGTGGCCATTTGAAACTGCAACTGGAAAAAGACAATCAGGTGCTGAATGGTATCTATTTTAGATGTCCGGAGGCGATGCTGGCTCAATCAGGTGACCGTGTTCGAGTAGTGTACCGTCTGGATATAAACCATTTTCGCGGCAATGAGTCACTCCAGTTAATGATCGAACAGTTAGAGATCCTGTGAAGGCTCATCTTCAGAATGGACAGCTTCGCCTGGAATAGCGTGATTTTCGGCGGCCCATTCGCCAAGGTCAATTAATTGGCAGCGTTGGCTGCAAAAGGGCCGGTACTTGCCGCACTCCTGCCAGCGTAAACTTTTCTTGCAGGTCGGACAGGCGATGATTAAATCCTGAGTCATGATAGGTGTCGTGTGTATTGCCAATATGTCGAGTCGGGATTATCGAATATTTCAATAAGATTGGCCAGCGCCTTGTGAATAATTTACAGTGGACTCGCCCTGGCGAAAATTTTTTCCTGTTTCGAACGTAAACCCTGATCCAAGCAGTCATAGTGGAGTTTATTACCGAATGATTATCGAATATCAGCAGCTTTCAGAATCGGCGTTGAGAGGTGTTGCCGAGCAGTTTGTCATAGCGCAGCTGAATGAAATGGATAGCGAGCCAGCAGTTGAACTATGGGTCGATAAAGTTATCCAACAGGTAAAGGCAGGTGAGTTGTTAGTCGAATTTTCTCAGGTTAATGACTCTGTCACATTAAAGTCTCGCGATCAGATATTACCTGAATCGGCTGAGTGAGGTTTTTTGGTTAAACTAATTTTAGGGAGAGATCTAATGAAGAAAATAATGCTGAAACTGGCGCTGGTGGCGATAACTTTTACCACATTGATTGTCCGGGCGGAAAACAAAATTGATTTAAGCGGACTGGAACTGGTTAATGCGGCGCAACCCTTTGGTGATATTGTCACTGGCGGCCAGCCGACGGTTGGTGATCTTAAACTCTTGAAGGCGCGCGGGGTCATCAATATTATTAACTTGCGGACACCTGATGAGTTCGATGATTATGATGAAGCCGGACAGGCAAAAGCGCTCGGATTTAATTATATTGAACTGCCCATAGCCGGCGCGCGAGGGGTAACTAGCGAAAATGCAGTTAAACTCGATAAGCTACTGGCCGGGTTTAGCGACGAACTTACTTTTGTTCACTGCGCGAGCAGCAACAGGGTTGGCGCTTTGTTCGCGTTAAGGGCCGGTCTGATTCAGGGTAAGTCAATTGAGGAATCGTTAAAGCAGGGCGATGCTGCCGGACTGGGAAGTTTGCGTGGAGCGACGCTAAAGCAGCTAAAAAAGGGCCAGAGTAAAACTGATTAAATTGCGCTGAACGATCAGCAAGCCCTTTTTTTGACCACTTGACTCAAGACCCGTCGAGCTTATCGAAGCCATGTTTCTGACTCGACGGGCATTTGTGTGAGCGATAGTCCTGGATTAATCGTCAGTTAAAGATCAGAGATTTTACGCGCAGTTCAACGTCGGGCTTGTCCTGCTCGAATTGTGCAATTTTGACCGGAAAATAATTCAGTTCGGGTGAGAGCCAAATCGAAAAGCTGCTGTCATCGCCGCTGATTCGGTTCATACGAACCACTTCTAACTCTCCCAGCGGCGTATTCAGTTTTTCGATGGCAGCCTGCGTGTACTGATAAAGTTTTCGGCTGCCTTTGTAACTCACCAGATATTCGAAATTCTCCTCACCGCGCAACAAGTCGGCGCGTAATTCCAGAATATGCGACATGCGGTCAAAAACCTGCCCGGAAAGCTCCAGCTGCCAATTGGTTTTATTTTTTCTACCGGTTTCTTTTAGATTAAGCCAGTCGAAATTCTGTTCGATAGTTCTTGCTTTTTTGAAGCTGATTTTAGTTGAGGAGTAAAATTTTTGGGTGATTAGTTTCTGCTGCTGAATTTTGAAATTTGAGTATTCATTACTCTTGAGAGTGAGCAACCATTTTTTTAATTTGGTTGATATTTTCAGTTGCCAGAGACCGTCGGTATCACTGAGTCGACGGTAGGCGATGCCTAACTTGTCATTCTCTGAATAGATCTCGTAGGCTGCCTCATACGGATGCAGAAACAACCAGGGATTTAAACGCAGTTTTTGCTTTCGTCTATTGATTTCGCCAGGAAGCAGCTGCGAATTAGTTTCATCTATTTCTTCGTCTCCGCTTGGCGGGTTGGAGTTTTCTGGCTGGGTTGGTGGTAAAGCGCCGCTTTTTTCCACCGCCAGGGATGGTTGTTTTTCGCTCTGCTCTAGAATAGTACCTGGCGTTGTATTGCTCTTCTGATCTGGTTCGGTCACCTTGGCAAAAGTCAGGGCGTGAAAGCTAAGCAGATAGCCCAACAGGATAAATTTGCTAAAGCCTGGCAAAATGGATGGCAAATAGCAGCGCTGGTTTACAAGCCTTAACCGGACTAGAAAATTAACCGGCAGGAAAATGCTAGCGGGTCTGGATAACAATCGGGTGTTGTAGTTTTTTTTGGTCAAAGTAGACGCCATCTGCCTGCATAGTCAGTTGATCATTTAAGAACCAATGAGCGACTTTCGGATAGAGCTGGTGTTCCAAACGCTGAATCTGTTTCATTACCCTTTGCTCGTCAGTTTCGTTGCAGTCGTCGGACTCGTTGCTGTTGTCGGACTCACAATTGTCCAGTAAATCAGGCAACGATAAACGGGCCTGGGCAATCACCGGGCCACCGTCAAGTTCTTCGGTAACAAAATGTACGCTGGAACCATGAAACTCGTCACTATTGTCAATTGCTCTCTTATGAGTATTTAATCCTGGATACTTGGGCAACAGCGATGGATGAATGTTCAAAAGTCGACCATAAAATGTGTTAACAAAAGCGGGTGAGAGGATCCGCATAAAACCGGCGAGAATCACCAGATCCGGTTGGTAAGTGTTGATCCGGGAGGCCAGATTCTGGTCAAACTCTTCGCGTGAGTTAAAATCTTTATGGGAAATGGCAACTGCCGGGATCCCCGCATTTTCGGCGCGCTTTAGCCCGAAAGCGTCAGCGATATTACTAAAAACGGCGACTAGCTCGCCGCCCAGAGTGCCATCGTTTTGCGCCTCAATAAAGGCCTGTAGATTGGAGCCGCTACCCGAGATCAGAACAACGATTTTTTTCTCTGCCATAAGACTATTCCTGCCAGTGGGCAAAGTTAAATAAAGCTAACCTGTTGTTCTCCTTCCGAGTCGACTATTTGCCCGAGGTGCCAGGCCTGCTCTCCGCGTTCAGTCAGGATGGTTATCGCCTTATCCAGTTCGGCGCTATCCACCACCAAAACCATTCCAACACCGCAATTAAATGTGCGGTACATCTCCGTTTGTTCAACGTTACCCTGTTGTTTGAGCCAGTTGAAAATGCCGGGCATTTCCCAGCTCGACTGGTCTATTTGAGCGCAGGTTCCCTGAGGTAATACGCGTGGAATATTTTCCAGCAGGCCACCGCCAGTGATATGCGACAAAGCTTTCAGATTAATCTGATCGGCCAGCGCCAGGCAGGACTTAACGTAAATTCTGGTCGGTTCCAGTAAGGTTTCCGCCAGGGTTCTGCCCTCAAAAGCCTGTTCAAGGCTCGCACCGGACACTTCAATTATTTTTCTGATCAGCGAATAACCGTTCGAGTGAGGGCCACTTGAGCCTAATGCGATCAATTGATCTCCGGACTTTACCTGAGTACCATCGATGACTTTGGATTTTTCTACAATGCCCACGCAAAAGCCGGCCAGGTCGTAGTCTTCGCCTTCATACATGCCGGGCATTTCGGCTGTTTCACCGCCGATCAGCGAGCAGTTGGCCTGCAAGCAACCTTCGCCAATACCTTCGACCACGCTGGCGGCAGTATCAATATCGAGCTTTGCTGTGGCGTAGTAATCGAGAAAAAAGAGCGGTTGTGCGCCCTGAACGATCAGGTCATTGACACACATAGCAACCAGGTCGATGCCGACTTTGTTATGGATGCCGGTGTCTATGGCCAATCTGAGCTTTGTGCCCACGCCATCGGTGCCCGAAACCAGAACCGGCTCTTTATAACCGGTAGGTAGCTCAAACATGGCGCCAAATCCGCCGAGATTGGAAACAACTTCTTTACGGCGAGTTGCTTTGGCGACGCTTTTGATACGGTCGACCAGCTGATTGCCCGCTTCAATATCGACACCCGCGTCTTTATAGCTGAGTGATTGGGCGTTGGTTTCAGGGGAGCTAGTGTTTGACATGCGTGAAGTCTCGATTAAAGGGACGATTTTTGCGCGCTATTCTACCATGCCGACGCGTGAGATCGAGAGTTTTGCACTGACAAACAATAAAAAGAGTGGATTTTCTAAAATTTGATAGCTAGTGACGTGCAGGCCTTGTTTAGCCGACCTTTTCCAGAGACATTAGTGCTTCATTAATCGCGTACTCGTTAAACGCCGGATCCTGACGGTCAATTTCAAAAGGCCCTGTCCAGTCTTCTGGCGGTGCCGTTTCGATTGGTACCAGCGTTTTCCAGCCAACAAACTCAAGTTCTTCGATTTCACCATCGAAATACTGAATTTCAATATGTTGATCATCATAATCAATGGCCACTACTTCAAAAAGTGCTTCTGCGTTGGCCGGCCGATACCAGTGCCCTATTTCAGCAGAGATCTGTCCTGACATCATGAGGTTCTCCTTTTATTTGCGTCGCCAGCCATTCTGGATAAAGGCTTGAGCCTTTGCTGTGTATTCTCCAGTTAAGGTTATCATCGTTGATCAACGCCGATATGAGAAGGACTCTTTTGTTCAAAGGGCGACGATTATTAGACCGAAAATTTATTAAACTTTGTGGCTTGGGAGTTACACGAATAACGGTTCCAGTCTATTTCTAAGTGCCGACTGTAGCGCTCGAATGAAAAATCAAAAGCAAAAAAGGCGCGACTGAGGCGTTCGCGCCAAGGGGGTGGGGAAGGAACCTGTTTTCCTGGGTCTTGCCGTATTGGTGATCGCCGGCAATGGCTGAGACCCAATTGAAGTGACTAGTGTTGAGCCAGTTGAGAACTCGCTTGCACGAAATTAATGCTGACTTTTCTCGCCATTGCAAAAGCGTCGGGGTCGGCAATTTCAAGGTCAAGCTCGACCTCGCCGTGGCCAACGCCCGATAGCCGCGACAACTCGATATTATGGGAGGCCAGTGCCTGACGCACCGCGTTAACTCGCTGCTCCGAGAGTAATTGGTTGTGCTGCCTGCTGCCGCGAGGGTCGGCAAATCCATCGAGTTGAAGTTCAAGATGCGGGAAGCGCAGCATCAAATTGGCGATGCGCGTCAGAGTGTCGTGATCTTTGTCAGACAGCGCAGAGGAGTTGGAGGTAAACATCAGGCTAAGGGAAAGTCCTTGGTCGGAGAAAGCGTTGATTTCCTGTAAGGTAGATTGTCCGTCGGTATTTTTGTCATTTTCAAAACCGCCATTGCTCGCGTAGTTGTCTAGCTGGCTTCTGGCTTCTTCTAGCGCAGCTTGTAATTCCTGTTGCGATTGCTCTGAGTTTTTTAACGCTTGTTCGATAGTTTCGACCTTGGCGCTTTTTTCAACTTCTTTTCCCAATAGGGCGCCAGCCGCGGCACCTAAAATAAAGCCGATTGGTCCAGCGGCAGCGGCGCCGACTATTGCTCCGGAAGCGACGCCAATGTTTTCCTGTTTACTTGCTGCCGCCATTGGTTGAGTCGATACGGCCGTGCTCGCTGCTATCAGGGTAGAAATGATGATGAGCTTTTTCATGGTGTTATCCTCTTTTGGTATTGCACCTGGTCATTGGCCGGGCACGAGTTAAATTACGTTATATTTTCGGGTTAGTTGTCGGTCCCGGGCTTGTTGCGGGTTGTTTAAGTCCGTTTGGCCTGGGATGACTCCATTAAAACCGTTAAAAAAGGCGGTAGGTAACGTAAAAGACGGCAACTCAGCGACAGAATGTGGCAAAATCATGGCAATTGTACTGACAGGCTTTTGATTGCTTCTGGTTACGGTATGATTGAGTCAAACAAGGGCTTTGTCGCCGGATACATAATGGATAGGGGATCTGGTGATCGATTGATGATAAATAGCGTATCGAGGTGACAGGAAACTGCAGCTCAATTGATCCGACACAAAATGGTGAACCATGAATAAACGTATTGCGCTGGTAGAAGATGAAAAAGCGATCAGGGAAAATTATGCGGCGTCTCTTCGCAAGCAGGGATATCAGGTATCAAGTTATGCCACAAAAAAACAGGCAATGGCGGCGTTTGAGATACGCTTGCCGAATTTGGCGATCCTGGATATCGGGTTGGCGGAAGACCCGGAAGGCGGGTTTGAATTATGCCGCTATTTACGCGCGCAGTCGGTAACTCTACCGATTATATTTCTGACGGCTCTGGATAGCGAATTTGATACTATTTCAGGGTTACGTCTTGGCGCGGATGATTACCTGACTAAAGATATTTCTCTGGCGCAGGTGCTGGTCAGAATCGCCGCTTTATTTCGTCGTATAGAAGCGCTCAAAACGGGGTTGTTGGACGCTGACGAGGTGATAGAGGTGGACGGAATTACATTGGATATTAGCCGTTTTAGCGCGAGCTGGATGGGACAGCCGATGGAAATTACCCTGACTGAATTTTGGATATTGTACGCGTTAATCAAAAGACCGGGGCACGTTAAGAGCCGCGAACAATTAATGGAAGCGGCAAAAGCGGTGGTTGACGACAGTACGGTAACCTCACACATCAAGCGGATCAGAAAAAAAATTGCCGCCGTCGCCCCAGACCTTGATCGAATTGAAACAGTTTATGGCGTCGGTTACCGCTGGAAAGTGTGAGGAAATCGAATTTGATAAACGACATTTTTGATGGGCTTGCAGGCATTTTATTTTGAGTAGTTTTCACTGGTCGTTGCGTACCAAGTTTGTCGCGATGGTTTTTTTGCTTTTGCTGATCCCGTTTGTTCTGATTAAGTTTCTCAAGGAAGTTGAGAGTACACTGGTCAATGCACTTCAGCAAAACATTATGATTTCCTCGCGGCTAATCAGCGCGCAATTAGAATCTGACCTTCAATGGTATAGGGAAAGTCAGCTACCTCAGAGTGAGCAGTTTGTCGCCAGAGAACTCTTCGTTTTTCCTTTGACCCAACCGCCGGTAATCGATGGCTTTTTAGACGAATGGACTTTTGTGAGCGACTTTGAAACCGTGTTCGAGAGTTTGAATGGCGGTGAAGCACACCGTATGTCAATGCTACTCGGAAGCCATCGCGAGAGCTTAACGGTGTCGCTCAGTATTGTAGACAGGGAACTGGTTTACGCTCGAAATAATGCTGGATATCGCTCTGATCAATTGGTGATTAGTTTTGTCGATATAAACGAGATCCCGGGACGCCTGTTTATTTCACCTTCGGCGCCGGGAGAGCTATCAGTTATGAAATACCTTGACGAGTCGGTTGTAATCGATAGCAGTTACATTGCTTACTGGGCGGAAACGGATAATGGCTTTAATCTGGAATTGAAGTTCCCTGATGACACTCGCCCCAAAAAACTCAGAATCACGCATTTTGATGTGGATAAAGCGCGTCAGTCGACACACAAAGCGCTGGTATCATCCAGCGAAATAGAGTTGAACCCACTGGTTTGGCCCGGCACGACCTTGACCCAACTGGTTAGCGAGTTACCCCTGTCGGCGGGACAACGTATATCGGTTTTGGATACACGTGGTCGGGCGATCGCGCGCAAAGGTGATCTGAAGCATAATTTCGAAGCGAAACGCGGGGCCTTTTTGTTCGACTGGTTATTGGGACAAACCGCAAAGGATTTACCGGATCGGCGGGGCGCAAAAATCAGGCTGAGTTCTCCGGTGATCTATGATGCGTTACGTGGTAAAAATGCCTCTCTGGTGGAATCGTTAGCGCATGGTGATTTTGTGGTCGCGCTGGCTGCAACGCCGATTAAAGATAAAAACCAGGTT
>Ga0316209_1000269_pt1 | contig 103498 bp, 79 predicted proteins | sample 6monopyrite_MG_FD_204945 | JGI IMG/M metagenome (GOLD analysis project Ga0316209, IMG submission 204945) | Microbial mat bacterial communities from mineral coupon in-situ incubated in ocean water Damariscotta River, Maine, United States -... | ecosystem: Environmental > Aquatic > Marine >... | reverse complement strand
GCTCGGGCTTTGGCTCGGGCTTTGGCTCGGGTGCAGGCTCGGGTGCTGGCTCGGGTGCTGGCTCGGGTGCTGGCTCGGGTGCTGGCTCGGGTGCTGGCTCGGGTGCTGGCTCGGGTGCTGGCTCGGGCTCGGTTGACACGACCTCCTGAAGCCTTTGTTTTCCGACCAGCATACGCATCAAGTCTTCACCGTATTCACGCAGGGATTCGCTTGAGGGCAAATCCACCTGCAACTCCAGGCCTCTCTTCCCTGGTTTCCCGACTTCACGCAAGTAGGCGCTTTGTGGGGTGACCAGGTCCTCCCACCAAATCTCGGAAAGGAAAGTCCATCCAAGTTGATGAGAATGTTGCCACTGCAAGTCCGCTGCGGGTCCCCCAGCCGCCAGCAATCGATCCAAAATCGAAACGAGGGTGCCAGCCGGCAATTCGCCTGACCACTCCCCTCCACCAGGACGGTATAGAAAGAGCTGCTCTGGCTTGGCCCTGCGTCGAAAAAGCGCACTCATGGCAAAATACGCAGAGTCCCTACAGCCAACAACAACACCAACAATCCGGCTCCCAGTGGAAACCACCGACTTGATGCGGCTTGGTCATGCACGAACTCTCGGCGTGACTCAGCATCACTCAAGTAGGTACGCACCGATTGGACAAAGGCCGTCTCTGAATCGATACGACCGGGGAACTCTTGCAGCCAAAGCTCAGCGCGTTCTCGGCCAGCTTTGAAGTTGGATGGGTTCCAACAATCAGCCTGCATGGCAAAACGGAGGGCGTCGGGGTGTTGCTCGGTGAGGTTTGATATTTCCTCGCGCAATTCTCCTTCGGCGCCTGCAAGCAGGTAAACAAAAGCACGTTCCAGACTTAGCTTCTCTTCCGCCCGACGCGATGCAGACAAATCTTGCCAACCCTGGTGCTTCTTCAGCAGAGTTTTTGCGTCGGGCACAGATGATCCAAACTGCATAGCAGAGATTCCAGAACTCCATCCAAAAACCAAGATGAGGGTGAGCAAGAAAGCCTTCACTAAGGAGCCTCCTTCCACCACTCCAACGTTTGTTGGATCTGCAAGGGATTTAAGTCATCCGTAAACGGCTGAACTCCCTCCTTGGTAACTCCACCTTCTCGCGTTTGACCGGGCAAACACCCGGAGCCTACTTCCACAGGAATGCCCGTTGGCAAAAGATCGACTAGCTGTGCAAGATTAGGGAATGGAAAATCCTTTCTTGCAAAGACCACCCAATTGCGGCTGCGAGGAACTCGATGCATACGAATGTTCTCGCCGAAACTTAATTCTAATCCCTTGCGAATGCGGTCAACAAATCCAATTTCCGCATCGATGCTCGCCGTGGTGCCTAGGTTCAACACAAGCAATCCTCCTGGTCGTAAATGCATGTGAACCTCAGCGAAAAACTCTTGGGTGGCAAGGTGTAGCGGAATTTCAAACTGCCTTGCGTAAGCATCTAACAAAATAATGTCTAAATCGTCATCTGCAACTCGCAAAAGACTGCGCGCGTCCGCTCCCGCAACCACTTGAACTTGCTCAGCCGTTTCAAAATCCATAGGCATCCAAATATTGCCAAGCTCTACGACCGCGGGATCAAGCTCCACCCCAACGGCATCCATCTTGAGCGGCGCGGTACCAAACCGCAGCGGCTCCATGGCACTACCCGCACCGAATCCAAGGATCCATGTCTTCACTGGGGTGGCATCGTCCGTGGGCAAATCGAAGCGTGCGTAAATAGGAGCCAAGGAAAATAAGTCGTAGTAACCGCCTGGCCAGATTTGACCGGGGCGCCATACAGACTGAAAGGAATCCAAACCTTCATTCATCTGCAACCAACGCTCTCCGCCTTCGAACTCAATGACCCGCAAGTGTTGATAGGAACTATTGGCAACGGCCTTCACTTCAGCGCCAGCAGGCAGGTTCGCAGCAGCTGCTGGATCTGGCATCAACAACAATGCAAGAGGCAATACGGCAGCGGCACTCAAAGCCTTCCGCTTCCACAACAACGCACCAGCCAGCAGCAATGCCACGCAAGTCAAAACCAAGGTGAGCCGGACACCCAAAACGGGAATCGCGTAAAAGGTAGAAAAGAACACACCGAGTAAAGAGCCCAGGGTTCCTGCAGCAGAAATGTCCCCGGCTGCACGACCAGCACCGCACTCAGCAGATCGGATCTGCACCAAAAGTGGGCTCAGCATGGAAAGCATTAAAACCGGCGGCACAAAAAACAACATGGCTGCAGTAAAAGCACCGCGTTGAAAAATGCCGGCGGCTTCATCTAGAGTCAGGCCTTCAGGAAGAAGGGTTTGCGCGAAAGGCTCCAACAGAAAAATGCCCGAACTCAACAACACTCCACCAACGAATAGGCAAATCGCAGCAGAGCGCATAGGTGATTGACTCCGCATGGCAAGACGTCCGCCCAGCAAACCACCGAGGGCGATGGCAGCTAAAACTAAGCCAATCTGCTGGCTCCACACCAATGCTGAAGTGCCAAACCAGGGCGCCAACAGGTGCACACCAAGAATCTCTACGGCAAGGACAGCGAATCCTGCCAACCCTGCTGCTAGCAACGTCACGGTTGAATCTCCTTAATCGTCGGTTGGCTCTTTCGACTCAGAAGGCAAATCCAACTGGCGCAGTTGAGCAGGATAAACCGTGCCATCTAAACTTCCCACGTAGTTCTGCAGTAAGGTGCCTAAAGAACGCGACGCCTGGAAAGAATAAGACTGGCCGTTGCGCAAAATGTTGATGGGCTTATCCAAGTCCACCAAAATGTCATTAAGCATGAGGCGTATTTGATAAACATGGGCGCCATCAATGGTGATGGTATTGGTGCTACGGTCCACCGAGAGTTTTAGCTTAGACACCTCGCCTTCCGGCACGTCTTCGCCGGAATCGTACTTCAGCGCCTGAACCCAATAATAAACCCCTTGCCAAGGCTCCACCAACTCCACTTCGAAGTCGGTCGGATACTTTTCGGCAGGATCTAGCCCCAACATCCAATTGGCTGCAGCCTCTACGGAGTCCTGCTTTTCAAGCGGAAGCAAAGCGTGGTTGCTAGCGCCCTTGATCTCTCCCATTTCGCCATTGACTAGGGCGACACCGGAAAAGAAATGTGGCAGGACGGCTGCATAAGCTGCAGCAAAGGAAGCGCCTTGATCGCCTTTGCCTACGACGAACAAGCGATGCCGGTTCAATCGGTAAGTGACTGTTCCGCGACCGATAGGACCAATGATGAGGTTGCGCCCTTCCGCTTCCATCAAAACAGATTGATCTAGTCCACTAATAATCGGTGCAAGAATGATAAAGGCTTCCTTAACCTCATCGGACAAGCCCTCAATCGTTGCTTGGGGATCGGAATCTAAAAGCAAGATGCCAGGGTAGTTCACTTTGTCGGGCTTGTAGCTGGCTGGCAACCAAACCAAATAAGTGCCATAAGCCCCTAGATCCTGCTCGACAATTTTCCCCTTCTTAATGTCCTTACCCGACTTCTTAAAGCTGCGTCCGGTTTGCAAAACGATTTCCCAATCGCGCACCAGGGACAGAGCAGAACGGCCCTTCAACTTCTTGTCCATTTTTTCGACAATGCCAGCGAGCTTCAACAGCATGTCGGAAGCTTTCGCCGGATCACCTACGATTTTGGCGTCGACCCATTCGCCAAACGGCTTACCAAGTTTCTTGATGTCACCGGATTTCATCTCCGGTTCGGTCTGCGCGGAGAGCGGCAGAGTAAAGGCCAAGGCGGCGAGAAGGGAGAGGATTCGCTTCATGTGGTGACTAGCTTAAAGGCGCGAGATTCGAGTAGCGAGCACGGCTTGGGCCAGCTCGCGTGAGGTGGAAACGGAAGAAACTTGCTGTGGGGGCTGCATCGAAAGCCAATCAAGGTTTCCACGATAACGCGAGTCGCCGGAATAGGCCTGAAGCCCTATTTCCAAAGCTTGCAAGGTTTCCGTCAGGCGGCCTTCACCCCAGAGGGATAAAGCTCGTTCTAAATCCGAATGGGCCCCTTCTGCTACCGTTTTTTCAGGCAGCGGTAACGCTTGACGCCGGCAGTAAACAATAAAATTGGCCTGGGCGGCATCGGTGCCTTCTGCGGCCATATAAGCCCAGCCTTGGCGGACGATGTCCGTAGGCCCATGCTCGACCCTCGTCAGCGACTGAAACAAAGTTTTCAGCCACAGCAACTGGTCTGGGTGCGGCTCGCTGAGGAGCTCCTGCACCCGCTCTAAGTGGCGCTCAGAATAAGGCTCCTGAGGCACGATGGCGTCCAGGGCGAAAGCGCCCCACAGCCAAAGAATTAATCCAACCAAGCCACGCCCTCGACGTCGGCACTGATTTCACCCATGGCGAAGGCAGCTTGGCCTTGTGCACTCAATGCGGCGAGGAATTCTTCTTCAGAACTAGGGTCGACGACGAGAATCATGCCGACGCCCATGTTGAAGGCTTTCCAGCTTTCGTCGCGTTCCACGTTACCGGCGGCACAAAGCTGCTGGAAAACATTTTGCTCAGGCACGGCATGACGAGAAACCTTGGCGCCGAGTCCATTGAGTACGCGTGGCAAGTTTCCGGGAACGCCACCACCAGTGATGTGCGCCATGGCATGCAAGCCTTTGTTTTTCAAGAACGGCCGCAAGGGCTCTAGGTAACACAGATGGGGATCCAAAAGAACATCGGCAGCGCTGCGGGTATCGCCTGGGAAGGTGTCGGTGTAGGTGATGCCCATGCGCTGTTCAACAATGCGTCGGGCAAGGGAGTATCCGTTAGTGTGCAAGCCGACCGATGGCAATCCAATCAACTTGTCGCCTGGCTTGACTGCGCTTCCATCAATCAAGTCATCGCGATCAACGACACCAACCACGGTGCCGACCAAATCAAACTCGCCTTCTGGGTAAACCCCTGGCATTTCCGCGGTTTCACCACCAAGCAATGCCATGCCATGATCAGCACAAGCATTGGCAACCCCGGTGATGGCCGAGGCCACCATTTCCGGATCCAGCTTTCCGACCCCAACATAATCGAGGAAGAACAATGGTTCGGCACCCTGCACCAGGATGTCATTGATGCAATGCTGCACCAGACATCGTCCAACCGTGTCAAAGCGTTGAATCGCGGAAGCAATTCGAATTTTGGTACCTACACCATCATTCGATGCCACCAGGACCGGCTTCTCGGCAAGACCGTCGGCGCGGAATAACCCGCCGAAACTGCCTACATCGGCAAGCACGCGTTCACCATGGCTGCGGTGAATCGCCTGCTTGGAAGCATCAAGAGCAGCTTCCGCCGCGGCGATATCTACGCCTGCGTCACGGTAGCTGAGGGAATTCGAGGAGGTCGGCTCGCTCATCGCCACCGATTCTACCTGCTCGCGCGTATCATTCCTGCAACGATGTCATCCCCCCGCCGCCTCGTCATCCTTGGAGCCACTGGAACCGTTGGAATTCAGGCCCTGAACATCCTGGAAGAGTCCAACTCTCCCCTCCAGGTGGTGGCTTTATCATGTCATCAACAGGTTGAAAAGCTGCAAAAGCTAGGGCCCGCTGGCGCCCTCCGCTTCCAAACTGCCGTCCCCGAGCAACACGCCGCGCTGCTCAGCTACCTCGAACAGGGCGATTACGACATCTGCCTTCATGCCATGGTTGGCGCGGCTGGCCTCCCCTTCAGTGAGGCGGTTTTGAAATCCGGCCGCAGCCTGGCGTTGGCAAACAAGGAGTCTCTGGTGATGGCCGGCGATTTGCTCATGCCCTTGGCGCGCAAAACCGGAGCAGAAATCATCCCGGTTGATTCCGAGCACTCTGCCATCTTTCAATGCCTAGTCGGCGCCAAACGTGTCGATGTGCGCAATCTTTGGCTCACAGCATCTGGTGGCGCGCTTCGGGACCTTCCGGTGGAGCAACTTGCCGAGGTCACCCCAGCGCAAGCTCTAGACCATCCGAACTGGGACATGGGACCACGCATTACGGTGGACTCTGCAACCATGATGAACAAGGCTTTCGAAATCATTGAGGCGCGCTTCTTGTTCGACATTGCTGCTCCGGAGATCAAAGTGCTCGTGCATCGTCAATCCGTGGTGCATTCCATGGTGGAGTTCTTGGATGGCTCCATGCTCGCCCAGCTCGGCCCGCCCGACATGAGTTTGCCGATCCATTACGCCATTCATTACCCCGAACGGCTCACTTCTCCACTGCAAGGTTTCGACCCCAAGCTGTTCGCAAACCTTACTTTTGAAGAACCCGATGTTGCGCGCTACCCTGCGCTTGAACTTGGCTGGTTGGCAGCAGAAATGGGCGGCAATGCAGGAGCGGTATTAAATGCCGCCGATGAAGTCGCCGTCGCCGCTTTTTTGGCCGGTGAAATCTCCTACTTGAAAATTGCCGAACTGTGCCGAAACGCCCTTGAAACGATGGGCGGTGATCCGATTCCGAATCTGACTACCGTCTATGCGGCCGACCAACGCGCGCGCGATTACGTTGCCGACCTCTTAACTACGACTACAAGCCGATGATGGCCACTCTTTTCACTGTCCTCGGCATCGGCCTTTTGCTGTTGCTTCACGAAGCCGGCCACTTTTTCGCCGCACGCGCGGTAGGCATTAAGGTGCATGTGTTTTCGCTGGGATTTGGCCCACGCATGTTCGGATGGCACCACAACGGGTGCGATTTTCGCTTGGCTTGGATTCCACTCGGCGGCTATGTACGTGTGGCGGGCGAAGACCCGAACGTCCCTCCAGTGCCTGGCGATTTGTTTTACGCCAGTGCGCCGCAACGTTTGCTGTTTTACTCCGGCGGCATCATCATCAACTTTTTGTTCGCGTTCTTGCTGATTCCAATTCTGTTCCTGATAGGAGTCCCCTTTGAAGCACCAGTGATTGGCAGCGTGACTCCTGGTGAATCCGCCTGGCATGCCGGTGTACAGGCAGGAGACCGTGTTCTCGAAGTAGACGGCCGCACGGTTTATGGATTCCGCCATGTACATTCTTCCGTCGCTCTTGCGGCAAGCGAAAAACCTATTGAAATGGTGGTACAGGGCCTTGATGGCAAAACACGGCACCTCCAGTTAACCCCAACTTACGACTCAGAAAAAGGCTTTCAAGGAATTGGCGCAGACCCGTTTCTCGAACTGCGCTTCAAAGCTGGAACCGATTTAGCGGAAGCTGCGGGCGATGCAACCATCCAAAGTGTAAATGGGGTGCCGAGCAATAGTGGTGCGTTGTTTGCTGCGGCACTCGATGATGCCCGCCAGAACGCCATGGATTTACAGGTCACCTACCTTGATGACGATGGCACCCTCCAGTCAGCAACGGTCGCTGCCACCACTTTGATTCCTGAAAATGCTCCGGATCAAATTGGAATTGCACCCCTTCGTCGCAAGATCGAAATCGCAAGCGGCCCCTTTGATTTAGTCTTTGAAGAAGGAGCGGAATTGCTGACCGTGAATCAACGTGAGATCCGCGGACGCTCCGATGTCCTCCTAGCTATCCATCAAGCCGGTGGATTGGAATCCTTCACCCTGCTCCATTCCGGTTCCGATGCCATCCCCATCGAAACGGTACTTGAGGAACCCTTACTGCTCACCGCTGCGGAAGCCTCCTCAAACTTGCACCTCACGGTAACTTCGGAGGTGCGCTACAGCGTGTACCCCGGCAGTGCCGCAGAGCTTGCTGGCTTATCGGATGGCTGCCGCATCCTGCGCGTCGATGATGAACCAGTGCCAAGCTTCGAGGAGTTGCGCAGCCTAATTCTTGACCTAGATTCCGAAGCTGGAGCTCCCACCCTCACTCTCGATGTCATCGCACTGAACTCCGATACCTCACGCAAAGTCGAATTGACCCTGGCGCCTATTCCAGGTGTGGTTTACGACTTGGAAATGCAGATTGCCATGGAGAATGTCCAAACCCGGAGTCCTTTGCGAGCCTTTGCGCTTGGATTCCAAGAAGCAAAGAACATGGTCGGTGAAGTTTTCACCACTTTGCAACGCATGGTTTCGGGTTCCATCGACAAGAAAAACTTGGGCGGCATCATCAGCATTGGAACCGCCACGCATAGCTTTGCAAGCCAGGGAATGATCCCCCTGCTCTTTTTCCTCTGCATGATTTCGGTGAACCTCGGAGTTTTAAACTTACTGCCGATCCCAGCCCTCGACGGCGGACACATTGTGTTTGCCTTATACGAAATTATCGCCCGACGCCCGGTCAGCATGGGTGTCCAAATGGGCTTTCAAGTGGTCGGCACTTTTGCGGTGTTGTTCCTATTAGTTTTCGTCACCATCCTCGACATCCAACGTCTGTTTGACTGAAATGCGATCCTGGCTACAACTTGCTCGTATCGCTCTCATGCCCACCATTCTGTGGGATTTTTATGTTGGCCTTCTTTTAGTCGGCGGCATCTGGGAGCGCACCACTTTTCTGGCTGGCGGAACTTTGCTGTTGCTGTACCACGGTGGCATGATGCTGAATGATTTACGCGATATCCAAGAGGATCGCGAAGCCTCGCGCGCACGCCCTTTAGTCGATGGGCGGATCGCTCCAGCGGCAGCGTCCATCATGGTGCTGTTGTTTTTCGGTGGCGCCATTGTCATGGCTGAATCAGCGGGGCCCCATCTTCGCTGGCCCACTCTGATTTTATTAGCCATCATTTTGGCTTACGACTTATCCAGCTCTGGATTGCGTCAACACATTGGGCCTGCTCTTCTCGCCGCGGCACGTGCTTTAAGCATCAGCTTTGCCGCCTATGCCAGCCTCGGCTTTGATGGTGGACGCGCCATTCTCGGTTATGGCCCAGTTGGCGCCTATGCACTTTACTTCATGTTCGCCTCCCGCCTAGCCCAGAAGGAAGAGCACGGCGTTCAGGGCGTGAACGGATTGTCCTTTCTGTTCATGGCAAGTTTGGCGCCTGCCATTTTATTTTACGATGGCGCGGTTTCCCCCTTCTTCATCCCCGCTTGGATTTGCGTGGCGTTATTTGTACTACGCCCAGCCTTCCAAGCACGCTATGAGTTCTGGGGACCGGAAAAAGTACAAAGCATGGTGCGCCACGCTTTAGGTTCTGCACCACTGATTCCCGGCCTAGTGCTCTTAGCTAGTGGCGATACCGACCTCATGCTCAAAGCCATGATTGCCATCCCGGTTTGCCTTAGCGTGCGCTTTTTGGCGAGAACCTGGGCGCCGGAATAAACCAGCGGAGCTTGCCTAGAAGTACTCGTTCAGGATGCCGCTAATGAAGCGTTGGATTTCTGCTCTTGGCTCCTCGGCGGAAAGTTGCATCAGAATTGCGAAACCTTCGTGACGGAAGATGTTTGGAATCTTCTCCAAGGTTGCGCGGCGCACTCGGTCGTCCACATCGGGGGAAGAAGCTAACTCCAAAAGGAATGCGCGTGCTGCTGCATCATCGGCATATTTTCCGACGCTTGGAACCACCACTTGGGCAGTGGCTAGACTCGGATCTTGATTCCAAATCTGGCGAAACATCGGAACCGTTTCTGGGCCAAAGTTCGAAAGGATGGTGCCTGCGATGGTGCGCAGTCCAGGATCCTCATCGACATCTAAGGCACGCTGCAACAGGAATTCTGCAGCCTCCATGGATTTAGTGCGGGTCAAAGCCTTTAACAGACTCGAACGATGCGCACCTTCAGCAAAAGGCCAACGAGCAATCAAAATGCCAGCGGTGCGGTCATCGGCCACTCCATCTTTACCAAGCACCTGCAGGGCTTCAATCGAGCCCTTACCGGTTGGGAATTCTCGCGCCAAACGTAAAAAAGGATCCAGGCGATTACTGTGTCCGCGTTCAAGCAAAGCCAAGAGAGCATTAAAGCGGACATCTTCACTGGCAGCGTTTTCAGCCAGCTGTTCGAGTACATCTAATCCAACATTCCCGGCTACGGCATCGTCGCGACGCAGTAAACCCACCAGAGACAATTGTGTTTTGACTTCCGTGGTATTCGCCAAGGCAAGAACCGAATCCCAATCCCCTAGCTCACCCAACATTTGCAAAGCCAAGGAGCGCGTTCCCTCTGAGGGATAAGACAACGGGTTTTGGTATTGGCGGATTTCATCGACCAAATCGCGATCGCCCAAGGCAATCCGTATTCCGTAAGCTTGCAAGGAAGGAAAGGGTGCCAACAGCGGTTCCAATTCCTTCAAAGCATCGATGACTTCCGGCTTTTCTACCAATAACAAGGCCTTCCAACAAGCTTCGCCCCCAACAGCACCATCGGCGGAATCTAGCCATTGGTGGCTTCCGGCTAAAAGATAGGCGATAGATTCTGGGTTGCCGTAAAACGCAAGCGCCTGCAAACCGGCAGCACGAGGAGCGACCTCGGATTCTTTCGCCACCAGTTCAAGGACTTCGAGTTCTTTTCCAGGGGGAAGCAGTTTAGAAATAGCTTCAAACGCAGCCGAGCGAACCACCGGCGCCTGATCTAAACGCAACAATTCTAAAAGCACTTCGGACCCTTCCGAGTTCCCGCAAGCAGACAAGGCTGTGCACAAATTGATCAAGTAGCCCATGGACGAGCGTTGCCCCGCTTCTTTGCGTATTTCCGCTACTAAAAACGGGGTGGCCTCGGCTCCAAGCTCAGTCAGTCGTTCCTGGGCGAAATGATGAGATTGCTTGGTACCAACGCGCAAGTGTTCGATGTAGCGTTGCGCCCATGCGCCCTCAACCGGCGGCACATAGGCCGCGCGTATGGAGCCCTCACGGAAAACCGCGGCCGAGTGCAGAACGTCCGCAGAAGGACTTAGCTGGTTTTCCTTTTCCCCGCCGCCACAACTCGACAGCAGGCTTGCTGCGGTAAGTGGAAGAAGTAAACAGGCTGAAATCGGGTAGAATAGTCGCTTCATGTCAGACTCTAAGGCACCAAAAAGCCAGCTTGGCTACAGCATTGGACCCCATCGCTTTGAGCATGGTCTATCGCTGGCACCCATGGCAGGTAACACGAACCTAGCATACCGTCGCTTATGTCGACGATTCGGTGCTGAATTGACCACCACGGAAATGGTGAGTTCGATGGCCTTGCATCACAACGACGAGAAAACCCTGAATTTTCTCGAACGGGGTGATGACGAGGAACCGGTTGCCGCGCAATTGTTTGGCTCCGACCCTGAGATTTTGGCCAATGCTGCGCGCAAAGTTCAAGAACGCGGTTTCCATATCGTTGACCTCAATATTGGATGTCCTGTGCCGAAGATTACCGGTGGCGGCGGTGGCAGCGCTTTATTACGCGAACCAGAATTGGCGGAACGTTGTGTTGCAGCCATGCATGAAGCAACCGACATTCCGGTGACCGTAAAGATGCGCGCAGGCTGGGATGAGCTAGACCGTTCCGCACCTGAGTTTGCAAAACGCATGGAGCAAGCTGGTGCGGTTGGTTTGACCGTGCATGGGCGTACCCGTGAGCAAAAGTACATGGGACATGCCGACCTAGATGTCATCCACACCATCTCCGAAACCATTTCGATTCCAGTGGTCGGCAATGGCGATGTCATCGATCTGGAATCCGCCCAACGCATGGCCGCAACCGGTGTTGCAGGAATCGCCATCGGCCGTGGTGCTCTTGGCCGTCCGTGGTTGTTCGAACAAGCCCGTGCGATGTTCTCCGATGAGGCCATCCCGGAAGACCCCGATCTTCCAACGCGTGCCGGACTTCTTCTAGAGTTGGGCGCTGGTGTCTGCGAGATTTACGGCGAGCACCGCGGCATGCGCATCATGCGACGCCTTGCCACCGATTTCTTCCGCGGCATTCCTGGCGCCCCCACCATGCGAAAAGCCAGCCACGCTCTGGAAAACATGGCTGACTTGCAAAGTTTGGCTACTCGGATTTCTGACTCGGCAAATACTGATCCAAGTCAGCTAAATCTGGACGACTGCCATCCCAGTTAAGTCCCTGCACGGTGAATAACTTGGTGGTGGCTTTGGCGTAATCCATGCGCGCCTTGATTTCCTGACTTTCTGCAACCGCCAAGTCAGTTTGAAACTGAAGCACTTGAAAGTTGGTCGAGGCACCTTCCTGCAAGCGACGCTGCTCGGCCTCTAACTGACGTTCTGCAACCGCACTCGCGCGCGCAGTCACGGTAACTCGCTCCGCATTAAAGTTGATGTTACGTACCGCATCGCGCACCTCATTGGCGACTTCGTTTTCCCGGTCACGCAAAATGCGCACAGCTAAACGGTTTAACTGACGCGTGCGATTTTCCTTTCCCTTGTATAGCGCATTGCCGATGGGGATTTCGAAAATCAACCCCACGGTATAACCAGGGAAATCGCGGTCCGAAAGGTTATTGAATGCTTCGCCGACTTGAGTGTCCTGCGCGGAATAACTACCGCCGCCGGTCAAATCTAGTTTCGGCAAGGTATCGCGTTGGGCCACTTGCCAGTTCAAATCGGATTGCTCGATATCAATACGCAGCTGACGGAGGTCGGCACGATATTCACGAGCAGTGCTGAAGGAATCACGCCAGTCGATTTGCTTGGCATTGGCAGCGGGTGGCGGACTGGATGGCTGAAGCTCGACATCCCATTGGCCGGCATCTTCTAAACCGAACAGCAAGATGCGCAAACGGTCGGCAGCTTGAAGCACTGTGTTGTGTGCAGTGAGGAGGGCATCGGTGCGGGAAGCAATGTCGGCCTCGGTTTGCACCACTTCCACTTCCGCGACAGCCCCTACGCGATATTTGGCTTCGGTGAGCGCTTTCAGTTCTTGGGCAAGCGTTAAGGAGCGTTGCTTGACATCGCGATCGGCGTAGGCGAAGGCAAGTTCCCAATAAGCATCGACGGCGGCTTGCACGACATCGGTTCCGGCTTGACGAACACCAGCGAGATCGCGGTCGCGTGCGAACTCCGCCGAACGTAAAGCTTGGGTGCCGGTCATGTCCCAGGCGCCGCGCAATAACGGTTGGGTAAAGTTCAGACGAACCGAGACGTCGGACTGAGAATCGGGAAGGAAACTGGCATCGTTATAGCTTTCTTGGAAGGCGAAATCGAAGGTTCCACCGGTGGTAAGAGCTTGACGAATGCCTTGGTTGGCATCGAAGCGCTTACTTGTAGTCGTGCCGAATGCACTGAAAAATCCATTTGCAGGAGTTTCCGAAAAGGTGTAGGTGATATCGGTGAACAACACCGGGTCAAAGGCGCCATCGGCCTCAAGCACACCACCTTCGGTAGCCAAGGCGCGCAAACGGGCTTGTGCCAGCAAGGGAGCCTGTTCCGCGGCGAGCAGTACAATTTCCTCCAAACTGAGTTGAAGAATCGGCGCGGTTTCAGGTTCCTGGGCGCAAAGCGTGACCAGGCAAAGAGGGGCAAGACCAAGGGACAGCAGCATGATGGGAAGGGCGGCAATTTTGCCTGCCAAGCATCATCTTACGGTCGCTAAAGCAGATAGTTTGCTGTTCCTTTTGCTCAGCGGTCGTCGCTCAGGAAAGGAGCACCTTCCCACGCGAGAGGCGCTTGTTCGCTGGTTGCCGACTCCCCCGTCAACACCCAATGCCAAGCAGCATGAGCAGAGCGACTGGCTTCATCACTTGCGGATGATGCAAGCTTGGAATTACCAAAGGCATTGCGTTGTGCTTGCGACATTTGGAAGGCGCCTTCTTCACAAGCCGAGAGAAAAGCACCCCAAGCGGGTTCTGCTACCGCGGCCGTGGGGCGTTGTGCAGCCTTCCAATTCTGGCTTACCTGGGCCATGCGACTAGCTTGCTGCAACTCCAGCAACTGGGCTGCCGTCAACGGTGGAGGGTCAAAATCTAGCTCATCTTCAGGGCCAATGATGGCGTAGCCGGACTTCTCATGGACAACATCTTCTCGCCATCCTTCATCGGAGATTTCTTGGCGTGGCTCAAAACCAAGCTTTGGTTTTTCAACCTTCACCGGGCCAAACATGTAGAACAGCGCGGCGACGGGAGCCGCGGCAATGGTCATAACCAAAAGGCCTGCAGCGACTCGAATCAGCGGATTCGACTGCATCGCGCTACGGAAGCTCCAACTATGGCGCACCCGAGTTTGCAGAACCTCAAAGAAGTCGTCGGACAACTCCGGTTGTGGGTGAGCCTGGCGCAACTCGGCCGCAAAAAGATCAAGCTCGTTTTCTTCTTCGAGATTCATGCTTCTGTTCCAGGATTCAAGTTTTGCACACGGTCACGCAAACGACGCAGGCTGTAATAAACCCGCGACTTCACCGTTCCTATTGGAATGTCTAGGATCATCGAGACATCCTTGTAAGGCAGTTGCTGCAGCACTGCGAGTTCAAGAAGTTCGCGCGTTTCTTCGTCCAGTTTTCCGAGAGCGGCGCGCAGTTGCACCGCGCGGTCATCGCGATCCGCAGAATCGACTGGGCCTGGCTGAACGTCCAAACCTTCCATGGCCTCTTCTGAGGAAAACTCGCGGCCGGAGCGGCGGCGATTGTCGATCCACAAGTTGCGCGCAATGCGCAGACAGAATGCATCCAAACGCCCGCTAGGTTGGTAGCGAGGCAAGTTCTGGATGATGCGGACAAAAACATTTTGGACCAGGTCTTCTGCGGTGGATGGCTGAGCGCCTTGGCGGAGAAAGTAGCCCTTGAGTCGCGGGGCCATTTCAGAAACCAACTCGTCGAAGGCAGCGCTATCGCCAGCTTTAAATCGAACGAGGTAGTCATCTGGGGCTCCCGAGCTCATGAACAAGGTCTCCAGGTAAACGGGCTAAGTGGCGCAAAGTTCACCCTTTCTGCTCCTTTTCCAAAGATTCTTGGAGCTCTTGGAGCAGATCTTTAGAACGAGGTCCAGTGCCCAATAATTGCGCGCAACGACCCATCTGCTCGACTTTTAGGCGTATCTCCAGGCGGTCCTTGGGCCACCAATCTTGCAATCGGTCGGACCACTCCAGCAAAAGAACATGCTCCTGGTCAAACCGCTCGCACAATCCTTCGGCGAGCAAGGAATCCATCCGCGCCTCGAAATAAGCATCGAGGTGGAGCACGGGATGGCGCCCCTGATGTTCTTGGCACAACAAATAGGTTGGAGAACGCAGCGGAGTCGAACACGCAAGACCGCGTCCGATCCCTCGTGAGATGCTGGTTTTCCCAGTACCCAATTCGCCAATCATGCCCACGCAATCACCGCCCTGCAGCAAACCGCCAAGGACTTCCCCGAAGCGCTCAGAGTGCGCTTCATCACGTAAAAAGAGAGTGAGTCCGTTCATCTCCACGTGTGCTCCCAACCTTTGGCTTGCAAGCGCCGTGGGCGTCCATTTTCGAGCCAGCGCAGTTTGCTTCCTTCGGTGATGACGCCGATTTCTTGGACTCCAACTTTCGCCAAAACGCGATCTTGCAACACTCGTTTTGCTTGGCGTGGCGAAAGAATAATAAGAAGCTCGTAGTCCTCGCCCTCACCCACGGCGGATTCAAAACCCGCTTGATTTGCCAGAAGACCGTCGCGCAAAGGCAATGCGGTGAGTTCGATTTCGGCGCCGACTGCGCTGGCTTGAAGAATACGTGGTAGATCTCGAGCGAGGCCATCGGACAAATCCATCATCGCGTGCGGCGTGTATTGTTCCACCAGACGGCGACCTTCTTTGAGGCGGGGCACAGGTAGTAAATGAGCATCGCTGTTCACCGCATCGCCAAGTTTGCCGGTGACCAGGACGATGTCACCCACACGAGCACCATTCCGACCAGGCACTCGGCCGTTGTCTAGGCCGAGCGCGGTACAGGTGAGCACCACCTGCTGGGATTGACTGCAATCGCCTCCGACGACTGGTACATCGAAATGCTCTGCCTCTTTCAGGAAGGCTTTTGCGAGTTGGCGGATCTTACTGGCGGTCCAATCAGGGGGCAGCGCCAGGGTCCAAGAAACCGTCCATGGTGTGGCCCCCACAGCGGCCAGATCACTCAGGGTACGGCGCAAAAGTTTGCGCGCATAGGCCGTTGGGGTGGCATCGACCTCTAAATGCACCCCGGCAATCACTTGGTCGACGGTTTGCAGCAGGCGGCGCCCCTTTGGCGGGGTCAATTGTGCACAATCTGAGCCAGGACCAAGAATCCCCTTTCTTCGCACGAAGGAAGATTGGAAAATGCGGTGCAGGCTTTCCTCGCGGTAGCCACTCATGCTATGAAACCCAGGAACCTGAACTCACGCCATGCTCGCGGCCTCACTCGATTTGAGTGGCTGTGGACGCTGCTGCTGCTTGTCATCATTGTTGGCACGATTGTAAGCACCCTGGATGCCGAAGTTGAGCGCGGAAACGAACGAATGGCGCGGGACACGATTTCCTTCCTTTCCAGCCAAATTTACTTGGGCCTGGAAAGCGCCGATTTCGAGGAGCCAGACAAACTCCCTTTGCCCATGCTCGGCCCTGGTTTACCCCCTTCTGGTCTGCCTTTCGGTGGCGAGGAACCAACGCAGTTAAGCACCTTGATGCCTCCTAATGGTTATCTTCCAGTCGACCCCTGGGGCCGCGGGTACGTCTTAATGCTGGGCACTGCAAACAGTCAGTTGGCCTTATTCATCGTCACTGGTGGCCAATCTGGAATTCTACCGACCGATGTAGGGCTCGATACGCCGCTGGCAGAACGGGTGCATTTCCCGATGCGCTAGGAATCCTGCTGAACCAGCTCTGCCATAGTGGCAAGGCTCCTAGCTGCACGTAAGACCGCAACTGCATGGGCTCCAGCTTGCTGACAAGCACGCATCTCCGCAGCTTGGCTAATCCCACCAATGGCGATAACCGGAACTGTCGAAACCTCGCAGACATGCGCAAGCGATTCCAGACCGCGCGGTTCCATGACTCCGGCCTTTTCTGGAGTGTCCCAAATCGGTCCATAAAAGAGAAAGTCAGCGTGACCACATAAGGCCTTCTCAACTTCATCGAGGCCATGAGTGGAAACACCAAGGAGCAAATCAGGAAAGCGGTCGCGATAAACCGCAATCGGCAAACTGCGCACGCCCACAATGACCGCCGGTGCATGAGCCGCCAGCGCTAAGTCCGCATGACCATGAACCGCCACAAAAGGCTGATGTTCTGTCATTGCATGCAAACAACGCAAAGCTTCCCGGTGATCGCACTGAGGGCGACGCATGGTGATGGCCGTTGCTGCGATGGAACTTTGCAGGAAGGCCTCCGTCTCTGGCAGCCCCGATAAATCCGAGCCAATCGCCCAGACTCCTCCAGGAATCTTGCCGGCGGAGTGCGCCATCAGGCGGAACGCAAACTCGCGCCGTAATCGCGGACCCAGGCGGAGAGAGATTCCACCTCGACTTCTCCATGCAGTTGCACAGTGCTGTCGTCGACGCGATCAAAACCAATCCCGCGCAACTTCGGATGCAAAGTGATGCGATCTAAAACTTCTTTATGCTCGCAAGACAAACGGCCGTCGACAGTCATGGTGACCAAACCTCCCTTGCGCGCCCAAGACTCTAAGGAGTAACTCACGTTTTGCGGCATGGGAGTCCGACTATGGTTATTGAGGAGATTCAAAATCTCATCTAACTGCATACCTTCTGAAAGTGCACGATGCAAACTCGCAGGAGTAATTCGGTAATGGTAAAGGGAGTCGGTAAATTCGCGATCAGCGAATCGATCTAGGCGATAGACCAAATCATGGCATCGGCGATCGGGGAACAAAACGACTTCAAAGTCTGGATTCACCACCACATGGCCGCTTCCTTCGATTTCGCGACCGGGGATGATATCGAGCAACTCGCCACCCATACGGGTCAAACGAATCGCGACGGCGCGGCCACTCTCGTCATAGGCCATATCGATGATGCCCAGAAGGTAGAGGTACTTGCGCATCCAGATGAACAAGTTCCAGGACAAACTCTGCAGGTCAGCGGACGAGCGCACTGGAAAGGAGGTTTTGTCGTCCACGCCTTCCTCAGTAGAGGTCAAGTCGGCTAAATGGTGATTCCGCGCTACGAATGGCAGGAACATGGCGTCATACCAAACTCCTGGTTCTAAACGCTTGATGTAACGCAAAGTGGTGCGACGCAAACGCAACTGATGACTCAAGTCTCCAGGCAATTCGCGATCCTCGACGAACCAATCCAACATGAGGCGCTGTTTCTCCAACAAGGTCATGTTGAGAAAGTTTTGCGCTTCGGGCGTGAGGCAAAAACTGCGCGCACCAGTGCGGTCCACGAAAGAACACGCTAAAGCAAAACGGTATTCAAGTTCGAGAATCTCGAAACGACGAAACTCACGACCAGGGTTGGGCAACAACTGTTCAGCAATGCGCTTACCGGTACTTTTGTAAATCGTGCCGCGGGTGGTAAAGCGCACCGTATCGCCTTCTACAAAAGATGCAAAACGCGAAAAGTTGGAAACAAAATCGACTCCAATCGATGCGATAGATTCCGAATTCGGCTCGCCAGTCAGGGAATGGTTCTTTAAAACTGCGACCACGACTTCCTGAAAAAGACACAACACGCGCCCGTTTTGACGGATACCTGAGCCTTCTAGGTTCAACGCCAAGCGGGTGCCTAAGGAGTTTTTCTCCAAAGCCTTCACCACAACATCGATCTTTAATTCGCTGCCGATTTCATCGTAGTCCCCCACTGGAAGTATGCCACCCCAGCGCATGGCCAGTTGTTCCACCACAGAGCGGACCTCTTCCTCGAGGTTTTCCAAGCGAGAAAGCACCGATGCCTCACTCGCCATCAAGGTGTACATCTTGCGCACCGCTTCACTTCCCGCTGCAGCCGGCATTTTAGTGCGATAAAATTCTGTCAACCAACCGCGCAGTGAAATCGGGCTGCTGGTGACCATTTCTTGTGCACCTTGCGCAGGCAAAACGGCAGCCAGTTCTTCTGGGACTCCCCAAAGGTTATGCGTGGCTCCATTCAGGCCACTGCTCACCTGAGCAACAAGTCCAGTGGAAACCAAATCTGCGAGAGCGTGGCGCACACTGCGGCCGGCCACTCCTTCCTTCGTAGCACCAGCGCGAAGGTTTTCGAAATCGTGGCCATCGCCCGCTTGCTCGCTCAGAACGCGAAAGACTGGAGCCAATGCACCGTAAAGGCCAGAGCAAAAGTTGGCCACGGAAACGGGGTCTACCATACGCGTACGTAGGTTTTGAACTAAATCAGAGCGTCGGGTCGGTGGAGTTCCACCAATCCAACGATCATGCAAATCGATTAATTCGCTTTCCGAACGGGAAGCGAGAGTGCGAGCGAGGGAGATGCGAACCATGTTTAGGATTGCGAAGACAGCAAGCTATCTGCTGGGAGAATCTGATAGGTATATCCCTGTTCGGCGAGAAAGCGCTGACGCTTCTCCGCATAATCTTGATCCGTTGTTCCTTCACTCACCAAGGTGTAAAAAGTTGCACCGCGGCCGTCTTTCTTCGGGCGCAAAATACGCCCTAAGCGCTGCGCTTCTTCTTGACGGGATCCATAGGTACCGGATATTTGTAAAAGCACATTGGCGTCTGGCAAGTCAATGGCGAAGTTTCCAACTTTAGAAACCAACAACACCTTCTCGGTGCCATCGCGAAAGGCTTGATAGAGCGCATCGCGTTCAGGATTTGGCATTTTCCCCGTAATGAGCGGTACGCCCAACTCTTTTTCCAAGGCGTGAAGTTGGTCTAGATATTGGCCGATGATCAAAATGCGATCGCCTTCATGCTTGTCGAGCAAAGCATGCAAGGAATCGGTTTTATCCGGGTTTTCAGACGACAAACGAAACCGAGCGCGTTTCCCCGCGGCAAGGTATTCCAAGCGTAAATCGTTGCTCAAAGGAATCCTCACTTCCACACACTCCACCGTAGCGATGTAACCACGCCGTTCCAAATCTTTCCACGGAGCGTCGTAACGCTTCGGGCCAATCATGCAAAAGACTTCATCTTCCTTACCATCTTCGCGGACTAAAGTGGCTGTTAAACCTAGACGGCGGCGCGCTTGGATTTCGGCAGTAGCACGAAAGACTGGCGCCGGAAGTAGGTGGACCTCATCGTAAATGATGAGCCCCCAATCTCCGGAAGAAAACAAATCAAAGTGAAGGAAGTCCTCGCCCTTATTCTTGCGATAAGTGAGGATTTGATACGTGGTCAAAGTGACCGGCTTGATCTCTTTGACATCACCCGAGTATTCCCCAATCTGATCTTCAGTCAGTTGGGTCTTATCCAGCAATTCGCGTCGCCATTGACGCAACGCAACCGTGTTCGGTGTCACGATCAAGGTGTTGGCCCCCACCGCTTCCATGGCAGCAATACCAACGATGGTTTTCCCCGCACCACAAGGAAGTACAACCACGCCGCTGCCACCATCGACCCGACCACCTTGGTGAAAACTATCCACCGCCTCCACTTGATAAGGGCGCAGGACAAAATCCTCGCCATCTTCCATTTGTGGGCGAACCTTGATCTCCAAAGCCGAACCCTGCACATAGCCAGCAAGGTCGCGCACTGGATAGCCCAGTTTCATCAAACGCTCTTTGACTAAACCGCGACGCGCTTTGGTGACGAAGGCATGCGGCGCGTCCTCTTGGTAAGACTCAAAATGGCAAACAAGATCGGGGTCATGCGCCAACTCCGCCAAGATTTTGGGTTCTGCGGCTATTAAACGCAGAAGATTGGAACCTTCCTCATCGGCGACGAGGCAGAAAACCTCGGAGCGATGAAACCAAGTCGCGACTTCGACCTGAAAGTTTTGCGGGATGCCATAACGCGCATGCGACTCTAAGAATCCAAGCACTTGTTCGGCATTCATGCCAACCGCCGCAGCATTCCACACCGAAACCGGGGTAATCCGATATGTGTGCAGGTACTCCGGGGACTTCACCAGCTCGGCAAACGGCAGCAAGCCATTGCGCATCGCGACAAAGTCGGGATGTGCAGTCTCCAAAACGATGGTCATATCGCTTTGCAGGATTAGCGGGCGGTCGCCGAGGCTCAATTAAGTCGCAAACAGGGGATGATGTTCCCTCCATTCATGCCCCGAATGGGCAGAGGGGAAGCCTGCAATTCTAGAGGAAATATGCTCTGCCTCCAAGGGAATCCAGCCCGCAAGAGCCAAACCAAGCCTCGCGCCCCCCGAGCTTGCTGGACCGACATCGGTCGCTGCAGCCATCCAGGCCGCGAATGGGGCTAACATCCGCGTGCCACGGGGCAGTTTTTGGAGCGGCGTATCAAGCTCGAAATCACCCAAGCAAAGGTCTGAAGCCCATGTAAATACGGCATTTAGGCGCGGATGGTCAGCAAACATATGCTGCAATTCCAAGATCTTGCGGTGGCCAAGATCCATCCATCGCACTCCCCGTTCTTCGAGAGGCGCCATGCTGGCGGACCAGCCGGTGCCATGGCAACTCCCACAGGAAAGTGACCATTCCGGGTGCAACCAAGTGCGGCGGCGTCCCAGGCAAACCTGACATCGGTGCTGGGAGCGGCGCACATCGAGATCTTCGGCACCCCATCCGTGAAGGCGGGCGACGTCTGATTTCTGAAAATAAGTGCTCAATTCCCATTCCACTCCAAGTGCATGGCGCAGGGTGGCATCAGCTTTGGCGCGTGGCGGATCGCACCATTCCTTCATCGAGAAGGGCATCGGGAAGGGAAGTGGCGGATCAATCTGCAGCGCCTGATTCGTAGAAGGCTTAGGGGCGAAAGCCCATCCTTCAGGATCGGTGAAGTGGAAGACCGCGTTCCCTTTAAGCATGCGCTCAGCAAAGCGTCGGGCGATTGCAGCCGGCAGTCCAGAAAGCGCCTGGTCGGCAAGCAGGACGACGCCTTGTAGTGGATTCAACAACCAACCGCCTAATCGTGCGGATTGCTTTTCAAGCTGAGTTAGAGAAGTCCAAGTGTGCCCGACCTTTCTGGATAACAAGGATGTGCCTGCAAGAAGCTCCAAAGCCTCTTCGAATAAACCAGCGCCGGTTTTTTGTTGCGCGCAGACTTTGACCACATCCTGTAACGGATAGTTTTGCAATTCGGAAGCCTTGAGTGTTCCAAGCCGTGCTTCCATGGGAAGGTTCGGGCGTTCGCAATCCCGGCAAATGTCCGGATGAAAATGCCAAACAGTTTTGAAACTTACTGGATCTAAAGCAAGTGCTTTGCCTTCCCCCAATAAGGCTGCATGGTGCGCAACATCGCGCAGACGGCCGACGGCAGCTTCCTCTTTTGGATGGAGACGGTCGAGCCAAACCAAATCGCCAGATTGCAATTCGGCTTGCTCCTCACGACGCCATCGAATGGTTTTTCCATTACGCAGGAAACGTCGGAAGCCGGCGGCTTGAAGCCAGGACGCATGTTCTTTACGTTGCAGGAATGCGTCAGGCAACGGGGTTGTGAAAATGAGGTCGTCCGTTTTTGATAAATCGCGGGCGGCTTGCTCAAAAGACAGCCAAGGCCCTCCACCACCACATCCTGAGCAAACCGAAGATCCGTGGGTCTCGAGGATGGTTTGAATAGGCGCAGCAAGGCCCAAAACTTCCGCCAAACGGGTTCCGCGAGGTGGATCCACCGGCCATGCTGCAGGAGTCCAGTCCTCCTGAACTTCGGATTTGTCGTCATCGTAATCCTCCGTTTCCACTCCAACGAGGTCATGCAACAAAGGGCTGCGCATGGCAAGTTCGCGCGCTAATTCACTCTCTAGATGACGTCGTCCCGATCGCTTCATGTCCTCCTCAAGCCGGCGGCTGCGCAACTCCTGACGCGGTGGCGGCAAAGGCGGTTCCAACTCCATCTGACGTCTTGACACCAACCAGTGTCCAGTCGGTGTGTCTTGTGCGAGCACGCCCTCGGCTTCGCCCTGATAGATCAACTGTCCTCCTTCCGCGCCTGCGCCGGGGCCGATCTCCATCATCCAATCCGTTGAGCGCAAAAGATATTCGTGATGCTCCACGACCCAAAAACTATGTCCGTCCTTACAGAGTTCCCGCAACAAGCGCACCACTTTGCGCGCCTCCTGCACTGGCAATCCCAAACAAGGTTCATCCAAAAGGAACAACTTCGGTGCACCGGGTCGTGCCGTAGAAAGCACCCGCGCCAATGCTATGCGACCGCGTTCTCCCAAGGACAAAAAGCGACCGCGTTCTCCTAAAGTGCGATCCCCCATACCAAGCGCGATGAGATGCCGCACCGTATTCCGCAAACGCCCTTTGGCTGGTAGGCGCTTCTCCAATTTTTCAAGCGGAGTGGTCAACCAATCACGCAAAGGGCGATTCCTTAAACGCAGTTCCAGCAGGTCTTCGCGCAGCCCCAATCCATCACATGCCAGGCACGGCAAATGATGCGCATCAATGGCATAACCATCACAGACTGGGCACGCGCCTTTTCCGGGACGGGCTACCAATGCCCCGGCTTCAATTCCGCGGATGCGCGCCTCTTCACTCGATGCAAAAGCGGCGCGGACCTCCTGCCAAACGCCTGCAAGAGTTGCGATGGTGCTTGCTGGAGACCAGCGCAAGGCACGCTCGAGCAAGGAGTGCACACCACCTTCGGGTATTTTGCCATCGACCTTTTCCTTAGCGCGCAATCGCGGAAGAATCTCTTGCTCCAACAGCGTGCTTTTTCCGCTTCCGGACACTCCGCAAAAAGTCACCACGCGCCCCAAAGGAATACTCAGTTTCTTAATGTTGAGATGCCGCGCCTGCACTTTTGGAAAATCCAAAAACTCCGTCGCAGGAGATGCGGTCGAAGGGTCCTCCACCCAATCCTCCTTCGGTAGCTGTTCGCGATGACCCTGCCCCACAATGAGTCCGCCACCGGGACCACCTTGCGGTCCCAAAGCCAACCAATGATGCGCGGCCTCCAAAAACTCGCGCGCTGGATCTGCAGTCAACACGGTATTGCCTTGCGCAACCAATTCCTGCAGCAATGTGGCCACCGTTTGCCGTTCACGCCCATGCAAGCCCATACCCGGCTCATCTAACAAAACAGTTTGCCCGCGGCGTACCTGCGCAATCCATGACACTAATTCCAAGCGGCGAGCTTCCCCAAGGGAAAGCGTGCCGAGCAATCGGTTGCCGGACAAATGGCCAAGCCCAGTCCTGTGCAATAACTCCAAACGGCGACGTGCACGACCTTGTTTCGGTAGAGGCTCTAAATCCAACCACTCTTGCAATGGCAAGTCCATCCAAGTGGACCAGGTTTTCCCATTTAAGCAACGATCTTGTAATTGCAAATTCCGCACCCAATCTTCGGCGGCATGGCTTTGGTGGTGCAATCCACAGTTTGGACAGCGGTCGGCAGCGGCGAAATCGAAAGCTTGTTCTGCCACGACCAAACGCATAGCCACGCCGCGTGCTAAGGATGAGGCCAGAGCATCGCGCAAACGAAGTGCTTGATTCGTTCTCCATTTAAAGCGGTCAAGCAACAGCCATGCATCTTCCGACAAACGCGAAGGCGCTTCCTCTAGTCGCGCCAAGGTCTTGCCGACCCGATAACGCGTCCATCCTGCTTGGAGTAAGGCTGCGGAATCCGCATCGGATGCGGCGGACAAAACAAGGACTGTGGCATTTTCTTCCCAGTCTTTTGCCAGGTTGAGCAGCGCATCGACCGAAGGAGGACGCCATGTGTGATCGCAGGCAGTGCATAAGTATTGCCCCTCTTTTTGCCATGCTTTTTGCAGCAAAGAAAGTAAATCAAGAACCTCCACCAGAGCTGCTTTCTTGCGCCCGCGTGGGATTTCTCCAGCAGATGCAATGACTGGGTCCAACCCCATCACCCCATCGGCCAAAGGCTTGAGCCACGACTCCTCTAAACCAGGCAAGGCACGCGGATCTTCCAGGATTTCAAAACGTCGACGCGAAACGGGTTCGAGTACGCCGAACAATAAAGCGCTCTTTCCTGCTCCACTCGGTCCATGCACGGCCGTCCAACGACCACGATGCAATTCCAAATCGAGGTCTTTCAGATTGCCTGCACGCAAACCCCGCAACTGAATGGAGTCCGCGGACATCCCTAAGTTTCTCGATCCCCAAGATTGGGGAAGTTTTCAACACGGCCTTCCGCAAGCAAGGCGCGTGTTGCCTCGACTAAACTTGCAGGGCCAGCAATGAGGTTTGCATCGAATACCCAATCGCCACCGGGTCGCAAGGTATCGACGATGCCACCGGCTTCCTGCACCAGAAGTCCGGCAGCGGCGACATCCCATGGAGAGAGATGTAGTTCCCAGAAGGCATCGATGCGACCGGCTGCTACATAGGCCAGATCAATGGCGGCTGAACCCATGCGTCGGATGCCGCGTTGATGCAAGAACATGCGATTGAAATTCTCGAGGTTGTTGTCTGCGAGAAGATGACGTCGGTATGGGAAACCGGTGGCGAACAAAGATTCCAAGGGCTTCGAATTTGCAGAAACTTTGATGCGTTCGCCATTCAAAAAAGCTCCACCGCCGCGCGTGGCAGTAAAGGTTTCCTGTAAACGCGGCAGGTGCACCACCGCGACATCTGGAATGCCATGGGTGAGATGCGCGATAGAAACGGCGTACATAGGCAATTGATGCACAAAGTTCACGGTGCCGTCTAGAGGATCGATGCACCACATCGATTCCGCGAATGGGTTTTGCGTGGAATCGGTTGCGCTTTCTTCCGCAAGAAAGGTGTCCGCGGGAAAGGCTTCCGCAAGATGCTTCAATAAGTAGGCTTCGCTAGCAAGATCGGCTTCGGTGACTAAATCACGCGCAGCACTTTTAGAACCAATCTGATCCGCAGCAAGGCGGCCGCTCCAATCCAGCAAGATTTCTCCTGCACCACAGGCAAGCTCTTCGGCCTTGGCTAAGACCGTGTTTAGATGTTTTGGGTCGCTCATAATTCTCCACGCAACACGGCGCTAAAGAAGCGGCCCTGAAGTTCTTTAAAGCGGCGATTATTGGTGTTCTTATTCTTGGAACGATCGAAGTTCACCAGGAAGGAAAACACTGCAATGCGATCATCGGGCATTAATAAGTATCCGCTCAGAGAGCTAGCGCCCAGAATGAAACCGGTTTTTGCGTGCAAACGTTGCGGTAAAAAAACCGCCTCCTTAAAGCGCGTTTTCAGACCACCATCGATTCCGCCAATCGGCAGAGTATCAAAAAACAAGGCGCCACGAGGGTGCTCGGCCATCGCCCGCAAAACGAAACACATTTCCTCTGCGGTGCAAGTGTTTAGATTTTGAGAACTGGAGCGAGCCATGCCGCTGCCATCGGACTGAACAAAACTTAGGTCGTGTCCAACTTCTGCGGACAGGATTTCATGGATGGTTGAGACTCCAGAAACATAATCGCCTGCTTGCTTTGTCTCCGCACCAAGCGTTTTCAGGACCATCTCCGCCAGGTAGTTATCGCTTTCCTTATTGGTTACCACCAAGACGTCCGCGAGGGTCCAAGCAGAGCGCCAATCGAGCAGCATGGCGCCCGATGCAGCGGCAGCATCTTCAGCCACATGCACGACTTGCTTCACGCTTACACCATGCTTGCTCAAGGCCGTGCGCAACCAGGCAGCGTAAACCACACTCGGGTCTTGCACAGCGAAGCGCACACTCTCTTTCTTACCACTGGTCGACCGCGCTACCACGATTTCCGCAGAATCCCGCCCCCACCATGCCGAAAGGGAAGCACCCTTTTTCTGGGCGTAACGAATCTCCATGCCTTTCGAGACATCCGGCACGGTCCAAATGTTTCCGCCGGAACTAAAGACCTCAATGCATCCGCCCTCTACCGAAAGAGCTGCGGCAGGTGCGCAATAGGTTTGCTGCGCTTGGTTTTCAGGCCAACTTGGATGACGGTATTGCTGATCAAAGAAACGGCCATCCAGTTCCAAGACATCAAGCGTGGTCACGCCACGCTGCTTCAAGCTGCCCGCAAGGTCACGCACAAAACGATCGGCGTAATCCACTTCGCCGATACGACGCAAGGAGGGGTCTCCCTTGCCGACCACGCGCAAAACACGACCGTCCAGGAAAACCTCGGTATGCCAACGGTACGTGTCTTCCAATCCCATCAGAGCAGCTGCTGTGGTCAGGATTTTGGTGTTGGATGCTAAAGATTGCGGATCGGTACCGCGAAAATCATAAAGCACCTCACCATCCAGCAATGCGACATGGACTGCAACTTCGATGAAACGTTCGTTGTTCACCGCAGCTAACATCGCATCTAGGTTGGGGTGAGATTTTTGTTTCGCCGCAACCGCATCACTGGCCACCGCCTGCGCCGTGACACTCGATGTCCCCCAACAAAGCAGGACGGCACTAAGGCCGATCTGAAATCGAGACATCAGGGGCGTGCTCCTTCGAAGGCCACTGCCCATGCACACGCCGTGAACAACTTGGCGATCAGGGAAATCTTTTTGCCATCGATAGTTTCTGCGATGTCAGTGGGCTGATGATAATCCTTGTTCGTATTCAAATCAGCCTCGAAGAAAAACAGTCCCACCACGCCCTTCTGGTGAAAGCTGTATTGATCACTGCGAGCATACAAATCACGACCTTGATCGTTGTCCATCTTCAATGGACTCTTAATGCGCTTATGCATGCCCTCCACCAACTCCTCCCAACCCGGCCGCTCCCAAAGACCACCGATGTTGATTTTCTTAGTGTCACCACGCCCAACCATATCCATATTGAACATGGCTACAGCGTTTTCGTGCGGGAACAAGGGATCCTTGCAGTACTCGTTAGAACCAACCAATCCAATCTCCTCACCAGTAAACCAAAGCAGAAGGATGTCAATCTCCGGCTGGGTTCCAGCCAACCCTTGTGCAACCTCCAACAAAGCGGCACTCCCACTGGCATTATCATCGGCACCAGGGCGCAACTGAAAACGCACCTTATCGGCGGTGATGTCAAATCCAACGTGGTCTAAATGCGCGCCTAGCACTAAGTGCTCACCGCCGGTTTCTTTTCCAGGCAATAGAGCGGCGAGATTGAAGGAATCACGCGTTCCAGTCTCCCAAGAAACACCGAGACGAATCTCCACACCCTTTTTGGTTTTCAGAGTTTTGGATTTTTTCTTCTTCTCCATACTCTGGTAAATGGTGTTGAAATCAACCTCAAAAATGCGCCCCGCCACTTCGCGGGACACCGACATCACTGGAAATTTAGGGAGTCCAATATTTCTTTGAAAGCCAACCGGGCCTGCGCCGCGGGTATCGACGCAAGGTGACATTCCGGGAACTGGCTGAGTGTCGTCAAACAACATTCCGGGGTCTGGAATAAGCACTAAGGCAAGCCCGCCAGCCTTCTCGACCTCACTAGCCTTTTGCTTAATCTCCGAGTAACGGGTGGACTTGGTGCCATCGAAACGCCGCGACTTGGGGTTGTCGGCGAACGGTTCGCGGGTGAATGCAAAAACAATCTTGCCCTTTACATCTTTCTTTTTGACATCCCGCCACTTCTCCTTTTTGGAGTCAATCGCATATCCAATAAAGACACCTTCGCCCCAAGCATCCTCTTCATGGCTACCAATGATGGGCACAAAATCCTTCTCTAAAACCAATGGCATTTCCTCTTCGAGGCCGCTCACTTCAAAGTGAGTCTCCTTGGCTGCAAGAACGCAACTTATGGCCACCGGAATGCGAAAGGATTCGCCATTCGCAGGTTGATAGCCAAGCGCAGTCAACTGCTCCTCGACATAAGCCGCCGCCTTGTCATGCCCAGCGGTCAAAGTGCCGCGGCCGCCCATGCCGGGTGCAGCCAGAATTTGAACATTGTCATAACTATCCTGCTCAGTAATGGTCTTCAGCACCTCTTCCAAAGTGGTGGCGCCGGCTTTACGAGCTGTGGTCCCAGTTTCTTGCGCCCATAGGGCACTAGGAACAGCAAGAAGAATGCTTAGCAGGAGGATGTTTTTCATGAGGAATAGCCGTGGGGTGCAGCTGAGTGCCAGCGTACCGCAGAATCCACAATGGAGGATAGCTCGGAACGGCTTGCAGTCCAACCCAGCACCTGCTTGGCGAGGCTTGGGTCGGCCACAAGGCGTGCTGGGTCCCCTGGACGTCGGGGTGCGGCATTCCAATCAATGGATTTACCGGTTGCGGCTTCGACCGCCTGAATGACTTCCAGCACGGAATGCCCTTTGCCAGTGCCGAGATTTAAACAAATCGGTGCGCCGCCTTCGAACAAATACTGCAGTGCACGCACGTGCGCATCGGCGAGATCTTCAATGTGGATGTAATCACGCACGCAGGTGCCGTCGGGAGTCGGCCAATCCATGCCGAAGATCGACATTGGTTCATGGAGAAGGTCCATGGCACTCAAAATGGCGCGCGGGATGATGTGCGGTTCCGGGTCATGGTGCTCGCCATAACCGCCTTCCGCTTCTGCTCCGGCAGCATTGAAGTAACGCAACGCCACAAAATCACCTTGGTGGGCATCGGAACGATCGCGCAACAAGCGTTCGGCGGCTAACTTGGTGGCGCCATAAGGATTCACTGGTGCTGGGATTAGCTTTTCCGAGAGCAGGTCGACGTCGGGTTCGCCGTAGGTGGCACAGGTCGAACTGAAAACGAAGGGCACATTGGGGAAGGCCTCGCAGAGGTGAATGACTGGCACCAAATTCGCGTGCCAATAACGCAATGGCTGCTGCATGCTTTCACCGATGTAAGCGCGCGCGGCAAAGTGGATGATGCCATCGAAGGATTCGCGCTCTGCAAAGCTCTGCACTTTTAGGCCATCGCGCAAATCGAATTCTTCAAAATCTCCGTCCCACGCACCGCGATGCCCTTCCGAGAAGTCGTCCACCACGAACACCTCGAAACCGCTGCGCTGTAAAAGACGCGCCGTCGCGGAACCAATGTAGCCGCAGCCACCTGTAACCAGGATTCTCATTCCCCTAGTTTGGCGGAGCCCGGCTGCTCTTTCCACCACGCCCACCATGCTAGTTTGAGGTTGCGGCGCTCCTCTAGATTTGGGTCCAGATTAAGGCCCACAGTGTGCCCGGTCAGTTTTTCCGCAGCCATCCTTGCGGCTGCAAACTTAGAACGATTTTCTGGGTCCATTGCCTGCAAAACCAACGGCATCGTGTTGGTGTTACCCAAATTTGCAATCGCTCGGATAGCAACGACCGCGACCTCGGTGTCTTCATGCTGCACAAAGGGCGCAATGGATTCGATGCGGCCATTTTCAGAACGCAAGCTGAGTTGCTGGATGGCAATACGGACTACGCGCAAGTCCGGGTCAGCCAGCGCGAACTCAAAAGTGCCCACATCTTTGGGGAAACGGTCTCGCGCCAAATATTGAATGCCAGCCAGACGCACATTGGGGTCGGTGTGGTGGCGTAGAAGAATCAAGGCATCGGCCACGTTCTCCGGTTGTCCTAGCTCAAAGGCGTGTAAGCGCTGCACTACGCGTTGCTCTTCTGCGCGCAGGTCCACGCCCTGCAAGGCACGTTCTATGCAAATGGTTGCGCGGGTTAAATCGCCCAACTGCTCATGCAAACTCGATGCCCGCTGCCACCATTCCTGCGCAGCGGAACCCTCCGTGATGCCGCCGAGTTGTTCACAACGTAAAGCCGCCTCCAGTTTTCGGTCTCCCTGCAAAAGCAAAGTCACCATCGCTGACCATGCATAGGCCTGTTCTTCTTGCCCCTCAAAGTTGTAATCCAGAATGTCGATGGCTTCCAAATCACGGCCAGTCTGTTGCAGGTCATCGGCTAAATCGATGCGCAACCAAAGGTCATTCGGGCGGGTTTCTAAAAGCGTGCGACGCACTTCAGCAGACCGGAAAGGGTCGCCACCTTTTTCTGCAAGCGCCGCGCGATGAAACCAAAAGTCTTCATCAAGTTCCGCTTCAGCCAAAGTTGCGTAGCGATCCATCCACATGCCAGCTTCGGCATAATCCAAACGCGATTCCGCGCTGCGGGATAAATCCATCCAAGTGTCTGAGGGCACTTGTTGAGAATAAGGCGCGTTTTCCTCGAGCGGGAATTCAGGTGAGTTCGCCGCACAGGAGGCAAACAGGACGATTCCGAAACTTAAACTGCGCACCATGGGTAGGGCAAAAAGGAGTTGAGGAGACTTCATGACAATCGTGCGAGCTGATTCCAAAAGTCGGGGAAAGACTTGGCCACACAGCTTCGTTCCCCTATTTCGAGTGATGGATAGAGTAACGACGCGATGCCAGCAGCCATGGCCAGACGATGGTCGTTGTTGGAGTCGAAAACGGCTTGAGGGGATGGCGCAATCCCTGGCTGAATGCACAACTCCTCTCCTCTTTGACTCATCTCGCCGCCGAGGATTGCCGCGAGGCGCTGCATGCCATCGAGGCGGTTGGATTCCTTAAATCGCAGGCGTTCGGAATTCACAAAACGCATGCCTCGAGGCAAGCGGCTGGCCAAAACCGCAAGTGCCGGCCCACTATCGGGTGAATCTTGCAAGTCAAACACAGGCACCATCGAGGCTTCGGCATCCATAAGCCCTTCAGCGATAGGCATCAAATCTCTGCCCTCGACTCGGAGCAGATGAAGCTTTTCCAGGAACCGTAAAACCGCCATATCAGGGTGCCTTGGATCCCATTCGCGAGAAATAGAAAGGGTGCGTTGCAGCAAAACCGCAGCCACGGCAAAGAAAACAACGGCCGATGCATCTGCGGGCACCACAAAGTTTTGCCCCACTCCAAACCCGGCAGACTGATGCCAGAGCTTGGCTTCTTGTTGCAGGACATCGGTGCCGCGAAATTGTTGCAGCATGGAAACCGTCATCTCTAAATAACCGCGCGAAACCGGAGGGTTGGGCAAACGCCAAGTTTGCGCGCGCCTTCCAGAGGCCATGAGAAATCCACTGAAGAACTGACTACTCAAGTCCATCGGGATTTCCATGTCAGACGGCATAGCGTCCGCTTTTGAAACTAGGTGGAAGCCATCGGCAGTGGGCGTTAAGCAGGCACCCATTTGAGATAAAGCATCGACGAGGGGTTGTTGCGGGCGGGCGCGTAAACCATCCGCCACTTTGAGTTGTAAATTCTGTGGAGCCGCAGCCAGCATGGGCACCAAGAATCTAAGCGTGGAACCGCCTTCACCTAGAGCCAATACATCGGCGAGGGAAGTCTGTGGCCCGTTGCGCCCGATGACTCGCAAATGGGTGGCATCGTCCACCGTCAATTCCCAGCCCAATGCACGCAAGGCAGCAATCAGGAATTGGCTATCTTCGCCGGTACTAAGCCCCGAAAGAGTGCTTTCACCCTTCGCTAAAGCCGCCAAAATCAGCGCCCTTTGCGAGGCTGATTTACATCCGGGGATGTCGAGAGTGACGCGCAGCATGAGGAGATTCTATAATCTGTCATGGCCAGTACATCCCCTTCCGACCTAACTTCCCAAGGATACGCCGGTGGCGTAGAGATTCCCGGGTGGGATCTGTTTTACAAAGGCAAGGTTCGCGACCTATATCGACACCAGAATCACCCTGCGCACATGATGATGGTCGCTACTGACCGCCTCAGTGCCTTCGATGTGGTGATGGCCGAGACTATCCCGGATCGCGGTCGTGTGCTCACCCATATCACCGAGTATTGGTTGCAAGAATTTGCCGATTGGATGCCCGCTGCACGCGAAACTTGCGACCCAGAGGCCATCCCTGATTTGCCTCCTGCTTTTCACGATGCGCTCCGGGGCCGTGTGACCTGGACGCGTGAAGCTGACCGAGTGAATGTAGAAGTTGTATTGCGCGCTTATCTCGCCGGTTCTGGTTTCCGCGAGTACAGCAAAACTGGACGTCTTTGGGATCATGCACTGCCTGAGGGCTTGCAGAATTCCTCGCAACTTCCTGAAGTTCTTCATACTCCAACCACCAAGGCGGAAGTGGACGAACCCATCACTTGGGCCGAAGCCATCGAGCTGATTGGCAAGGAAGACGAAGCCGCTCAAATCCACGAACTTGCCCTGCGCATTTTTAGCGAAGCCAGTGAGCGCGCTGCTGCCAAAGGTGTGGTGCTCGCCGACACCAAATTCGAATTTGGTCGCCTCGATGGAAAGTTAGTCTTGATCGATGAGGTGATGACGCCAGACAGTTCCCGCTACTGGCCCAAGGATCAGATTGAAGCTGGGAAAGAGCCCCCAAGCTTCGATAAGGAAATCGTGCGTAGCTATTTGCGCTCGATTACCGCATGGGACAAAACCCCACCGCCGCCAAGAATTCCAAGTGACATCATCGCGCAGACTCGCGAGCGCTATTTGGACATCTGCGAAATCCTGACTGGCAGTTTGCCGGTTTCGGTTTCTCGGTAGGCAAGCTGCGGCCGGCAAAGAAGGCATCACCCTGGCTTCGAGCCTGGCCGCTGGCCCATCGAATCAGGGCTTTCGAAACTTTTTGCGTAAAAGGAGCAACTTGTTTGCTATCCTTGCCTAACAAGTTCCACTCCTTATCCTTGAACCTACTACCCACGGAGTTCAAGTTGCGAACACAAACTAGATCGACCTTCCGCCAGCTCGCATTTTGCGCTGGTTTCTGCATTACCCTATTTTCGGCATCGCTCCTCGCGCAGGAGGCCACCGGTGGTGATTATCATTTTGATTTATCACTGGACGGACTCGCTCTCGACGACGGCCTCGGTTTTTCGGTTGCCCCGCTAGGCGACCTCAATGGCGATGGCATCTCCGACTTTGCTGCGGGCGCGAATTTGGCAAGTCCGAATGGAACTCGCTCTGGCCAAGTTTTGGTTTATAGCGGTGCCGATGGCACGATTCTCTTGCAACTAGACGGCCGTGTTCCTGCGGAAAGATTCGGCTCCTCCATTTCGGCCACCGGCGACCTCGATAACGATGGCATCCAAGACCTCTTAGTTGGCGCCATTCTTGCCAGCCCCGGCGGCCTGAATTTTGCGGGTTCGGTTTATGCAATTTCGGGAGCGACTGGCGTAGAACTGTTCCGCATCGACGGCACCGATGCCAATGATTTCCTTGGCGAAGACATCGACACCATTGAAGATCTGAATGGAGATGGCATCGACGATTTATTGGTGAGTCAAACAGGATGGCAGGGCGGCGCAATCCTTAAAATCGGGGCCGTTCAAGTGATTTCAGGTGCAGATGGAAGCCTTATCCGGCGCATCGAAGGCACTGATTTGGTCAGCAATTTTGGCAATGCTTTGGCAACGGTGAACGACACCGATGGCGATGGCATCCAAGACATCTTGGTTGGTGCTTACCTCGCCGACCCGAATGCAGTCAGTAATGCAGGTTCGGTTTTTCTGTATTCCGGAGCCACTGGAAATCTCCTCCAGCGCATAGATGGATTTGCTGGGCAACAAGCTTTTGGTGTTGCCGTAGCCTCGGCCGGCGACGTGAACGGCGATGGTTCCGATGACCTCCTGATTGGAGCAAACCAATTTGGCCTGCAGAGCGGTGAAGCCTATGTCTACTCCGGTGCCACTGGCGACCAAATCTACCTGTTTGAAGGCGGACAAAACTCTAAGTTGTTTGGCGGTGCTGTTGCTGCGGCAGGTGACATCAACGGCGATGGTGTTCCCGACCAAATGATTGGTGATTGGCGTGAATGCGTAAACCAAATCGATGACACCGGCGCGGTTTACTTTTACTCCGGTGCCGATGGCAGCCTCATGCAACGCGTTCCTGGAACTCAGAATGCTGCAGCCTTCGGTTACTCCATCGCAAGCTTAAGAGGCTCCACCGATTTCCTTGTTGGCGCGCCCAATGCCACCGCAGGAGGCCAAACCCTCGCTGGAATGGTGCACACGGGTGGCGTAGATCCCTACCTGATGGCCGACAGTCTTTCGATTTCCTCTGCTGCAGGCGGAACGCTGACCTACCAGCTTGATTTTCCAGATGACCACGCTGGTTTGAAGTCCATCATGGTCGCATCCTTTGCCGGACCTGGCACTTTCAGCATCTTTGGCATAGAACTCCCGCTCCAGGGTAGCCCATTACTGAACCGCACCATTGCGGCTTTCCAACCTGGCTCGGTCGCAACCTTGGATGCATTCGGCAATGGCACCGTGCAAGTGGTCTTTGCCCCAAACCAGCTGCGTAATGGTGTTGGCGACCTTCTTGAAATTTGTGCGCTAGGCGTGGACCCAGTGGGCTCCCTCCCATTGACGGTCAGCATTCCGGCAATCCTGGAGATTACTCCCTAATCTTTGGAGACGATGGCCTTGGCGCTTTTTTCAGAACGCGCTAAGGCTATCTCGAGTAAGGCGAGATCGGCTGGAGTCACTCCAGCTAAGCGCCCTGCACTGCCCAAAGTTTCGGGGCGAATTTCATCCAAGGTCAAGCGCGCTTCATTACGGAAGCCTTTGATATCCTGATAAGAAAAGTCCTCAGGAATCAAGGTGCCTTCACGCTCTGCAGAACGCGCCACCCAGGCAGCTTGGCGTTTAACATAGCCTTCGTATTGCACATCGGCTTCGAGAGTTTCCCAGTCGCGATGGGTCAAACCAAAGCGCGCACTTTCTGGCGCAACTTCCAAGACCATTTGCCAACCGCCATGCTTAGGTTGACGCAGTAAAGCTAAGTGCTCGCCCAACTCCTCACGGGCAAGCTCCAAACGTGCATTCCGCGCTTGATAGCGTTCGAATCGCTCCGCACTACAGCCGCCATGTTGCTCGGCAATCGGAGTTAAACGCATATCTGCATTGTCATGACGCAGCAACAGACGATGTTCCGCACGCGAAGTAAACATACGGTACGGCTCGGTGGGATCACTCACCACCAGATCGTCAATCAACACTCCGATGTATGCCTCATGCCGTCCCAGCAAAATCGGATCGCGCCCCAATATTTTCAGTGCCGCATTCCAACCAGCCATCAAGCCTTGGGCAGCAGCTTCCTCATATCCGGAGGTGCCACAAATTTGACCGGCCAAGTAGAGGCCGCCCCACTCGCGTAACTCCAAGGTCCGATGCAAACATCGCGGAGCTACATGGGTGTACTCCACCGCATAACCGGGTTGCACGATGACTGCGTTTTCCATCCCCACACAAGTCTTCACAAACTCCTCCTGCACATCCACCGGCAGCGAAGTCGAAATGCCGTTGGCGTACAGCAAATCGCTATTTAGGCCCTCTGGCTCCAAGAACACATTGTGTGCGTTGCGGTCGGCAAAACGCACCACCTTGTCCTCCAATGATGGACAGTAACGCGGTCCGACACCATCGATGCGACCGGCGTACATGGGTGCGAGGTGCAAATTTTCGCGCACAATATCTTGCGTGCGTTTGGTGGTCGTGGTTTGCCAACAAACGATTTGCTCACCTTCAATGCGATCATTCATAAAGCTAAACGGCACTGGGTCTTCATCGCCAGGTTGTGCGGTCATCTTTGAATAATCCACTGAATCAGCGGCAAGGCGTGGTGGCGTTCCGGTTTTCAAACGCGCAGTTGGCAAACCCATTTTACGCAGGGCATCGCCCAAACCGGCGGCACCAGCTTCGCCAAAACGGCCGCCTTGAGTTTTCACTAAACCGGTATGCAATAAGCCTTCCAAGAAGGTTCCAGTGGTCAGAATCACCGCCTTGGCTAAAAACTCGCGGCCATCGGCCATGGCAATGCCTCGGATTTGGTGGTCATCCCACAACAAGTCCACGGCCTCGCCTTCGATCACCGACAAGCCTTGCTGCGCGGCAACCATTTCCTGAGCAATGCGCTCATAGCCTTCGCGGTCACATTGCGCCCGCGGCGACTGCACCGCCCGGCCCTTAGAAGTATTGAGCATGCGAAACTGAATACCGGCCCTGTCGGTGATCAGGCCCATCCAGCCGCCCAGAGCATCGATTTCTCGGGTCAGCTGACCTTTGCCGATGCCACCAATCGCGGGATTGCACGACATGCGGCCGAGCGCGTTGGCTTCGAGCGAAACCAATCCAGCGTGAAGACCCAAACGAGCCACCACCGCAGCGGCTTCTAAACCCGCATGGCCTCCGCCGATCACTAGGACATCAAAATTTTCGCTCATCTTTCCAGCGACAGGACGCAACCCATCGAGCCCGGTATTCTAGGACACTCTGATGTTTACCGTCGCCTTACTCCTGTGCGCACCACTTGCGATTTCCAGCCCTCAACAGCCGGATGGTGGATTCGAGACCCTCACCGCCTCGCTCGAACAGCGCACCGCTGCCCGCCGTGCTGCCGCCCAAAAAGCCTGGGATGACCACGGCGCCGCCTATTTGGCCCAACCAGCACGCACCACCATGGACCCCTTGCTGGATTTTTCACCAGAAATCCAAGAGCCCCTACTCGAGGCACTGCGGCAAAGCATCCGCGGGGAACTCACCCAACCCGATGCACAAATCAGCATTTTGTTGCTTCTCGGCCGATGCCTAAACGCAGGCGGTTCCGCGCAGTTAATTGAACTTCTTCCGCAGCTGCCACTCGACCAGCAAGCCAACACCTTACGCACTGTTATGGAACATGGTGGGCCACGAACCTTGCGCCACGCGCGTACCTTCCTCGACCACAAGACTCCCGCCATACGTCAAGCTGCTTTGGAAGGATTGTTATTGCACCTAAATGCGGCCGAAACGCCTGCCTTGGTCAAACGCTTCGATTATGCGCAAATGGACCTCGAGGCTTTTGGTGCCATGCTCGACAGCCTTGCCGAACGCGAGTTGCCCGTCGAATTCCAACTCCCAAGCGACACCTTCCAACAAACCCAACGCGCCTTTGTGAATGGCGTCGTCAGTTTCCTGCTCGCACACCCTCAGGAAAACGCTGAGGATTTTCTGCTCGACCGCGTCCTTGACCGAAATGGCGCCGGCCTGTCCACCGAAGCCAAAGTCGAATCCTTGCGTGCTTATGAGGCCGGCGCTTCCTCCTTCCGCTGGAAAGGCGGCGTTCGCACCCTTACCCGCGAGTTAAAGGACCTACGTCGCTCTGCGTTTAGCTTGGAAGTCGCGTGGACCCTGCACCGCTTGGGAGAGAAAGCTGGCCGTAATTACCTATTGGAAAACCCGGAAGATATTGCGCGCCGCAACCCAGACGATTGGCGTGCCCAGTTCTCCTTGGCGCAACTCCAGGTTGAAGTCAGCGAGTTCCAATCCGCCTATAGGCTCTACAAAAAGACTCTCGATTCCCTGGAAGGCACGCCAGTGGCGCGTCGCATTGAGAAATGGGATTACTTCTATGCAGCCCGCGCGGCCGCTGGCGCCAAGCACTCCAAAGACGCCGGGCAGTGGCTCGTAGCCTCCCGATTGCGCCCAGAGGAGCTTTCTGCTTATGCCAACCTGCCGGAATTTCGGCCCTACCTCAAAAAGGAACCCTTCAAGCGCCTGCTAAAGGTTGCCGATTAGGGGCGGCGACGGGAGAATGTCCGGTCCTGGGTCCCGTGGGCCCACCAAAAAGACGTGCCGAAATCCCTCCCCATTGAAGCCGACAAGACCGAACTCGGTGCTTGTCACTACAAAATCTCCGTCAAAGTGCCTGCCGAGCGGGTGACTGAGGAATTTGATCATGCTTACAAATCCGCATCGCGGGGCATGAAGATTCCTGGTTTCCGTCCTGGCAAAGCACCGGCCACTGTTCTGCGTCAACTCCTCGGAGATGGCATTCAAGAACACGCGGCCGAGCATCTTTTTGAGCACACTTCTGGCGATGCCCTCGGCGTAGTCGGATTGCGCAACGAAGTGCTTCGCATGTTGGAGTTCGATGCCAGTAAGTACACCGTAGAAGATGGTGTCGCTCTGGAATTTGAATTCGAAGTGGAAACCATGCCACAAATCGATATCCCGGAATGGAGCGAGATCGATGTCGAGCCCGCTGAAACGGAAGCTTCCGCCGAGCAAATCCAGGAAGCCCTCGATGGCCTTGGTCAAAACCATGCCAAGTTTGAGGAAGTCGAAGACGGCAGCGTCGATGAAGAACTCCTCGCCGAAGTCGATTTGCTTTATGAGCTCGATGGCGAAGCTGGCCCAGAAGCAAAGGAGCTCAAGTTTGGTCTTGGCTCCCCGCTTTACGGCGCAGACCCAGAAAAGTACGACGAAGCTCTTCGCGGCACCCAAGCTGGAAGTGAGTTTGAGTTGGAAGTGGAATTCAACGAAGGCTTCTCCAAGGAAGAATGGGTTGGCAAAAGTGGACTCGCCAAGATCAAGGTGCTGAAGGTGCTCAAGCAACGCCCTGCCACCAAAGAGGAACTTTGTGAAAGCCTTGGCCTCGAAAGTCCTGAGATTTTGGACGAACGCCTAGAGGCCCGCATTGCTGCGGACAACTCCCAGCGCGAACGCGAGCGTCAGGCCCACGAAATCCTGGCCACTATCGTAAATTTGCATCCCTTCGAGCTGCCGGCACGCATGATCGAAGAGGAAGCTGCTGCGACCACCAAGTCCAACAAGGAGCGCATGATGCAGCAAGGCGCCAGCGAAGAGCAGGCTGAGGAAGAAGCTGCCAAGCACGTGGACCAAATGGCGGAAGATGCTGAAAAGCGTCTCAAGCATTGGTTCATCTTGCGCAAGGTTGGAGCCGAAATGAAGGTTCGCGTGACTTCCAAGGACCTGGACATGGCCTACCGCTCGATTTCCATGCAGCAGCAGGTCGACGTCAAGATGGTCAAGACCTACTACAAAGAGCAGAACATGGTCGACAATCTGCGTGGTGAGATTTTGGAATCGAAAGTCCGCTCCACCATCGTGGATGTCGTCGCCAAGCACCGCGAAGAAAAGGCCGCTGCACCGCTAGACGCCTAAAGAACTAGGCCTTAAAACGCCGAGAGCACCCATGAGGGGCTCTCGGCGTTTCTTTTTAGATGCCGAAGTTTGATTCTGCCGCCTCGTAACGCTACTTTCCTGCCATGAACTCGCCCGAGCACCAGCCCGCACAAGGCTTCTCCATTCCTTACGTCATCGAGAAGACCGGTCGCGGTGAGCGCACTTACGACCTCTACTCCCGCCTGCTAGAAGATCGCATCATCTTCCTCGGCACTGGAGTGGACGATATGGTCGCCAACGTCATCGTCGCCCAGCTCTTGTTCCTGTTTAAGCAGAACAAGAACCAGGACATTCAGATGTACATCAACTCTCCTGGCGGTTCGGTGACTGCAGGCTTGGCGATTTACGACACCATGCAGTACATCGATTGTGATGTATCTACTTTCTGCATCGGTCAATGCGCCTCGATGGGTGCGGTTTTGCTGGGTGGTGGCGCTGCCGGTAAGCGTTTTATCCTGCCGAACTCACGAGTGATGATTCACCAGCCATGGGGTGGTACTCAGGGCACTGCCAGCGACATGGAAATCCAGGTTGCTGAGATTCTGCACTTGAAAAAGCGCCTCAACGGCATCCTTGCCCACCACAGCGGCAAGACCCTAAAGCAGGTTGAAAAGGCTACCGACCGCGACAACTTCCTCTCCGCTGAGGAAAGTGTGGAGTTTGGTCTCGTCGACCAAATCATCGGTCAGGTGAACTAGCGCTCCAGGCCCCTTTCTTAGTGTAGACTATACGTATGGCAAGGGGCCAAGACCGAGGAGAAGTAGAACGTTGCACTTTCTGTGAGAAGGTGCGCGCCCAGGTGGAGTCGTTAATCGCGGGTCCTCCTGGAATCTATATCTGTAATGAGTGCGTGGAAATCTGCAACTCGATCCTGCATGAAGAGGATCGTCGTTTGCAGTCCGTCACCGAACCAGAAGCCGCTGAATCTGCGGTTGGCTTTCTGACTCCGCGTGAAATCGTCCACCGCTTGGACGATTACGTCTACAGTCAGGAGAGCGCTAAGCGTGTTCTGGCGGTTGCGGTGCACAATCACTACAAACGTTTAGAGGCCGATGCCCGCATGGCTGCGGTCAAGGACGCCGCAGAAAAACCGGAATGGGCCAACGTGGAGTTGGAGAAGTCCAACGTCTTGCTGATTGGACCGACCGGCTCCGGCAAGACTTTGCTTGCCCGAACTTTGGCGCGCATCTTGAATGTGCCCTTCGCGATTGCCGACGCCACCACTTTGACCGAAGCCGGTTATGTTGGTGAAGACGTCGAAAACATCTTGCTGAAACTGCTGCAGTCTTGCGACTTTGATTTGGAGAAGGCGCAGCGTGGCATCATCTATATCGATGAGATTGACAAGATTGCGCGCACCACTTCTAACGTGAGCATCACCCGCGATGTCAGCGGTGAAGGCGTGCAGCAGTCCTTGCTAAAGATCCTCGAAGGTTCGGTAGCCAACGTGCCGCCGCAAGGTGGACGCAAACACCCGGAACAGTCGTGCATTCAAATGGACACTTCGGGCATCCTCTTCATCTGTGGCGGAACTTTCTCTGGCATCGAAGAAATCATCGGACGTCGTGTAGGCGAAAGTGCGATTGGCTTCCACTCAGCGGAAGAAGCCGTGAAGGCCATCGAGGTCAAAGACCTCAACGACCGCGATCGTTTGGTGCCATTGCTCGACACCAAAGATTTGGTCGACTTCGGTTTGATCCCTGAATTCGTCGGACGTCTCCCTGTCCATGTGCATCTTGCTGGTCTCAGCCAAGAAGACTTAGTACATATCCTGGTTGAGCCGAAGAATGCACTGATTCGTCAGTTCCAGGCTTACTTCGCCATGGAAGAGCACGAACTGTCCTTTACTCAGGAAGCGCTCGAAGAGATTGCTAAGAAGGCTTTCGAACGGGAAACCGGTGTGCGTGCTTTGCGTTCCATCCTTGAAAACGTTTTGCACGACCTCATGTTCCACCTTCCGGAATACGGCAAGCCAGGGCGCAGTTTCGTCATCACCGGCGAGATGATTCGCTCCGGCAACGCCAACGTCCTGCTGGAAGGCGGTGAAGAAAGTGACCGTCGCGAAACCGCTTAGGTTTTCACGCTAAAGGTTGTTCATGATTAGTCTCCTAGTGAGCTTGGTTCTGGCATCGGCGCAACAAGCTCCGAGTTTGCCCTTCGAATTTGACCTGCCCAACGGTTATGGGGCTTTCGAGGAGTCGGTCGAAGGTCCCAGCTCGTGGGTGAGCACACGCAAAGATGAAGGGGCCAGCTTTCGCGTACGGCATTTCTCGCTAGGTGCTATGGGAGCCATTCCATCGGCCGTAGCCAAGGACATTCGCGACCGAATGTGGGCGCCGCGCTTGAAGGGCATCGAACATGAGTTTGAAGCTTGGACGGGTTTGGTGGATGGCGTCGATGCGGCTGGCTGGGACATCCGCTACCAAGCAGACCGCAAACAGATGACCATTTTGCAGCGCATTGCAATCCAAGGCGACTCCTTGACCATGTTGGTGTGGGAAGGACCTCTCGCCGGTCACGATGGTGCATCCGCTCTGCTCGATGGATTCCAGATTCCCGAGCCTTGGCTGTCGATTCCAGCACCAGAGACCGATATCTACCGTGGTCTGGGCCCCAGCGCCGTAGCGCCAAAGTTTCCGGGCAGTCTAGACATTGACGTCTTCCTGCACGCCTTCGCTGCCGACGCCTATTTCACAGTCCGCATGACCTACACGCCGGGTTTGGCTCCCATCGCTAGCCAAGATTTCAGTTGGTTACTGCCGCAGGGTGCCATCGAGCAAGAGCAAGAAGATGATTTAGGTGGACGACGGATTGTTTATCGCATTCCCATGGATGAAGCCTCCGGACTGGGTGGCAGTTTCGGCATTACCCGTTTGGAAGGCCAAGAGTTCAGTGCGTTGAACCCGCTGTGGTTGGCGCTGCCATCCCCCGCTGCTGCTATGGCAAATGTGCAAGCGCCTGCATGGAGGCTCAACATCACCCACCTTGCAAATCTGGAAGCCATCTCCACTTCGACGGTGCGACGGCGCTTCGATGAAGCCACCAAAGCTATCGTGACCGAATTCGCAGGATTGGAAGCTGGCATTGCTTGGCCGTTCTTTTTGATTGGCGACTATGAGTTGCGCCAAACTGCTGGCCGCAATTGGCATCTGCGTCTCAACAGTAATGCCTCCTTGGAAGAAGATTCCATGCGCGAGGTTGTGCGTCTGCATAAAGTTCTTGATCAATGGATGCCTGGCGCCGATTCCACATGGACCGTGGCCTCCTTCCCATGGATTGGCGATCGAGTCATGCCGGGCTTGCTGGTTTTAGATGAACAACTCAATTGGTTCAACTCTCCGGTGGACGGAATCCTGGATGGCCTCACCCGACGCACCGCACTGGCGCGCCTCCTGTGCCAAGAACCTTTTGGCGCTCGTCTGCACGGGCGCGGAAGTGCAGCTTTGTTCCTGGAATCATCCTTGGCCGAATACTCTGCCTGGCGTTTGCTTGAAGCCGCCGGCAACCAGGACGATGCCGATGCCCTCTTAGCTCATTGGATCGCCCGCGAAAACCAGGCCGGCAAACTACCCCAGCCACTCTCCATGCTGGAAATCGGCGACCTCTATGGACCTCGTCGTTTGTTAAGTTTTGGCCCCCTAGTGTGGCGCGCCATCGAACAAAACTGCGGCCGTGATGCCTTCGACGCCATCCTTCAGAAGCAGCTTCAAACTTCCACTTCCTGGACGACTCAGGATTTGGAAACCGCATTGAAAGCTGCACAACCAGACTATGCGTGGGATTCCTTTTTCCTTCAGCATGTCTACGGGCGCCAATTGCCCACCGACGCTTAACGCCCCGCTCCCCTGACACATGCGCATTTACTACCACCGCGACTTCGATGGCATGGCTTCGGCGGCCATTCTTGCGGACGCTTTAGAAAAGACCCGCGGCGAATCGCAAGTTCGTTGGGCTGGAGTCAACTTCGATCGCACCCTGAACTGGGAAGACTTTGCCATGGGACAACAGTTTGCCGTGGTCGACTTTCATTACCACCCGCGCGCGAAGTATTGGTTTGACCACCACCCGACCACCTTCCTCACCGATGAGGATAAAGCAACCTTCACCCCAGATGAAAACCGCAGCTTCGACCCGAAGTCGCCAAGCTGCCCGCCGATCATTCTGAAACATGCCATCGAGCATTGGGGTTATGAACCGCCGGCGCACTTTGCAGAGTTGTCGAAATGGTCGGACATCATCGATGCCGCGCGTTTTGGAACTGCAGACCAATCCTTGTTCGGCAAGGAGGCGGCCATCCGCGTGAGTCGTGCTTTGACTTGTTCACCCGACCTAAGCTTCCACGACAAAGTGGTTGGCCTCATGCGCGACAAGCCGCTATTGCAGGTCGCGAATCATCCAACTATGGATAAATGTTATGAGCGGTCTTGCCGCAACCGCGATAACGCTTTGGAAAACTTCAGTGCCAATGTGCAATTACGTTCGGCCACGGCATTGTTTGCGGATCTGCGTTCGCGCAAGATTCGCCGCGAACGGTTTGCTCCGTTTTACCTGAACCCAGAAATCCATTACGCGGTCACTTTACTACCCACGCGCGCCGGGGTGCACATCACCGTGGCTTCGAATCCGTGGAATCGCCCGAAGAGCGACTTTCACTTAGGGAATGAAATGAAGAAATATGGCGGCGGCGGACACCAAGGCGTCGGCGGCTGCAACCCTCCGGATGAAGCCACTGCTCTGGCCTGGGCGCACGAGCTTTACCACGCGGTTGAAGGCCTGAGTTAATCATGCAATCCTTGCTCGAAGCCCATCCCTCAGCATGGCCGGGGATTTTTCAAGAGCTAGGCGTCGCTTCTTTTCAGGGGAAAAATGCTGCGCGTTGGGTGTTTCAACGCGGCGCGGCATCGTGGGAGGAAATGACTGATTTGCCGGCGGCGTTGCGCGAGAAACTAGAGGCCGAAACTCCTTTGCAACGCGCGCGCTTAGTCGAAAAATCCGAAGCTCGAGATGGCGCTGTCAAAGTTTTGCTTGCCATGGAGGACGATGCCACCGTGGAAGCCGTCGGCATGCCTGGCACCGATGGCCGCACCCTTTGTCTCAGCACCCAAGTCGGATGCCCGGTCAAATGTCGCTTTTGCGCCAGTGGCATGGAAGGCCTGAGCCGCAATCTCACCCAGGGCGAAATCCTTGAGCAAGTCCTGTGGCTACGCCGCGCACAGGGCCCTTTCCAGCGCATTGTGGTCATGGGCATGGGAGAAGCCGGCCACAACCTCGATGCGGTCCTCGGTGCCCTAGATGTGCTCCTGGACGACACAGGTTTCGGTCTATCCGCCAGACGCATCACCCTGAGTACCGTCGGGCCTAAAAACGCCCTGCCACGGATCGCAGCATGGGGTCGGCCGGTCAATCTGGCGCTTTCTTTACATGCTCCGGACGATGATCTCCGCCACCAGCTAGTTCCAGGCGTGGCAAAACGCAGCATTGTGGAAACTCTGGCCGAAGCAGATGAACTCTTCGTCGCCCATGGCCGCGAATACACCGTGGAATATGTACTCCTGGCTGGAGTAAATGACTCCCCACAACAGGCCGAGGCCTTGGCTTCCCTGTTATACCAGCGACGATGCCACGTGAACCTAATTCCCTTTAACCCAGTGCCGGAACTGGCTTACGAGCGCCCTGATGCTATGACCCAGGAAGAGTTTGCGAAACGTCTGCGCGGAAGGGGCCTATCCGTTACCTTAAGACGGAGTCTGGGACGCGAATCGGATGCCGCCTGTGGTCAATTGAGACGCCGCACGCTGCCCACCGACGACCTCCGGACGGAAGTTTAATCCGACCCCATGCGTATTCTTCTACTGCTTGCCTGCCTGACCCTCCTTCCCGCTAGCGGTGGTGGAGAGAACCCATTTCTCGAAAAGCAGCTCTCGGCCGCAACCCGCCTGCTGGAAGCTGGCAAAGTTGCGGAAGCACGCGTCAAGATTGAACGAGCTTTGGAGCGCGACGACCAGCACTTGGGCGCGTTGCGTCTTTGGGCCAAAGTTTGCGAGCAAGCCGGCGATCACGACACAGCTGCTTATGCATTGCACTCTTGGTTAGAGGTACTCCGCGCTGCAGAAAACCCATCGGTAAAACGGAAGGTCATCAAGGAAGTCGAGGCGGAACTTTTATTGATTGATATTGAGGCGAAGAGTTTCCGCAAGCTCACCGATTTGTACATTAAGGAGTTGTTGAAGTTAGAGAAGGCGCACGTCAAGAAGGGGCGTTTTCACTCGGCACTTGCGATTCTGGATGAAGTGCTGCACATCGACCCGCGCAATCCAGAAGGCTTGCGCTTATATAAAGAAATCCAACGCGAAGGCGGAGCTGATATTGCCACCGAGGACCTCTATGCAGGTACCGATCCGAGCGCTGGCGTAGACCCGGAATGGATTGCCGAGGAAAACGCGAAGCATACGGAGTGGAAAAATGCTTGGCGTAAAGAAACCGAACACTATCGGATTCGCACCAATGCTGGCTACATGGTTTTGCAGACTGCCGGCATCGCAATGGACCAAATGAATTTGGCTTACCGTCGTTTCTTCCACTACAAGGAAGATGGTGGTGCGGTGCCGAAGATTGACGTTCACGTATTCAAAAACCGCGATGAATACCTAGAGCTCGGCAAAAACCCGGTGGAATGGTCAGCCGGTCACTTCACTGGAGATTCGGTGGAGACTTACATCGGTGGTGCCGAGGGCGAAGATGGAATTCGCGGCATGTACAGCGTGCTCTTCCATGAAGCGGCGCACCAGTTTGTTTCTTTAACCGGAAAAGGTGGCGTGCCTGGATGGCTGAATGAAGCTTACGCATCGTTCTTTGAAGGCACCACGATTCTGTCAAACGGAACCGTACGCTGGAACCGGGTCAACAATGGACGCTTGTTTGCGTTGGCGCCTCGCTTAGAAGAAGGCTGGATGTCGGACCATAACGATGGCATCCGCGACTCCAGCGGCGAATGGGGTTCCCCGACCAAAGCGCCAAGTCTGCGCATCCTGATTGAGAACCGTTATGAATGGGGTCCGCCTTGGTATGCACCCACTTGGGGAGTGGTTTACTTTTTGTATAACTACCGCGACCCTGAAACCGGCATCCCCGTTTTGCGTGCCCCTTTGCACGAGTATTACTTGTCAGGCGCTGGCAGCGTGGGCCCAAGCCGACGTATTGAGCATTTTGAAGCACTTGTTTTGTCGGGTGAAGATTCTCCAGTCAAAACAGTGGATGAACTTACCGAAATCTGGGCGGAGTGGCTTTTGGAATTGCGTGACCGCCAATTGGGTCAGGGCAACGCTGAAGCCGACCTTCTGCACTATGCGGATTTGGCCATCGAACGCGGCGATATTGAACTAGCTTTATCCATGCTAGAAGAAGCCATGCTTTATGCGCCGGACAATCCGGAAACGCAATGGGAGCTAGCGAATGTTTTAGAGGAACTCGGCGAGAACGACCGCGCAAGTTCTATGTACAGCACCTTTGCTAATGAACTTGAATTACGCGGGCTTGCGGACGAAGACGAACGCTATGAACGCGCACGCAGGTTGATGGAAGAGTTAGATCCCCTCTTTCAAAAACACAAGAAACTTAAGTTCAAGCTTGGTGCCGATGGCCTAGCTCTGGCGCGTACCTATCGCGAACGGGAAATGCCGCGCATGGCCATGGAAATCGCCCGTCGCATGTCGGCAAGTTGGTCGATGCCGGAAGCTTTGGCCTTCTACACCGAAGTGGCGCGTGAAAGTGGCATCAGTTTGGCGCGTTGGAAGATTGCCTACAACGAGCTCACCCTCGATGGCTGGCAACCTAATAAGTACTACCGCGCCTACGGCAAGATTGTCGATGTCCTGGTGGTCGATGACCCGCTCATCAAAACCCCACCAGGCTCCTTCCAAACCCAAGAGCTATCCGCCGACGTTTCTTTCGATGCAGACTACTCCATCGAAACCGAATTCCGTTTCGGCAAGGAACCTAGTTTTATGGGTTTATGTTTCGGGCGCAAGGATGGCCGCAACACCCACGCAATAGGCCTCTACCCTAAAGGCGCGCTCGATGTCGCGACGAAAGCTGGAGGCAACTGGACTACCCGCGATCACCAGCAACTGTCCATCGCGCCGGGTTGGCATAAGCTTAAGATTGATGTCGTGACCCAGACCGGCGCCTATGCGGTGGTCGACATTTACTTCGATGACCTGTATTTGCGCAGCATCGAAATGCCGCGAGATAGCGTGCGCGGAGGCTTTGGATTAATCACTGGAACCGGCGATGGGCACTTCCGCAACATTCGCATCTTGGAGCGCGATCCGCACGATCCTGCTGCGCGTATTGAACGCGAGCTTGCACTAAAGGAAAGGCTTGAAGATCCAGGCAGTCGTTCACCTGGAGTTTTCCAAGGGGTGGCACCGCCAGACTTCAGCACGATGCAGGGGAAGTGGCTTCAAGGGGAACCGATGTCCCTGGTGGACAACTACGGCCACCCAACCGTCGTTGCATTCTGGACGCCCCACCAAGACGGCCTGATTCCCACCACCGATTATTATGATTGGCTGGTTGGCGAATGGAAAGAGTTCGGTTTAGAGGTCATCGTGGTGGTCACCAATTCGCATACCGAAAAAGTTGTGCAGGAGTGGTTGGCCGAGCACCCTATGGAGCGCGTGCGCGTGCTTTATGACTCCCGCTTCCTCATTTACCCAGCATATAATGTGGGTGCCGGTGGCTGGAACATTCCACGGTTGTTGCTCATCGACGTCGATGGCACCACCGCATGGGAAGGCGATCCAAACTTGCGCCTAGATGTCGGCTGGGATTTGATGGAGCCAGAAATCACTCCGCTGGATCAATCCATTGAGGCCTTGGTAAGTAAACGTCAACTGCGTGAGTTGGCCGAATTAGCTTCCTCCTATGACACCGCACTCAATCTGTTTGAACGCGGCGAGCTCAAGTTGGCTTTGGAGAAACTGGCTCCGTTGGCTGACCTAAAAGCAGACTTCGATGTACGAGTACAAGATGCACGCTCCTTGCGCGATGCGATTGAAGGCATTGGCGCGGAACTCCCTCTCGCTGCCGAAGCCGCCGTAGCCGAAGGGCGTCCGCTTTATGCGCATGCACTCCTCACCCGCGCGGTGAATGAATTCCCTGACACCGGCGTGGCTGACTTATCGACTTCGCGCCGACGCAAACTGGAACGCAGCAACCTGTACCGCTATGCCTCCAAGGCTTGGAAATCCTTAAGCAAGGCTGCCGAAGATGCGGAACGCGGTCGGGAAAAAGAAAAAATCCTGGCGAATATCGACAAAGCCTTGGCTTCCAGCGATTGCGCAGAAGTGCAAGAAGCCGCCTCCGACATGCGCGACAGCCTGCTTAAGGGCGGCGCCTCTGCGGTTGGGGCAGTATGGGAAAAAGTCCAGTCCCAAACTTTGGGACTGGACTTTTAGGAGTCTTCAGCGGGCGGTCGCAAACAACTGCCCGCCAAGGATTCAACTACAGAGACTTCAAGGACTTCTCGGTAATCTCGAGAACCTTGTCGACATCGGCGCTGGTAATAGCGAGGTGCGGGCGGAAACGAATCGTGCGATCGCCACTGCCGAGACCAAGCAGGCCATTGTTGTACATCTCGCCCAACATCTTGTCGCGCGATTCACCATTGGGAAGATCAAAAGCCATCAGCAAGCCAACACCGCGGGTGTTTTCAACCTGATCAAAAGAACCAGCAATTTTGCGCATGTTCTCTAACCAGTAAGCGCCTTGGTTGCCTGCATTGTCACACAACTTGTCATCGCGCACGACTTCCAAAACCTTGGTGGCACGCACCATGTCGACCAAGTTGCCACCCCAAGTGGAGTTGATGCGGCTCGATTTCTCAAAGCAGTTATCTGGAACTTCGTCAATTTTTGCACCCGCCATGATGCCGCACTGCTGCGACTTCTTGCCGAAGCAGAAGATGTCTGGCGTAATGCCGTAGTGCTGGAACATCCAAGGCTTGCCACTACCGAAGTAACCGGTTTGCACTTCATCGAGAATGAACAGGCAATCGTACTTCTCACAACGAGCTTGTAGCCCTTGCATGAACTCGGCGCGGAAGTGGCGGTCACCACCTTCACACTGCATCGTCTCAATCAAAATGGCTGCGATGTCATCGCCATGCTTTGCAAACGCACCATCGATGGCTGCGAAACAAACTTCCTCGGCCGCGATGTGATCACGCAGAGCATCGCCCTCCAATGGGAACGTAACTGCAGGCGCTTCGATGCGTGGCCAATCCTCAAACTTAGGGAAGTAATCGACCTTGTCCGGCAAAGTGTTCGTCAAGCTCAGCGTGTAACCCGAACGACCATGGAATGCCTTGGTGAAGTGAAGAATCTTAGTGCCGACGTCTGCGTCCACACCCTTGGCGCGATTGCGACGCACCTTCCAATCGAAGGCAACCTTCATCGCGTTCTCTACCGCCAGAGCACCGCCATCGATGAAGAACATGTGCTTGAATCCTTCTGGAGCCGCCACTTCTCCCATGCGAGTGACGAAGTCCGCCATTTCCGTAGTGTACAAGTCCGAGTTTGCCGGGCGGTTGGCGATCACGTGGTCTAAGCTACGCAGCCAAGTCTGGTCCATCAATGCTGGGTGGTTCCAACCGAGTGGCGTGGAACCGAAGCAACCGAAAAAGTCGACGAAGGTTTTGCCACTGCGTGCATCGTGCAGATCAGCACCTAAAGACTTTTCGAAGTCGAGCACGAGGGAGTAGCCGTCGGCCAGAATCCAGCGGCCGAGGGAATCGTGCACTTGCTGGGGATCGGTGTGGTTTTGTGTGAATGTGGTCATTTCTTAACAGCTAAAACAGTTATTTGGCTTCGCGATTCGCGGGGATGGTGCGACAAAAATCGCGGAGTAAATCTTGGTTGGCGGCATTCTCTTCCTGAGTGCCGACCATTACTAACGGAACTGCATGCCCAAGGCTTGCAAGAAGTCGGCGATTGATTTTTAGGTTGGTCACGAGAGCAGGCTGTAAATCTTGCCCGCCCGCAACCAAGGTGGCGCCAGCATCGGCGATGCGATGAATGGCCGCAGCAAGTTCTTCCCGACAATCGGTTTCGGTCGCTGGAAGTTTGGCTATACGCGGTCGCAATGCCGCAAGGAAAGCCGAGTTGCGGGATTCCGGCACAAGAATCATGCAGGTCACCGGTCGTTGCAGCCACAGCTCCAAAAATGCGTCCGCAGCTTCGGCGACTGGCATTTCAGGATCGAGGCACAGCACCTTTTCACCGGATGCCAGCAAAGGGGATTCCTGTGCGGCCTGGTCGGTAGTAAGGTGAAGGGTATTCATGTCAGAGGAGACCTCTCAAGCAGCGCAATCAGGAGCCGAAGATGCCGAATCGGTGTCGGAACTACGCCTGAGTTTGCCACGTGTCAGCAGCCTTAGAAAGAAGCGTGACTATGCAAGAGTCTACGCGGAGGGCAAACGTGCCCGCGGGCGGCTCATTCTAGTCGTTGCGGCCCCAGGTTTGAACCCCCTGTCCCCGCGCATGGGCCTTTCGGTTGGGCGTAAGTTCAATCCATCGGCAGTGTTACGCAATCGCGCGCGACGCGTCCTGCGCGACGCATTTCGTCTGCAACGGCGTCATTTACCCCATTTGGACATGATTCTCATTCCTGTGGCCCGTGGCGAGGCTTACCGTACTGGCGAAATCGAGTCCGAATTGCGCCGTCTGACCCGGAAGATTGCGCGTCGTCTGGAAGAAGCAAAAGACGAGGCCTAGGGGTGCGCTACCTATTCATTGGGCTAATTAGGGTCTACAAATTCTTGCTCAGTCCCCTGCTTGGGGCTGACAAATGCCGCTTCACCCCGAGCTGTTCAGAATACGGACTGGAAGCTCTTAAATTACATGGAAGTATCAAGGGCCTCGGCCTTACAATCTGGCGCATTCTTCGCTGCCAACCTCTGTGTCGCGGCGGCTTTGACCCGGTACCACTTCGAAAAACGAAGCCATGATTCTCGGACTCACTCTTTCACTTCTCATCCAGCATCCGCACGCCCAGCAGGGCCCGGAGATTCAAACTCTTCCCGCTAAGCAGGAAGTAGCTGTCCCCATGCGCGAAGATTTGCGCTACGACGGCGAGGTCCACTTCGGCGCTATGCGTCGCTTGACCACATCGGGTGAAAACGCGGAAGGCTACTTCAGTAACGGTGGACGTCACATCACTTACCAAGCAACTTTTGGTGAACGTCAGTGTGACCAAATTTACGAGTTGGATTTACTGAGTGGCGCACGTCGCCTGATTAGTACTGGCACTGGCCGCACCACGTGTAGTTTCTACATGCCCGGTGACCGTCAGATTTTGTTTGCAAGTACGCACGGTGCATCCGATGACTGCTTGCCGCCAGCCGACTTTTCACGCGGCTACGTGTGGAAGATTTACCCACAGTACGATTTGTACACTCGCGATTTGGATACTTGGGAACTCAAGCCCTTATCCCCTGCTCCAGGCTATGACGCAGAAGCTGTGGTCAGTCCAGACGGTGAGAAGATTGTGTTTACCTCACGTCGCAACGGTGATCTTGATATTTACATCATGAACATCGACGGCAGCGGGTTGACCCAACTGACCGATCGCCTCGGTTACGACGGCGGCCCGTTCTTCTCACCAGACTCCAAGCGTTTGGTTTATCGTTCTTACTACCCAGAAACCGAGGAAGCCAAAGCAAAGTATCAAGCCTTGCTGGACGATGACTCGATTGAGCCTATGGCTTTGCAGATTTGGATTATGGACATCGATGGCACCAACAAGCGTCAGATTACGGACAATGACGCGGCGAACTTCGGCCCATACTGGCACCCAGATAACAAGCACATTATCTACTGCTCGAACCAGGCATCGGAAAGCGGTCGTGATTTTGATCTCTGGCTGACGGATGACGAAGGCAAGACCGACGAGCGCATCACCTACGGACCGACCTTCGATGGCTTCCCCATGTTCAGTGAAGACGGCCGCCAGCTCATCTTCGCAAGCAACCGCGCCAATGCAGAGCCTGGTGACACCAACCTGTTTATGGTTGAGTGGTTGCCTGATGCGCGGCCGGTCGAATAGGGATCGGATTTAACGTTCCCTTCTCAAGCCAGACTCTTCGGAGTCTGGCTTTTTTTATTTGAGATTAGGAAAATTGCCGGTCGTATCCCAACCTAAAGCTTCCGCATACAAATCTAAGTATGGGATAAGCCAATACTCATTTTCCATATCAATGAGGGAAAGGCCAACACACTTTTGCTCTTGCAGCACCCTTCGATTTAACCTGCAAATCACAACCTCGTTTGGCTTAAATTCGGTGCCGACCTTCAGATCACTACTTGCGGGACAAACGGTTCCGCCAGGAAGAACCGCTTGAATACTCCTCCCGTAAATGGTTTTCCTTCCTCGGTTGGTAAGGAACAGAACAATCGAGTTCTTCTCTAATCCAAGCTCCATATACAACGTGTCGCGCCTCCCTCCAGGCAGATGTATGAAATCGCGAAAAAAGTTGAGTAAGCCTTTCATTCAATCCTTTAGCGCAATCCGCAAGCAAGCAATGCCCGATCGCGCACTTCACGAGCACGTTTGCGCGCTTTCAAAGCACCTGCTTGAAGCACTTCTTCCACCTTCTCTGGGTGTGCTAAGTAATCCTCGCGACGTGCTCGGGATTCCACGAAATAATCTTCCATGGCATCCTTGAGCCGCATCTTCAGATGGCCGTAGCCAGGTGCGCCTTCGCCACCTTCACGGACTTTGCTTTGCCAATCGGCCAACTCGTCTGCCGGCAGGAATAAGGCGAGCAAATCAAAAACGAAAAGTTCGGATGGATCTTTGGGCTCTTCAGGCGGACGTGAATCGGTCACGATCTTACCGCAGAGTTTTTTGAGCTTTTTGCCCTCCTCAAAAATCCAGATGTCATTGCCATAACTCTTCGACATTTTCTGTCCGTCCAACCCCGGCACCTTCTGCATGGTTTCGGATTTCTCCAGACGCATTTCAGGACGTTGGAAAACTTGGCCATAAGCTCCATTGAAGTAGCCTGCCATGTCTTGGGTCATTTCCACATGCTGCACTTGATCCTTACCGACGGGCACCAATGTGGAATCGTAGGCGAGAATGTCAGCGGCCATCAAAATGGGATAAGTGAACAAGCCGACACTTGGCTTAACATCGTTCTTTATCTTGTCTTTGTACGAATGCGCGCGCTCGAGCAAACCCATGCCGGTGACGGTGGCGAGTAACCAGGCGATCTCGGTCACTTCAGGCACATCGCTCTGGCGGAACAGCGTCGACTTTTCTGGGTCCAATCCACAAGCCAAATAAGTCACCGCAGTTTCCCAAACCAACTCGCGCATCTTCGCGGGATCACGCTGCGAAGTTAGAGCATGGTAATCCGCGATGAAGTAGAAATGGTCGCCGGCCTCTTCCTGCAAGGCTACGTGTTGACGGATCGCGCCAAAGTAGTTGCCGATGTGCAACAAGCCACTTGGCTGAATCCCGCTAAGAATAGTGCTCATGAATTCGGCCTATTTCCAAACAAAGGTAATGGGCTTTTCAATATCCGCATGCAAACTCTGATGCACCGGACAAGTTGCGGCGGCATTCTCAAGCAAAGACTTATGCTTTTTATCCACCGCGCACGCCATGGTAACCAGCACCGGCAAGGAACCAATGCGCCGCACCGGATCGGCAACCATGTGCTTCTCCACTTTGATCGTGGTACCTTCGAGTGCAAAGCCATGTCGCTCGGAAACGATGCCGAGAATGGTCAAAATGCAACCACCCAACGCCGTGGCGAGCAAGTCGGTCGGCGAGAAGGACTCGCCCTTCCCGCAATTGTCCACCGGCGCATCGGTTACGACCTGCACGCCACTGGGTCCGTGAGTTGCCTGACAGCGCAACTCGCCTTGATAAACGACATCGATCTCTACGGCCATGCGGATAGTTTAGGGCCGAGGGGGGTGGCGGACAAAGCAGGGAAGCTTTTTGTCGGGCTGCTAGGATGAGAATATGTCATGCCTTGCATTACTTCTCCTTGCCATGCCACAAATCTCTGTGGATCCCGCTCCAGGTCGCCTGATTATCCTGGAGAAGTCTGCCGCCACCGCGCGCTTGATGGACGCCAGCACAGGAAAGGTCCTAGCCACGTTAGAAGTGGGCGATGGCCCGCATGAGGTTGCATTAACACCGGACTGGCGCGGCGCAGTAGTTGCGAATTACGGCGGAAAGGAAGCCGGAAGCAGTCTGACTCTGATTGTGGTGAATGAAATGGGTGTGCCAGAATCCAAAACCGTGGAGCTGGGGCAAGCCATTCGCCCCCACGGATTGGCCTTTGGAAAGACACGGCATTTGCTTTGGGTAACCGCAGAAGTCACTGGCGAACTGTGGCTGGTCGATCTCAATAAGGAATCGGTAATCACCAAGGTCGACGTTGGCATGGGTGCTGGACACATGGTTGCCGCTATGGACGATGAACATGCTTTCGTAAGTCACATTAGTGCTGGTTGCATGACCCCCGTCACCAAACAGGACGATGGCACCTGGAAGGCGGAAGCGCGCATTGAAACCGGTGCTGGAGCCGAGGGCATTGCGGTGCAACCGGGCTCTGATTTTGTTTGGGTGACCAATCGTGCCGCTGATACAGTCAGCATTGTCGACGCAAGTGAGGGCAAAGAAATCGCAGAACTGCCTTGCGCAGGATTTCCGATTCGGGTGATGTTCTCAAGAGATGGAGCCATCGCTGCTGTCAGTTGCGCCAACGCAAACGAGGTCGCTCTGTTTGATGCCGCCACTCACGCAATGGTCGCGCGCATTCCGATTGGCATCACCACCAAGGATGACTCCGAGACTCGTTTATTCAAAGATCAGTTTGGTGAAAGCGCCGTCCCCATCGGCATGATCTTTTCACCCGACGGCAATCACCTTTACGTTTCCTGTGCTGGCGCCGATCGCATTGCTGTGATTGATGTACGTTTACGCCGCGTGGTGCAAGTTTTCGAAACGGGGAAGGAACCCGACGGCATTGGCTGGTATCCTGCTCCTCCGCCGCAACAGTTAGAGTTGGCGCGGTAATTGACTTCATGATCATCACGAATACGGAATCCGTACCAGGCAAGCGTTTGGTAGAACACTACGGGCTGGTTCAGGGCAGCACCATTCGCGCAAAGAACATCGGCCGCGACCTTATGGCAGGAATGAAAAACCTGGTGGGTGGAGAGCTCAAGGGCTACACCGAACTGCTGCAAGAATCTCGCGATGAAGCCATCGAACGCATGGTGCATCAGGCGGAAGAACTTGGGGCTAATGCGGTTGTGAATGTGCGCTTCTCAACTTCTTCGGTAGCTGCTGGTGCCGCCGAGATTCTGTGTTATGGCACCGCTGTCCTATTAGAGAAAGAGCACGCGTCAGCCGACACACCGCCGCCCTTGCCTCCAAGTGAGGCCTACTAAGCGTGTACCAACTTTATTACGCATTAGCGCTGCTGGTCATGGGGCTCACCGTGGGTACTCTCTTGGAATGGATGCATTACCGCAGCATTCGTAAACGGGAACTTGGCTTTGTGACCCTGCCCGCCACCTCTCTAAAAACGGCGCCCGATGAGGAACACATTTTGCGTGCAGAATTAGTCACGGGTTCTGTGGTGATTTCGGTGGATTACTTCAAGCGCTTTGCGGCCAGCTTGAAGAAACTGTTCGGTGGTGAAATACACTCCTATTCCAGCTTGCTGGACCGCGCTCGTCGGGAGTCCATGTTGCGGCTGAAAGAAAAATGTGCGGATTGCGACATGCTGATTAATTTGCGCGTCGACACTAGCACTATTTCGAACGGCGGCAACTCCAACATTGGATCCGTGGAAGTCATGACTTATGCCACCGCTTTGTGGTACAGCGCAAAGTCACACCATGGACACCCGACCGACCTGGCAGGATGAAATTTCGACCGCGCCTTTTGTCGGCAACCGCGGACAACTCGAAAGGAGGAAAGGAATCCATTCCTAGCCGCCTGAAAGGCATGGCATCGGCAATGATTATTCTTGGCCTAATCTATTTTGGCCTTGGAATAAGCGCGGACCTCGCGGTCAACATTGTGCCTCCACGTACAGAAGCGCGATGGTTTTCTTGGGCGGAAGATTTGATCGGCCCCACCCTGCCAGTTCCAGATGATTTGCAACAGGTCTTTGATCAACTGACCCAGGATTCCAAGCTCGATGACTTCCCGTACCACTTGGTGTTCCTCCCCACCGATGAGATCAACGCCTTTGCCTTGCCTGGCGGCTTGATTGCCGTCACCCAAGGTTTATATGAAACGGTGCGCACCAGAGAGGGGCGTGCGTTAGTCCTAGGACACGAGATTGGACATGTGCAACATCGCCACGGTCTGCAGAGGATTGGACGCTCTATCCTGCTTGCTGGGGCTCTGAGCCTTGCAGGAGTAGACACCGCAACCGTGCTCAAGCGAGGGCAGTTTCTTGCCGACTTACAGTTCTCACGCAGTCAAGAATCGGATTCCGATGACTTCGGCATGCGCTTAATTTTCCGCGTTTACGGAACCACCAAGGGCAGCATGGAGTTCTTTGAGAACCTCGAAAGTTTGGATTTGGATGATGTCGACACCCTGCAAGGGCAACTCGGCACATTCCTGCGCACGCATCCTCAAACCAGCGATCGACTTGAGGACTTGCGCAAACTTGCGCAGGAACTTGAAAGTGAGTCGCTTTAGACTTCGACCTTATCGCCGTAAACTTCGCCGCCATGTGCGGTGAACTCCACGGACTTCTCGTTCATGGCTTTACGCACATCGTCGGTAATGCGCATGGAACAGAACTTCGGGCCACACATACTGCAGAAGTGTGCGGTTTTCGCGGGTTCAGCAGGAAGCGTTTCGTCGTGGTACGACTTGGCGGTGACTGGATCTAAAGACAGGTTGAACTGATCCTCCCAGCGGAACTCGAAACGAGCTTTGCTTAAGGCATCATCGCGGTCACGGGCGCCTGGCACACCTTTAGCAATATCAGCGGCATGCGCGGCAATCATGTAGGTGATTACGCCTTGCTTCACGTCATCGCGGTTCGGCAAACCGAGGTGTTCTTTGGGAGTGACGTAACACAACATTGCGGTTCCGTACCAGCCGATTTGCGCTGCGCCAATTCCTGAAGTGATGTGGTCATAGCCAGGAGCAATGTCGGTCACCAGTGGACCAAGGGTGTAGAAAGGTGCCTCAAAGCACTCCTTCAGCTCCATGTCCATGTTCTCGCGAATCATATCCATGGAAACGTGACCAGGACCTTCAATCATGACTTGGACATCGTGCTTCCAAGCGACTTGAGTCAGCTCACCGAGGGTGCGTAATTCGCCGAACTGCGCTTCATCGTTGGCATCTGCCAAGCAACCTGGACGCAGGCCATCGCCGAGGCTGAAGGTGACGTCGTACTTCTTCATGACCTCGCAAATGCGTTCAAAGCCGGTATAGAGGAAGTTTTCCTTGTGGTGCGCCAAACACCATGCGGCCATGATGGCACCCCCGCGCGACACAATGCCGGTAATGCGGTCCACCGTCAGCGGGATGTACTGCATACGCACACCTGCATGAATGGTGAAGTAATCCACTCCTTGTTCAGCCTGCTCAATGAGCGTTTCGATGTAAGCGTCTAGGCTCAACGCTGCTGGATCGCCGCCGACTTTCTCCAACGCTTGGTAGAGCGGTACGGTTCCGATGGGTACCGGGCTGTTGCGCATAATCCATTGACGCGTTTCATGAATGTTATGCCCAGTGGAAAGATCCATGACGGTGTCGGCTCCCCACATAATCGACCACTGCAATTTCTCAACCTCTTCCGAAATTGAGGAGTGCGTGGCCGAGTTGCCGATGTTGGCGTTGATCTTAGTGCGGAAGTTACGCCCGATGATGACCGGTTCCAACTCCAAGTGACGGCGGTTTGCTGGAATAACGGCACGGCCAGCTGCAATTTCATCACGTACAAACTCAACGCTGCGTCCTTCACGTTCTGCAACAAAGGCCATCTCTTCGGTAATCAAACCGCGACGCGCATAATGCATCTGCGAAAAGTTTTCATCGCCCCGCGCTTCGCGTTTACTCACCCAACCCTGACGCGGACGCGGCACACCCGAACGCGGATCAAAGCCCTGCGGTCCGGTGGTGTCGTAGAGGTCGAAATGGGTGCCATCAGTCAAGTTAATCCGACGGTATGGAACCTCCAAAACGGTGTCCTGAAAATCAACCGCGGTCACTCGCTTCTCCGACGAGGGGAAACACTCCTCAAAGGTCGGAATGCTGCGTGGTTCCAACTCACCGCTCTCGCGCTGGTTGCTGCTCAGGGGATTTGAGGTTTCCTTCATGGTCTTGCCGTTCAAAACGGAGCCCTACTATGCGCCTCTTTTGCCTCAGACTCAAGCGGAATCCGGCCTAGCCGCGAAGTTATGATTCCCGTATGGGTGCTGGCAAAAAGGTTGCGATTGGCTGTGGTGGACTTCTAGTCCTGATGGTCCTGGCGTTGTTTCTCGGATTCCAATGGGTGAAGAAAAACTTTGGAATCACCACCGATCCAGCAAAGGTTTTTGCCATGGCCGAAGATGCTGCGTCGGTCCAAATACCAGACGGATTTGAGCCTTTATTTGGCACTTACACCCGCAAGGGCCGCATGGACCCCATGTCGATCTTCATGGCCCATGAAAGCCGCACTCAAGAAACCACGCTCATCATTTATGAGCGCACCGGTGCCTACACCGAAGAGGAAATGTTCGCGGAAATCTCTCAGGAAGGTTCCGGCATGCAGGTTGATGTTGGCGTAGAGAGCATCGGCGAAGACGAGCACTTCCCGGTCACCTACCTCGGCAAAGAATACCAAGGGCTTCTACGTGAGGGCCTAGATGAAGAGCAACAAGTGCAGCGCGTCCTGCTATCGGTCATCCCGCTTGAGGAAACCACCTTGTTGATTTTATTCGCCGGAGATCCAGAGATCATCCGCCGCGAACTGCTTCAAGAAATTCTAGATTCTGGCCTAAAGGCCGATGCCATGCTGACTACTCCCCCGACGGACGAGGGAAAAACGTCAGAGACAGATCAGTAGACTTGCCGTCGCGCAGAACCACTACGGTAATGGTTTGGCCGTTATGGAAATCGGCCAAGCTCTCCATGAAGTCGTAGATGTCGCCAATGTCGACGGGGCCAACTTTAATGATGATGTCCCCCGCCAACAAACCTGCCTTTTCAGCCGGGGATCCAGCGCTAGTGCCGTTGATCAACATGCCGCGCTCGGTCATCGCGCCGTAATCAGGCATCGAGCCGAACCAAATGCCATCGGCCATGCCGCGACGCCCTTTGCCTGCATCCTTCGGCGCTTCCGGCTTGATGTAAGCGAAGTCCTGGCGCGGTGAAGATTGCAGATGCTCAAGGAAAGCGACTAAACCTACGGCGAGATCCGCCATGGCAGCATAAGTCACTTTGTCGGCAGTATCGCTTGGCTTGTGGTAATCCGAATGGATGCCAGAGAAAAAGAAAATCGCCGGGATGTCCATTTTATGGAAGCTCATGTGGTCGGAACCACCCCCGCCCGCCATTTCACCGGCCATCACGTTTAGATTCATTGCGACGTGGTCAGCATCCATGATGGATTGCGCATGCTCCAGTGCAGGACCGAATGCGGCGGCGGTTGCGGCACTCCCTACGGTTACGGTTCCACCTTCAAGACGGCCAACCATGTCTAGGTTTAGGTTGCCAACCACGTGGCCTAACTCGAGGGTTGGATTTTCCACCCAAAAAGCGGACCCCAGCAAACCCATTTCTTCGCCACTCCAAAAGCAAAACAACATGCCGCGCTCACCAACTTCCCCGGCAGCGTATTTCACTCCCCAAGTTTCAGCCAGCTCCAGCGTCATGGCGGTTCCAGATGCATTGTCATCGGCGCCATGGTGCACCTTATGAGAACCCGGCGCTAACGATCCCTCACCACCAAATCCAAGGTGGTCATAATGCGCGCCAACCACAACCCATTCCTCGGTGTTGCCCGGAGTGGCTGCGATTACATTGCGCGCGATTCTCGTTTCATGCAAAACCTGTGGCGCAAGATGTGCTTCTACGCCCTTTTGACTTTGCTTTTCTAGCCGCGCAAAAGTTGCCGAATTCACGGTGATGACTGGGATTGGCATAGCACCTTGCACAGCTTTAAAACTAGTGAGCTCTTCCCCACCAATCTTCATGTCATCTGGATGCGTGCCGAGAATAATGCCGATGGCACCAGCAGCCGCAGCATTGCGCACCTTTTTGCGCAGATTACCCAGAGATTTTACTTCCTCGCTGGCATCGAAACCGAACTCGGTGTAACGCCGTACGAGGACGACTTTGCCGGAGACATCGACTGCTGCGAAGTCATCTAAATCGTGAGCTGGAAACACCACGCCATAAGCTGCCGAGATGAGAGTGCCGGTTGCTTCCTCGTTCGGAGAAGCGGCCACCGTGCGGATATTTTCGATGGACTTTCCATCCACGATGAGCTTCGAAAAACCCGGCGCAGGAGGCATTTGCACTTCAAACTCTTGGAACCAACTGCCATTCGGCCCCCCTGGTTCTAGACCGGCCAAAAGCAATCGGTCCTTTAGGTATTCCGCGCTGCGATAAGCGCCATCGGACCCAGTTTTGCGCCCTTCTTGCGCATCGTCCGCCAACCATTCAACATGGTCTTGCAATTCCGGGGCAGAGACTTCCAAACTCGGGCCAGCGCAGGCGGCCAAAGGAAGTAGGGTGAGGAGCAGATTGCGGGTAGCTTTCATGATGCCTATGGCGGGCATTCTACCTCTCTTATTCCCTTAGAAGCCGGCCACTTCCTGGTCACCTTTGCGCAAGAGGCGCAGATACGAAACTAGCTCCAATTCGGCACAGACCTGCCCTTTCACATCGATGGCAAGCACCTGGTGAGTGCGTACCGATTTGCCGCGTTGCCGAAGCTGCGTTTCGGCTTCTTGCAAATCAACCTCGGTGATTTTGAAATCGAATAGCAGATCGCTGGCCGCAGGGTGTTTAAAACGGGTATCGGTGGCCATCAGCCAGGTTTGTAAATCTAAACCACGACGCGCGAGTGCCTGCCAATACATCAGCGGGAAGATGGGGTCTGCGGCAGCGTAAATGGTGCCGCCAAACATGGTGCCGTTAAGGTTGCGGTTCAGGAGCGACCGTTTCGCGCGCATGCGGATGTTGCAAAAATCATCGGCAACATGATCCACACGAATCCGTTGCAGCATTAACGGTGGATACCAGTTCAGCATCCAACCCAGTTGCCACGGTTTTAAAATCCGAGTTCTTGCCATCGGTCGGCGACCTTTTTCTTGACAGCAGGATCCATGACGATGGCATCGGGCCAGTCACGCGTGAAACCTTCTTCCGGCCATTTACGCGTGGCATCAATGCCAACTTTGGATCCGTAGCAGGCAGCGCGACTGGCGTGGTCAAGAACTTCGGTTGGCCCCATGGTGAACTCGAGGTCACGCTGCGGATCGATGTGATTTAAAGTTGCCCACGCCACCTCCGAATCATTGTGAATGTCTATGTCTTCATCGACCACCACAATCACTTTGGTGAACATCGCTTGGCCGAGTCCCCAGATTGCGTTCATGATCTTGCGCGCGTGACCTGGATATTGCTTTTTGATGCGAATGTACATCAAGTTATGCGCGACGCCTTCAAACGGCATACGGTAGTCGAGGATTTCCGGAAACTGCTTTTGCAAAACTGGCAGCAGCAATCGCTCGATGCCTTCAGTCATCCAGCAATCTTCTTGCGGCGGGCGTCCGACTAAGGTTGTGTGGTAGACCGGGTTCTTGCGATGCGTGATGCACTCCACATGGAAGATCGGGTACTGATCGGCAAGACTGTAGAAACCTGTGTGATCGCCGAATGGGCCTTCTACGCGTAAATCGGTGGGATCCACGTATCCTTCCAAAACGATTTCCGCCGTTGCGGGAACCTCGAGGGGTACCGTTTTACATGGCACGAGAGGCACGCCCTTCTGACGAATGAATCCTGCAATGAGCAGCTCGTCGACATCGGGCGGTGCTGGGATCACACTTGCGAAACACGTCGCAGGATCAGCTCCGATCACTACCGCAACTGGAATGCGCTCGCCACGTTCCTCTGCCTTTTTTAGATGACGTCGCGCATCTTTATGCAAGTGCGAATGAAAACCGGTTTCCTTGGGCCCCATCACTTGCAAGCGATAGGTGCCCAGATTGCGACGCCCGGTTTCTGGATCTTGAGTTACGCATAAGGGGAAGGTGATGAAAGGACCAGCATCGTCCGGCCAGGTGGTGAGGACTGGGATTTTGCTGAGGTCGACATCGTCCCCTTGCAAAACCACTTCCTGACAGGGCGCCTTCGAAACTTTTTTCGGCATCCACGAACCCATGCTCAACAATTTCGGCAACATGCGCAATTTATCGCCCAGGCTTTCCGGCGGCGCTTGCTCGAGCAGTTCATGCAAGCGCGCGGCATGCTCTTCCATCTTCTCTACGCCTAACGAAAGCGCACAACGTTTGCGCGACCCGAAAGCATTGATCAGAACCGGCATGTCACTGCCCTTCACGTTCTCGAACAGCAGCGCCTTATTTTCAGCGCCCTGCTCCTTGCTCACCCGATCGGTGATTTCAGAAATCTCCAGGTAAGGGTCGACCTCGGCGCGAATGCGCTTCAACTCGCCAGCCGCGTCCAGCATCTGAATCCAGTCCTGCAGGTTCTCCATGCGGGCATTTTAGGAGTGCTTGAAGCGAAATTCTTGCAAGGAATTGAGTTACACCACATAAAAATGAGCGATACTTGAAGGTCCCTGGCCTCTTTCTAGAAAACCCTGCTTCCATGAACCCTAAAGTATTCCTTCTCGGGCTGCTCACGCTTGCCCCTATTTCCTGTTTTAGCCAGCCGGCTTCTTCACCGACACCGCATTTGGCGGGCGACGTGGTTGCTGTGCAAGGCAACGTTTTTACATCGAGTAGTCAGAGCAACACGGCGTTGGCGACAGCGTCGGACGGGCGCTCGGCTTTGGTGTGGGAAAGTAAGCGTCAAGAACGCGGCACCTTTGGCATTTATGCACGCCTGTTCGACAGCGCTGGCCAACCGCTCAGCCATGAGTTGCATATGAACACTCATCTGCCACGCGCGCAGTGGCATCCGGCGGCACAGTTTTCTAACGATGACACCCTTTGGGTCGCGTGGGAATCTTTTGCGCAAGATGGCAGCGGCTCTGGAATTGTTGCCCGCGCTTTTGATGTCGATGGCAACCCATTGAATCAAGAAGTCCCGGTGAACCAATATCGTGATGGCGATCAAACCGAAGTGGTGCTTGCATCTGCAGGCGCATCGCATGTTTTGGCTGCATGGTCTTCCCGCGATGAAGCAGAGGATGCGGGACTCGGAATTCGCGTGCGTCGTTTGGGCGTGGAAGCGCAGGGTGAAGAAATCGTGGTGAGCTCCCCTGAAGGCGCCATGGACATGCGCCCTTCGGTAGCCGCCACCGCGAATGGCTTCCTGGTGGTCTGGACCCGAAACTTATTGGACAAGTCCCAGTCCATCGTTATGGGCCGCGCGCTTGATGACTCAGGCAAACCAAGCGCAGAGGCTTTTGTAATTGCGCAACAAGCAAAAGTAGATCAGATTGAAATCGTTGCGGCTTCCAATGCAAAGGGCCAACTGGCTCTGGCATGGTTGCGCAGCACAGAGGGTGGTTATGAAGTAATCGCGCAAACGCTCGATGCAGATTTCAAGCCACTCACCTCGCCTTTGGTACTCGCCACTCCACAAGATGGCTGGAAATCTGGAGTGAGTGTTGCTGTGGCTGCCGATGGAAATGTTGCGGTCGCTTACAACCACGACGTCGCCCCAATTCTTCGCGATGATGAGAAACCCAAGGCCAACCGCTCGGTGTTGTGTCAACGCTTCACACGCGCAGGCTTACCACTCGATGCAACTCCCCTCGCGTTAACCACCTCCGGCTCGATGGCCTTGCCTACCGCTGCCACGCGCCTGGCTTGGAGTGCTGACTCCCGCCTGATGGGTTCCTTTGATGGAGCTGGATCAAACGGTGATGGTTCTGCTGCAAACTTGGCGCTCTGGTTGCCGCAAGGCTTCCAATCTCCTGTTGCGCGCGATTTAGGTCCTGCAACTGCCGCCATCGCAACCACCGATGCCGACATGCTGGCCGCCAACCCACCGATTTGGGATCCAAACTTTGTACCGCGCGGACGACTGCTTGGCGTGCAAGCTTCCGGTGCGGACTTTGGTTTTGAAGGCGTACCCGGAACTGGATGGACTCCACCCGACCCAGAAATGGCGGTTGGACCTTCCGATATCATAGTCATGACCAACGGCGAGATTACTTCGCTCACCAAAGGGGGTGCAGTGCGCTGGACCGATTTGATTGAAGGAGCAGCCGGCCTATGGGGCTCATTAGGCACCGGCAGTTTCGTGTTCGATCCGGAATCTTGTTGGGATCCACACTCCAATCGCTTTCTTGCTATGGCGAACGAGCGCACCAGTGGCCAGAGCTACTTCTTGCTAGCGGTTTCGAAAGATGATTCACCAGACGATGAAAACGATTGGTGGAAGTATCGTTTCAACGTCACTTCGATTTCTGGAGACGACATTGATTCGCCGAACATGTCGGTCGGTCCAGACAGCATTTTGCTTACCGCCGATTTCTTTGGGCCGGACAAGCACCTGCTCTACCTCATTGATAAGGCTTCGGTGTTGTCGGGTGGAACCGCCACCACCACCTCGGAACTCATCACTGGAACTGGCCAACAATCCATGGGTGTTCCTGTGGTTTACGATGTTAATAACACCTTGTACATCTTGCAGTCGACCGAATTTGGCTCCAACAATACGGTGATTCTGCACGCGATTGAGAATCCATTCACTAGCTACTCGCGCACCACATTCACCTTGAACGTGCCGACCTACACCTACCCGAACCAGCCTCCGCAAAAGGGAAGCAGTTCCCGTCCGTTCTTGTTTGAGCCGCGGTTTTGGAGTGTTGCATTCCGCAATGACTCCATGTGGGCGGTGCATCATGTCAACAATTCGCGGGCTCGTGTGCGTTGGTATGAAATCAACCTTAATGGCTGGCCCAACGGTGGAAACCCAAGTTTGGCGCAAGATGGCGAGATTGATTTGGGTTCTGGAATCCACACTTTCTTCCCAAGCATTCACGTCGATGCCAACGACAACGTTGCGATTAGCTTCGCGCGCTCGGCAGCGAATGAGTACATTTCCATGAGTCGGGCAACACGTGCAGCATCGGATCCGGTGGACACCATGCGCCCAGCACAGGTCGTGCGCACTTCCGGTGCCGCGCATAATTCTGGCCGCTGGGGCGATTACAGTGCCACGCAGGCTGAGCCGAACATCCCTGGCACTTTCTGGGGGCACCATGAGTTTACCGATAACGGACAGTGGCGCACTTGGGTCGCGCAATACATCATGCGCCCGGCACCCTTCCTTCTTTCAGTGCCAAGCCTCGTTGGCGGCAGCAATAACACCCTGTCCGTTTCGGGAGCCACGCCTAATGTCCCAGTGCGTTTCGCTTACAGCCTAGTAGGCACGGCGATTTTTGAAGCACCAGGAAACGCAGCGATTCTGAGTTTGGATGCACCTGCTCTAGCTGGAAGCACCAACGCCGATGCCAGCGGTAACGCCAGCATCAACCGTTTCATTCCAGGTAGCTTTACTGGTACCACGGTTTGGTTGCAGGCGGTCGAAAACGAGCACGCCTCCAACTGGATTCAGTTGACCGTGCAGTAAGTTCTAGAACTCGTGGTGGTTTAGCTGGCTAAGCCACCACGAAGTTCACCATGCGGCCGGGCACCACAATCACCTTGCAGATTTCTCCGTCCAAGTGCTCGGCCACGGCTTCCCGTGCTGCCGCTTCCATGACCGTTTTATTAGCACCGGCCGGAACGATGGCACGAGCTTTCAACTTGCCGTTGATTTGCACCGGGATCTCTACGGTGTCGGAAGTTAACTTCGACTTGTCGTAACTAGGCCACTCAGCATAGGCCAAGGTTTCGGTCATGCCAATGTTGGACCAGATTTGTTCTGCAATGTGCGGCGCAAACGGCTCTAACAGGATGCATAAAGCTTTTGCCTGCTGCAAAGTCAAAGCACCCTTCGCTTTGGTGCCCACGTTGACGAATTCCATCATCGCGGCAATCGCAGTGTTGTAACCCATCTGCTCGAGGTCATCGCCACACTTGCGAATGCACTGATGCAAAGCGCGTTCAGTTTCATCGGGGCCGCTTTCGGCAACACCACGATCGAGCAAACGCCATGTGCGTTGCAAAAACCTGTGTACACCCGGTAAGTCGCGTGGATTCCAAGGTGCACTGGCGGTCACAGGGCCCATGAAGGCTTCATACAGGCGCATGGTGTCGGCACCGTACTCCTTGATGACATCGTCCGGGTTAATCACGTTCTTCAGCGACTTCGACATCTTCGCGGTTTGACGTTCGACCGTCTCACCGGTCTTCGTAAAGGTGTAAACGCCTTCTTCCTTCTCCTCAACCTCATCGACCGGCACCAAAACCCCGTCGGAGTTGCGGAAGGCATAGCTTTGCACCATGCCTTGGTTGACTAACTTATGGAAAGGCTCATCTGCCGAAACCAAACCGCAGTCGAACAGCACCTTATGCCAGAATCGTGCGTAAAGCAGGTGTAGCACCGCGTGTTCGGCACCTCCGACGTAAAGGTCTACCGGCATCCAGTAGTTTTCCTTTGCGGGATCCCAAGCGGCCTCGGAGTTATGCGGGTCAAGGAAACGCAGATAATACCAACAACTTCCCGCCCATTGCGGCATGGAGTTGGTTTCACGTTTCCAAACTTTGCCATCGCCATCGACCACGTTCATCCAATCGGTGGCACGTGACAAGGGTGGATCCCCGCTCTCCGATGGAGTGAAGTCCTCCAGTTCCGGAAGTGTCACTGGCAAATCGCCTTCGTCGACCAACTTGGAATTTCCAGTTGGCAAACCCGATGCATTCATTTCATGCAAGATGGGGAATGGTTCTCCCCAATAGCGTTGACGGCTGAACAACCAATCGCGCAAACGATAGTTAATCTTGCCTTTGCCGATGAAACGTTTTTCTAGCCAGGCAACCATGCGTGGAATGGCGTTTTCGCGGGCAAAACCATCAAGGAATCCGGAGTTCATCAACCCGCCTACTTCGTCCAAGATTTCGCGCACTTCCAAGCCATGCTTTTCAGCAAACTCGCGGTCGCGGGCATCGCCGTCGGGCACGCACATAATCGCGCCGGTGCCGTAACTCATCAGCACATAATCAGCAGTCCACACCGGCATCAAGCGACGCGGGTCCCCTTCTGGATAAACTGGATTCAAGGCGTAAACACCAGTGAAGACTCCAGACTTATCCTTCTGCAGCTCAGCACGCTCCAATTCGGATTTAGTGGCTGCTTGAGCCACATAAGCATCGACCTCTTTGCGCGCCGCATCGACCACCACTTCCGCGATCAACGGATGCTCGGGCGACAACACCGCAAATGTGGCACCAAACAAAGTGTCGGGACGGGTGGTGAAAACTTCGAAGGATTTATGGAGTAGGTTGCCCTTGGCATCGGCAAGCTGGAACTTCAACTCAGCGCCTTCGGAACGGCCAATCCATTCGCGCTGCATCGCCTTCACGGACTCAGGCCAATCGACCTTCTTTAAGTCGGCCAACAAACGGTCGGCATACTCGGTAATTTTCAACATCCACTGACGCAACGGACGCTTCACACAACGATGTCCGCCACGTTCCGAAAAGCCATTGATGACTTCCTCATTCGCCAACACGGTGCCAAGTTCTTCACACCACCAAACCGGAATCTCAGCCTGATAAGCCAAGCCCTTGTCATATAGCTTGGAGAAAATCCACTGTGTCCACTTGTAGTATTCCGGCGCCGTGGTGTTGATCTCACGGTTCCAGTCGTAACTAAAACCCAGCTCCTGCAACTGCCGACGAAACTGATTGACATTCTTTTCCGTGGTCACCGCCGGATGCGTTCCAGTTTGAATCGCATATTGTTCAGCAGGCAAACCATAAGCATCCCACCCCATTGGATGGAGCACGTTAAAGCCCTTGTGGCGCTTGAATCGTGCGGTGATATCGGTCGCGGTGTAGCCCTTAGGATGACCTACGTGCAAACCGGCGCCGGATGGATATGGGAACATATCCAGCACGTAATACTTGGGTTTGGTGGCATCGAAACCTTCCTCGCCTGGGCCGGCGGTACGGAAAGTATCCTGTTCCCGCCAAGCGTTCTGCCAGCGGGATTCAATGGTCGTGAAATCGTAATCAGACATGGATTTCTGGGAGACTGGGGCACTTAGCCGACAATCTGGCTGGGATTCTACTGAAACTGTCCTCTACGTGCTTTTCCAGCCTCAAATTGGGTGGATGTAAGGCCGGAGCGCCGCTACACTTTCCCGCCCTGGGTATGCGAGCTTCGGCTCAAACGCCCAATCAGGATGTAATGGGGCTTTAGCTCAGTTGGGAGAGCGCCACACTGGCAGTGTGGAGGTCAGGGGTTCAAGTCCCCTAAGCTCCACCATTCATCCTCGCGAGACAGGATTCCCTGCCTTGCTAACTCTCCAATCTGACAGATGGCTGACCTCTTCCATCCCGACCGGCTTCAGAAACTGGAGGATTTGAAAGCCTCCGGAGCCGACCCCTATCCGGCCCAAGCCAATTTCCCCGAGGAAGATGGCGTTGCTGCTGGTCCCGCTCGCGAGTTCGCTGCCGACATTTTGGCCGATGCCGAAAAACGCACCGGCGAATCCGTCACCGTGTTTGGGCGTGTGCTCGGACGGCGTGGTTACGGCAAGTTAGCCTTTCTAGATGTGCACGATCAAACCGGACGCATTCAGGTTTGTCTACAAAAGGACTTGGTGGTCGCGGAAGACTTTGCTTTGTTAAAGCAGATGAACCTTGGCGATTTTGTCGCAGTACAAGGTGAGTTGCGGCCGACCAAAGTTGGTGAGCCAACCGTATTCTGTGCGCGCTTCCGCATTCTGACCAAGGCGCTGGAGAACCCTCCGGAAAAGTATCACGGCTTGGCGGATTCTGAATTGCGCGCGCGTATGCGTTACGTCGATTTGTTTTCCAATCAGGAAGTGCGCGAGACTTTCTTGAAGCGCTCAGCAATCCTTCAGGCTATGCGTCAGGTGTTCTTGAACTATCGTTATTCGGAAGTCGACACGCCGGTGTTGCACCCGATTTACGGCGGTGCGAATGCGCGTCCGTTTACCACGCATCACAATGCCTTGGACATGGATTTGTTCCTACGCATTGCGCCTGAGCTTTACTTGAAGCGTTTAGTGGTCGGCGGCATGGAGCGCGTGTTTGAAGTGGCGCGGGTTTTCCGCAACGAAGGCCTTTCCATGCGTCACAACCCAGAATTCACCATGATTGAATTCTACGAGGCCTACTCAGATGTCTATGGAATGATGGACATGACCGAACAGCTTGTGGTTGCTGCGGCCAAAGCTGCAGGCTGCGAACAGGACGATGGCACCCTCAAGGCAACCTTCCGCGAAGAAGAGTTCTGCCTCGATGCTCCCTTCCAGCGATTGCGTTATGCCGACAGCTTCAAAGAGTTCGTCGGATGTGACCCAACCGACCGCACTGCAGTCGCTGCAAAGATGAAGGAGCACGGAGTGACTCCTGACGGCGACAGTGAATACGCATGGTGGAAAGCGGTCAATGCTCTCTTCGAAGACTTAGTCGAGCCGAAGTTACGCGGTCCGGTTTTCGTTTACGACTACCCCGCTGCGATTTGTCCTTTGGCGAAACCGCTTGCCGATGACCCAACTTGGGCCGGACGTTTTGAGTTTTTCCTCGGCGGCATGGAGTTGGCGAATGCCTTCTCCGAGCTGAACGATCCACAAATGCAACTCAAGAAGTTTGAGGAGCAGGTGGACGACAAGGATCCAGAAAGCGTCAATCAGGTGGATATGGATTACGTCCGTGCCTTGTCCTACGGTCTGCCTCCAACCGGCGGCTGTGGCATTGGCCTGGATCGCTTGATCATGGTGCTGCTCAACCGCGACACCATCCGCGATGTACTGCTGTTCCCACAGTTGCGTGCTGAAGCGGGCATGCAGGTGGAAGAAGAAGTCGAAGCGGAAGCTTAAAGTCGTTGCGCGCGGGCTGGAGTAGGCAACTCCTCTAGCCCGAAGCCATCGAAATCGGACACGTATTCCACCGTGCCAATCCATCCGTTCTCCTGGATGACGCCGTTCCCGGTAAAGCGGTGGAAGGATAAGCCGCCCCACTCAAGAATGGGCAAGCGGTCTGGGCTGAAAAACCATCGGCGCACGGCTTCTCCGTGATCGTCGTAGCCAATCCAAGAACTAGAATGCGCAATGAGAGCCTTGCCTGACGCTGAAGGCGTGTCCTTATCCGGGAACAACTCCACGACAAAGGCCTGGAATGCGGGCGGTTCAGCCAGACTGGTAATGCGATAGCGTGCACGATAGTCCTTCACGCTTGGAGGCAGAGCTCCATCCTCGAAATCGGGGCCAAAGCAACTGCTCATGAGGAGCAAGCTGAATGTGAACCATGCGAGTTGCTTATTCATCGGGTTACTGTTCATCGAACCGTTTAATCATCTCGATTCCATGCCCTAGTTTAGCTTGAAAAAAATTGGCTGGGAAGATGTTCCGATTCATCCGGCACCGTGAGAATCAGACGCCAGGCTTAGCAGGGCCGCGGGTGCTAAACACGGCGCCAAGTCCAAGCATGAGGTAGATTCCTATCGTTACGAACAGTGCTTGTGGATTAACCGTGGCCTGATAAACCAAAACCGCAACGACAGCACCGCTCAAGGCAATCAAAGCCAGCATAGCCAGGAACAAGGGAGTCTTCGTTTCATGACGCATTTTCAAATTTGCGAGGGCCATCATAAAGGAAGCAATCATAAAAGTGATGCTGCCAAACTCAAGTAACTCCTCTAATCCGCCGAGCACCACCATTGCAAAAGCTACAGTCGCCATAAGCACGATGGCGCGCGAGGGTATGCCTCCGCGTTTTCTTTGCGCAAAGGATCGTGGAAAGTTTCCATCCCTTGCAATGACCGCTAAGAGACGAGAAGCACCGAATAAGGTGCCACTGATGGCACTTGCAGTTGCCAGAACAGCACCGCCTACCACCAAAAGCCGTCCTGCGAATCCCAATACTTTCTCGGCACCTGCGGCTAAAGCAAATTCTTGGTTTTGAATGATCTCATCTTTTGGCAATGCCATGAGTGCGCCCAAAGCGAGCACCACATAAATGATGGTTGCTGCAAAAACAGCACGGTAAATCGCCCATGGAATCGTGATTTGTGGATCCTTTGCATCGTCCGTGGCGTGAATAATGAGTTGAAAACCTTCAAAGGCAACGAAGGTGATTGCCGCGGTCATTAAAAAAAGCGGCATGGTGGCTTCTTCCATTCTTAGTGGAGTCAGTTCTTGAATGCTTCCGGAACGCAACAGAACAAGAGCAATCAAAGCTAACAAAACCAGCTTGGTGTAAACCATCCAGTCTTCCAACACCCCCATCCCCTTCACGCTGAGAAGATTGACTCCTGCAAACAATAACAAAATCCCGCCAGCGGCAACTTTCTCTGCTAAAACTGGATTCTCAAAGGGAAATAAACTAGTGAAATAGGCGCCAAAAGTATAGGCATAAAGCGCAAGCGTGCTCACGTAACCGAAGGTCACAATCCATCCAACGGCGGACGATGCGATCTCTGAATCTGGGTAGCTCCTCTTAAAAAAGGAATAAGTCGCGCCCTCGTCGGCGTAGTGTTTCGCTAACTGCACATAGGAATAGGCCGCAATCCACGCCAGACATCCGCCAAGCGCAATCGCCATGGGAGTCAGGTTGCCGATATTGGCCACCGCCACTCCCATGATGGAGAAAATTCCACCGCCCACCATGCCGCCAAGGCCGATGGCCAGAAGTTCCCAACGTCCGAGGGATTTATTCATGTTGTCGGCGAGACATCTGCTGAAACGTACGCCAGGCATGGAGTTTAGTGAGACTGCCACGCCTATTCCACCACCCTCCCGCAGACGTAGACTTCCGACGTGCTGCGAATCGCCCTGACCTACCTATTCCGACGTCCGGTCCAGTTGCTGGCCGTGCTCGGAGTAGCGATTGGATTACTGGCACTATTGTCGGTCTTGGCAGTCATGAACGGGCTCATCGGCATGAATCGCGATGCTATCCGCGGCCCCCTTGGTGACCTCATGCTGATTCCAGCGGTGACTGCCGAATTACCGCAATGGCAAGATTACGAAACGGCCTTGCAGCAAGTGCCGGAGATTGAGGCCATCGCCCCGCACTTGGTGGCTTATGCCATGTTTAGTTTTCCAGGCTATGTGGTCGATCTCTCCAACTCCAGGCAATCCGATCACAACGGCATTCAGGTCATTGGGATTGATCCGGCAGCTGAAAAGTTGGTGAACAATTTCCAGCTGGAGCTGGAAAAAGCGCAATCGATTCCAGTCTTGGACGACGCCAAGCCCTTTCAGACCAAGGCCTCGCTACGAGCACGTCCGGGTGTTTTGGTCAGCGACGCTTTTTCTAGCTATCTTCCATCCGGACGAGACGGCGAAGGAACCCGCCTGGAACTCGGCGCATTACCTGCCGTGCTGCCGCCTCTTGGAGAAGAGCTTATTCCACACAACACGGTCGTGGAAGTCAGCGGCACCTATGGCGGCGGAGATTTTCGTAGTGCCATGGACCGCGTGTACATGCAACGCACGGGCCGCAATGGATTGCATTACAACCTACTCGGAACCAGTGCTGCGGATTTCACCGAAATCCTCATTCGCTTAAAACCAGGCATCGTCCCGAGCGAGGCAAAAGAATCCATTCTCGCTGCACTTGCCGCTGCGCATTTACCTGCGCCTGGGGGTGATTCCGGTGGAACTTTAGAAACTTGGCAGGAGCGTTCCGCGTTGGTGTTGAGCGCGATTGAAAACGAGCGACGCGTGGTCACCTTGGTTATGTTTTTTATTGTTGTGGTTGCAGCTTTTGGTTTGTTCGCAACTTTGTCCACTTTGGTGCGCGAAAAAATTCGTGACCTTGGTGTTCTTGCCGCAGTCGGATTTAGCCCTATGCGACGCGGCATGCTCATGTTCATGACTGGCGCAGTGGCCTCCGCAATAGGATGCGTGCTTGGCATGTTCGGCGCCTTCCACCTGGTGAGAAATCGCCTTATGGTAGAGAATTGGGTCTTCGAAAATTTCGGAGTGCGTGTTTTTCAGCCCGACCTCTACGTCGTCGATGGGCTGCCCGCGCGATGGGATATGCAGGAAGCCTTATTCCTTACCTTGTGCACATTCCTGATTGGTTTGTTGTTCACTGCGGCGCCCGCCTTGCGCGCCGCCCTCTTGTCCCCCGTCAAAGCACTGCGCTATGAATGATTCGCAATCTCCTTCCGCCCCGGTGCTCAGCGCTGAAGCGGTGTGCAAAAGTTATCGCATGGGAAGTGGCTCCTTGGAGGTGCTCCGCGGTGTAAGCATCGAATTGCACACTGGCGAGGTCACGGCCCTCATGGGTTCTTCCGGCTCCGGAAAATCAACCTTGCTGCAACTGCTTGGACTGATGGATCACTTAGATAGCGGCAAGATTGCTTTACGTGGTCGCCCGATTCACGCCCTCGGCTCTGGTGCCGCTGCCAAAGTTCGTGCTCAAGAATTGGGGTTTGTGTTTCAGCAGTTCCAGTTGATTCACGAATTGTCCGCCTTAGAAAATGTGTTGCTCCCGCGTCGCATTGCGCGCGGTATGTCATGGTTTGCAAACCGACATCAGGAACGACGTCGCGGCCGAGAAGTTCTGCAGGAAGTGGGTTTAGGAAACCGAACGAAGCATCGGCCTGACCAGTTGTCGGGCGGTGAACAACAGCGGGTGGCCATTGCGCGTGCTTTGATTTCCGCGCCGCCGGTCCTATTAGCCGACGAACCAACCGGCAACCTAGACCGTCAAACCGGTGAAGACGTTTTGGAGTTACTCCTACCCCTCGCACGGGAACGCGGCACTGCCATGTTGTTGGCCACGCACGATGAACGCATCGCCGAAGCCTGCGATCGCATTATCTACTTGGAGGACGGCAAGCTCGCATGAGCCTCCTGCGCCTCGGCTGGGCCTATTTCACCAACCGCCTCATCCTTCCGGTGGCGGCGATTGGGATTGCTTTAGGCGTCGCGGTACTGTTTACAGTCTTGGCGGTTTTCCAGGGCTTCCTTGAAGAATTTGAAGGCAGCATTCGCAATTTCTCCGGCGACGTTGTGGTCGAGGTCCCGCGCTTGGTGGATCACACCACTGACCAGTACCAAGGTTGGATTGAAGATGTCGATGGCGTGGAGTCTGCCTATCCACGCCTCAACTGGTTTGGCCTAATTGGACGACGCGGAAGTAAAGCGCTGGATGATCCGCGCAGTGCTGATTTAAGTGGCATTCTCATGCTTGGAGTCGACGCCAACGAACTCCCTATTTCCGAAGCCAGTGAAGATGGCATGCTACCTATGATCATGGCACAAGCCTTGGCGATTCGCCTTGGATTAGAAATAGGAGGTTCGGTAGAAATCGTGACTCACCGCGGCGGTGGCGGGCGCGCGATTCCCGTGCGGCAAACCTTTCAACTAGTCGATTACTTTTCTACCGGACGCTTTGATCAAGAAATTGACCGCGTATTCGTTCGCCGTTTAGATCTTGCTGCCTTATGCCGCAGTAAACCGGCGTTTACTGCTTGGAAAGTTCATGCTGAAGAAGGCGTCGACGCCAGCTTGCTTGCAGAAAGTTTGCGTGATCATTTCTCCATGATTCCTGAAGTGGATTTGATTGACCAGCCAAGAATTTCGACTTGGCATGACGTAGGCGGAAACTTCTTACGCGCCGCTGAAAATCAAAAAGGAATCCTGGGGGTGGTCTTCGGCTTCATCGTTTTAGTGGCGGCCTACCAGTTAATCGCTACCTTACTGCTGACGGTCGCGGAAAAACGCCGGGACATTGGCATTCTTGGGGCTCTCGGCGCATCTCCACTGCGCATCACTGGTTTTTTTGTGGGCCTTGGATTACTCATTTCCACTTTGGGTTGCATGCTTGGATTGCTTCTCGGATGGTTACTCGCGACGCACTTACCCTGGGTGGAAAGCATTCTTGGTGGTGGTAAGCCGATTTTTCGCCAAGAGGTGTACAAGTTTGATCACATCCCCGTGGCCATCGACTTCTCTTCCATCCTGGTGCTGCTGACCGCCACTTTGGTGACAGCCTTGCTGTTCAGTTTGCTGCCAGCCTGGCGTGCGTCAAGATTGCGCATCGTTCAGTCGTTGCGCCGCCGCTAAAGACTCGGCAGACATTCCTTCTGCAGCGTTCTCGCCATGGCTGGTTTAAACTGTGGCATGCTCCGCACCGCGCTATTCACCTTGGTGCTTTTTGCCTCCTGCTCCGGTTTGATGACCGATTCCGCTCCAACGACACGCCCCAACCTTGCCATTCCAACTTTGGGCGGCAAGCAATTATGGGCTGACCGCCGTTGGCAAGAAGGTTGGCGGATTCAGGAAAACGTCCTTACTGGACACCATCGCTTGCTCGATGAAAACGATCGCCGCCGCGCTTGGGGCAATTCCGCGGCCTGCCTTTTGGAACTTGAGGCACGCGCCCCCAAAGCTGCAGGCAACGATTCCACTCTGGTGTTATTGATTCATGGCATGGGCCGAAGTCGCGCTGCCTTTTCAAAAATGCAAGAAGCCCTGCAAGTGCAAGGCTTTTCGGTTGCATCGATTTCTTACCCGAGCACGCGACGCCCGGTAAGCGCACATGCGCAGCAACTTGCAGAAATCCTGCAAAATCTAAACGGATATTCCAAGGTCAGTTTCGTAACCCACAGCCTTGGCGGGATTGTCGTGCGTCAACTGCTCGCTGACCGCGGAGACTGGATGCAAAACCTAACTGTGGAACGCATCGTCATGCTCGCGCCGCCCAATCAGGGTTCCGCGTTTGCCTTAAAACTAGAATCCTTTGCTCCCTTTCGCTGGCTTTTTGGCGATACGGGTTTGAGCCTGACTCCCGACGCAATGGCCACCATGCCAGTCCCGGAAGTACCATTCTTGGTCATTGCTGGATCCAGTGGCAAGTCCGATGGCTACAACTCCTTGCTAGAAGGTGACGATGATTTTGTGGTACGCGTTGCCGAGACCCATCTCGCCGGCGAAACCGCACACCTAGTGGTTTCTAGCCTGCACACTTTTTTGATGAATCAAGATGCTGCCATTGCAGCAACCGCCGATTTTCTGCGCGACAGCACCATTCCTGACCATGCGCGTTAAGTTGCCGATTTCCATCTTGCTCCTGAGCTTGCTTGGCTTCGCTACCTGCAGTACGCCACAAGCACAAGAAACTGCCCCTCCCACCAACCCACCTGCTCCCATCGGCTTACTCCCTAACATCAAAATGCCAACCTTTGGCGGCATTCAATTCTGGGCGGACCGACGTTGGCAAGAAGGATGGCGCATCCAGCAACATGTTTTCTCTAGAGAACATCGTTTGTTGGACCCGAAGCAGATTCGGGTGGCGTGGGGAAGTTTGGAAGCCTGCGAAGAAAGCATGCGACAATGTGCTCCTGCACCACCGATTCAAGATCAAACCTTGGTCATTTTGTTGCATGGCATCGCCGATAGTCGACTCAGTTTTTGGCGCTTGGAGGACAAACTGAAACAAGATGGCTGGCAGGTCGCGGCCTTGTCTTATCCGAGCACCCATCAATCTTTGCAACAACATGCGGATCACTTGGCCGAGGTGATGGAACACTTGCGCGGTTACCGTAAGGTTCATTTTGTCACCCATAGTTTGGGAGGGATTGTGGTGCGTCGCTTGTTGGCTGACGGTGGTGCTTGGCAAAAGACTACCGACGTCGAACGCATTGTGATGATTGGGCCACCGAACCAAGGCGCTGTCTTTGCTGAGAAGGTGGAATCCTTTCCGCCCTACACCTGGATTTTTGGCGATGCAGGGAAAAGTCTCACTCCCAAAGCCATGAAATCGCTGCCAGCGCCCCAAGTCCCTTTTTTGGTCATTGCTGGATCTCGTGGCCACAAAGACGGCTGGAATCCAGTCTTGCAAGGCGATGATGATTTCGTGGTGCGCGTGGAAGAGACCCACCTGCAAGGTGAAACGGGGCATTTGCAAGTCAAGGGGTTGCACGGCTTGATGATGAACAATAATGGTGTCATCGCCGCCACCTTGATGTTTTTGCGCAACGGCAAAGTCATGCAGCAAAGCACCCTATCTGACATGTGATGCAAGCCAACCTCATCCTTCTCCTTGCCGCGATGATTTGGGGTGCCGGTTTTGCAGCTCAACTAGCTGCGATGGAAGGCATGGGGCCACTTAGCTTTACTGCGATTCGCTTCCTGCTTGGATGGTTGGTGTTGCAGCCCATCGTGCGCCGCCGCAAGCCATTCGCAAAGGCAGAAAGCCCTTCTGTTAAGCCCGTATTGATTCTAGGCGTCATCCTTTTTGCCGGCGCTATGTTTCAACAATATGGATTGCTATTCACCACCGCCTCAAAAGCCGGCTTCCTCACTGGGCTCTATGTGGTGTTTGTGCCGCTCCTTGGATTGTTCCTCAAGCACAAACTCAAGCGCAACACTTGGATCGGCACCGGACTCGCCGCGATTGGCCTTTACTTCCTTTCCATCACTGAGAGTTTTTACTTTGCACCGGGCGATGGCTTGATTCTTATCGGCGCACTGATTTGGGCGGTGCATGTTTTACTGCTCGGCAATCTTGCTTGCAAACGTGATCCGGTGCGACTTGCCTCACAACAGTTTCTGGTGGTTGGCATTCTCTCCAGCATCGCGGCACTACTTTTAGAAACTCAAACCCCATCCACTTGGCTCGATGTTTGGCCTTGGGTTGTTTACAGCGGGGTTTTTGCAGTAGCTGTTGCCTTCACCTTGCAAGCCATAGGACAAGCGAAGGCCACCCCGGCTCATTGCGCCATTCTTCTGAGCTTCGAAGCTGTGTTTGCTGCGCTTGCGGGCATGGCTCTACTCGGCGAATCCTTATCCATGCGCGAGATTGGCGGCGGCGCTCTCATGTTTATGGGTATTGTCGTTTCGCAGTTAGGTGGCGGTGCAGATTCACAGCTTTCGGACCTTGCGCCGGAAGTGCATCCTCCGGCCAGCTAGATGATTTATGAAATTCAACAAACCCCTAAAAACGTTTGCTCTGGCTTTAGCACTCACTGGACTAGCCTTCCTATGTGATGCCATCGGTGGTCATTTCCAGCTATGGAATCCTGAGCGACAAGAAATGGAATTGCGATTTCTGATTTTTCCGTCGCTCTTCGTGATTGGATTTGTCCAGATTCTCTCCTCCGGGAAAAACGGGCCGAGCATTTTTCCAATGGGTGCGCAATCGGCGCCATCGTCCTTAGGGCTGTCCTTGGACTGATTGCTTTTGCCTATTTAGTCGATATTGGAAGCTGGGGAGCATGACCCGATACCCCGCCATCAACACGGGTCGGTTCAAAGAGAAAACCGCTGCAGATTTTTATCTGCAGCGGTTAAGTGCGGCGCTCTCAGCCTTAGCTGATAGCCGGCTCGACAGGCACGGCATCGTAAATGCGAATGTCTGGTCCGCCGATGATCAAATCAGGAATACGCACCCCAAGATCGCGGAAGTGATCGGTAGCAAAGTGCTCTTCAATGGCAGCTTGGTCTTGCCATTGCTCATAGAAGTGCACGAGGTCCGGGTCCTCCGAAGAGAAGAAGTAGCGATAACTGATGCAGCCGGCTTCCGCACGAGACGGTTCCAGCATGCCACTCAGCAAATCAATCAGTTCCGCACGCTTTCCAGGTGCGGCCTTCATCTCAGCGATGATAATGCGCATGCCCAGATTTTACTTGGTGCCAGCTTCCATGACACGCTTCATGTCGATCACCATGTTTTTCTCGCCGTTAGCAAAGAACGTGACGGTGTAGGCATTTTTGGTGCGCACGGCTTCGTTGTACATGTCGGTCATTTTTCCCATTTGGTCAGGAGCTTTCCACTTCATGGTCAATACCTTGCCTTCTTTATCCAGGTTGCCCTTCATGACACTGAAGGTAGTACTGACGTTGTCCATCCAGGTGCCAACATACTCCTTAGCAACCGGATCATAGCCCGAGTAGCCAAAGCCCCTGTATTCCCCCATCGGTCCCATGGAGGTGGTAAAGTCGGAGTGCACCCAAAACGGTCCTTTTGATGTGACCACTTCGCTTGCCGGCATAGGCATTTCTGGGACACCCGGCATAAACATAGTGATGGTGCCTTCCCAATTTCCAACGCTATCTTGCAGTTCTTTGTGCTGCGCAGTTGGTTTCTGCATTTCTGGTTCTTGATTCCACACGTTGGTTGCCGCAAACACTGCAGAGCCGGCAATCGTGAGGGCGAGGGTTGCTAAAAGAATCTTTTTCATGACATTTCCGATGTTACTTGAGAGGTGTGAAACTGGCTACCTGAGACTGCCATATCTCGCAGCAGTTGCAGGGAATCCACTTCCACGGTGATCGAGCCGTATTCATCCCGCGCGAGGCCTTCGATCACATAAGGTCCGCGGGTTAAAGTCCAGGGCGCTAAGCGTTTATAGGCATGCGGAAAAAGCACCGTCTCGTACAACGCCGTGGTGTCCTCGAAGGAAAGGAAGGACATCGATTCGCCGTTTTTGGTGCGCACCGGTTTTTGCGTGACTTGCCAGCCCACTAAGCGCACCCGTCGGCCTGCATGTTTTTCGAGATCACGGGCTGGGATGACGTTGACGCTGCGGATGGCATCTTGATGCAAGCTCAGTGGATGTTCCGAAACCAGATATCCCAGAGTCTCTTCTTCCATTTCCAGCAAACGTCGCGTGCTGAACTCAGGCGCGGTCGGCGGCGCGGGCACTCCTGGATCGGCAAACAACCGCGGTTCAGAAACTGCTGACGCCGTGCGCGATGTCTTGTACAAAGCCGTCCAGCGCATGCGTTCCGGGCGCGTGTACCCGTCGGGCAATCCATCCAGCGCACCCGCGCGAGTCAATAACTCCATCTGATCGCGAGTGGGAGTCAGGCGCGATACGAAATCCTGCATACCGATGTAAGGCCCTCCGCGTTCCCGTTCCTCCAAGACGCGCGGCACCAAGCTACGGCGTAATCCCTGAATCTCATACAGCCCGGTGCGCAAACTACGCGCACGGCCAGTGAAATGTCCGATGCCGCGATTCACGCACGGCCGCTCCACCGTCAGCCCCATGCGTAAAGCCTCGGCGACGTAAGCAAAACTTGCATAAAATCCTCCATGATTACGCAGCACCGATGCCATGAATTCCGCCGGATGATGCGCACGTAAATACGCCGATCGATAACTGACTTCTGCATAACTTGCTGAATGCGCTTTGCAAAAGGAGTATCCGGCAAAGGATTCAATCTGCCGCCACAACTCTTCCGCCACCCGCGGCTCCAATCCAGCGCGCCCGATGCCCTGCATAAAACTCGAACGCCATTCCGGCAAACGTTTATGCGCACCTTTCTTGGTCATCGCTTTGCGTAAACCGTCGGCATCGGCGGCGGACATGCCTGCTAGACGTTGTGCGATGCGCAGCACATCTTCCTGATACGCCATAACGCCATAAGTTTCGGCAAAAAGTTCCTGCAGCAATGGATGCAAGTACCAACTCGCTTCATGCTTGCCGGTGATGCGCGCGATGTGATGCCGTTCGATGTAAGCCTGCATCATGCCGGAGGAGGAAATACCTGGGCGAATGATGGAGGATGCTGCAACCAAGGTAGGGAAATCGCGGCAGCGTAATTTGCGCAATAAGCTACGCATACTCGGTGACTCGATGTAGAAACACCCCATGGTGTCGCCCGATGCCATCATCTCTTGCGTACGCAAATCGGTTTTTGGATTAAGTTGTGCAAAGTTGAGCTTGATCGCGCTGTTATGGCGCACCATTTTTTTTGCATCGCGCACCACCGCCAAACCGCGATTGCCGAGTAAATCGATTTTCAACAAGCCGGCGTCTTCCACCGGCCCCATGTCCCATTGCGTGATGACTAGGTGCCCGTCTTCAGTTTCTTTGCGCGCATGTTGCAGCGGCAGATGATCGGTTAGCGGCGTTGGTGCCAGCACCATGCCGCCTGCATGCACGCCGAGGTGACGCGGGAATCCATCGAGTGCAACGGCCTGCTCCAGGATGGTGCACCACGGCTCTTCTTGCAGTGGCAGATGCGCGGCCTTCGGATGCTTGCGAATCCGCTCCAAATCCAGCCCACCACGAGACCACGGAAAAGCGCGGGTGATAGGTGTGATTTCCACCGGTGGAATGCCCATGGCTTTAGCAATTTCACGCACCGCACCGCGTGCACCAAAGGTGACGTGGGTGCTCAACATGGCCACGTGATCATTACCGTGACGCCGCACCATGCGGTCGAGTACGCGGTCACGTTCATCCCAGGCAAAGTCGAGATCTACGTCTGGGAAGTCGGGGCGTCCGCGGTTGAGGAAACGGTCAAACCATAAATCGTGCTGCAAGGGGTCCACGTGAGTGAAACCAAGTAGATAACTCACCAAACTATTCGCCGCCGAACCACGCCCACAGTTCTGTATGCCCTGCTGTTGCGCCCAAGTCACGATATCGGCCACGATGAGGAAGTAGTCGGATAAATCCTGTTCGCGGATGAGTGCTAACTCACGACGCAATTGCTCGGCATAAGCTTCCGTCCACACCAAACCACGACGCGACACTCCCGCCTGACACGCCTTCTCCAACTCCGCCAACGCCGCCGCCTGATGCGCGATGGGATGGGCATGGGGGTCACCGCCGACATCGGATTTGAGCGGCAGGCGTGGCATACGCTTGATGCCGAGCGGGATTCGGTAGTCCGCACGCTCCGCTAACTCGGTGGCGCGCTGCAAGGCTTCGGGGTAGTAGCGGTAATCCACACCTAACTCCAACTCATTACGCATCCATGCTGGCGCGCTGCGTGCTCGCGTACCCCGCACCATGGGGTCAGCCGATGCCAAAGCACTTGTCGGCAAACGCGACAGGTTGGTGTTGCGCCCAATCGCCACTAGCAGCCGATGCCTGGTGAAATCCTCAGGCGATGCGAACACCACCGCAGGACATGCAAGTGCCGGCAGTTGCAAGGTGCTGGCTAAGTCGGCATCGGCCTGAGCGCGCGCGCCGCTTTGTTGTGCGACGTATAAATCTTTGGAGCCTGCGCTCTGCAGTTGGCGCAGTAAATCTCCATTACGTGAAAGGATTGCAAAGCAACCGTCGCCCACCCGGTCGCGCTCTTCCTGCAACCACTGGCCCAACAAACGTGGCATGCCCAGACCAACATGCTCGACAAAAACCGTAGCTGCACCCCGCGCTGGAAACAGGTTCAGCTGCACTTTGGTGGCGAGCCGGCAGAGCACCGCCCACCCCTCTGTATGAAAGGCCACCACTTGCGCTTCCACACCTTCTACCCGTAAACGCAAACCAAACACTGGCTTCACTCCCGCAGCACTACAAGCACGCTGAAAAGGAACGGCGCCCCATAAACCATTGAGGTCGGCCATACCTAAAGACGTGATTCCACGCTCCACAGCTGCCGTCGCCAGTGCCTCCACCCGCGACGCACCCCAATGGAAGGACCAAGGCGTGGCTACTGAGAGTTGCGTAACCACAATCGATCTCCCGTGCGCACCGACTTTTCGCCGTATTTTTCGCGCATGCGGTCCATCACCGCAAGTCGCCCGCGCTGCACCACACGTTCTTCTTCAAACAACCCCCCTTGCCAAAACCCACGTTCCAAACCGCTGAAGCGCACGCCGACTAAACGCACCAAAGTACGCCGCTTCTTCAACACGCGTTCCAACAAGGAGCTTGCCAACTCCCACCACTCCAAGTCATGGTCGCTTGGACGCGGCAGAGTGGCATCGCGGGTTTCGGTAGTGAAATCCGCGTAACGCACTTTGATGCTCATGGTGCGCGCTAACAAACCTTTGCTGCGTAACTCCGAGCAGCACTTCTCCAACATGCGTTGTAAGCGTCCGCGGAGGACTTGCAAGTCATCGGTGTCTTCGGCGAAGGTGCGTTCTTGACTGAGCGATTTCCGTGTCGACTTTTCCCACGGTGGGCGCACTGGAGTTTCATCTTCCCCTTTGGCTCGACGGCGCATAGAACGTCCATAACGGCCGAACACATCTTCTAGAAACCAGCCATCGGTGGTAGCCAAGGTGCCCAGTTGATCAATATGGAAGTCGCGCAGGCGCTTTTGCGTGACCGGCCCGATGCCTGGCAACACTTTGACCGGAAGCGGCGCAAAGAAACGCGGTTCTTGGCCGGGGCGGACATCGAACAGGCCGTGTGGTTTGGCGAAACCGGAAGCCACCTTGCTGACCAAACGATTGCGCGAAACCCCCACCGTAAGGTCCAAACGCAAGCGCTCCTTGACTTCTTTGCGCATGTGGTCGGCCGCATCTAGAGCGCGACCAAACAGGTGTTCGGTGCCGCGTAAATCCAAATACGCCTCGTCGACCGAGACCTTTTCCACGATTGGCGTGTACGAACCCAATAAATCGAACACCGCCTTTGACGCGCGTGCATAAACTCCGCGCGTACCGCTCACTCGGATGAGATCTGGGCATAAACGCATGGCTTGTCCCATAGGCATAGCCGAGTGCACACCGAATTGCCGTGCTTCATAAGACGCAGCGGCCACCACACCGCGGCCTTCCACGGGACCGCCGACCACCACCGGCCGACCGCATAAACGCGGGTCCAACACCCGCTCCACCGAAACGAAGAAGGCGTCCAGGTCCACATGCAGAACCGAACGAGAGGCCTTCTCGGAACTCATGCTTCCTGGGACTTGTCTGGCTCGAACTGACGTAAACGACCGACCACGACACCGCGCACTTCTGCCGACAAACGTTCCGGTGGCCCTAGGAAACCGCCAACACCCTTGAAGCTGAAGTCGTCTTGCACCCGCGCCAAGGCCATAGTGCGCTCGACACCCGTCCACCACACCACCAAGTCACCAGCCTCGACATCGACGCCTTCGGTGATGGCAAAGACATCGCCTTCACGCAGTTGCTCCTCGTCTTCCGCAGGCGCACCGCGTAAAGCGAGAAAGAACGTGTTCTTATTACCCGAGAACTGGCCGGCTTTCCCGTCCATCTCGACTTCTTCCAACATGACTGCTCCACTCATAGTTTTACCCCCAACAACGCAACACTCCGACTACGCGCCCTGCCAAGGCAAAGCTTTCACCAGGGTGAACCACGCGGTCGGAAAGCGCCTGGTTCTCTGGATGTAACACAATACGCCCGGCCTCCGGCAAATACCGCTTGACCGTGGCTTCCATTTCGTCGCCATCGCCCAACATGGCCACCACGATTTCTCCGCGCGCTGCACTCGCGGCTTCCTCAACCAGGACCAAGTCCCCATCTAAGATGCCGGCTTCGATCATGGAGTCGCCCTGGACACGTAAGGCAAAATCGGCGCGACTGCCTTCGATGCGCGGCATGTTGCCCTCGCGGTTTTCTAGAGCCAAAATCGGCATGCCCGCCGCAACTCGGCCGAGAATGGGAATCTTCGAATCTGAGGGTGCCTCGACCAACATGTGGATAGAACGCGAATTCCTACCCAGTTCTACATAACCTTTTCGCTCCAGCGCCCGAAGATGAAAGTCGGCGGTTTGTGCACTCACTCCCAGTTTCACCCCCAACTCCGCGCGGGTTGGCGGACACTCCTGAGCGGCTTGGGCTTCTTGCAGCACGGCCAAAGCCGCTTTTTGACGCGGACTCAGCGGCTCCAGACCTTCAGCAACGGACGAACTTTCCATACCGACCACTATATGACAAATATCAGATATCGCAAGCCCTCGCGCAAAACGCGCAATTCACCTCCACAAGCGCTACGATAAAACGCATGAGAACGCCATTCCGGCTGGTTTTTCTAACCCTGCTTGGTGCATGCACCGCAGGAACTCCATCAACCTCTATGCAGGACACATCGTCCGGCCAGTGGAAGATTTCCCTCGCTGAGGCTTCGGCCCCGCAAGAGCCCGCGACGACGACTGCATCCACCGGTCAAGAAACGCAACAACCTGGCTCGACTGCGCCCCCTCCGCCGACCGAAGAGGATGCCTATGCACTGAGGATTTATCGTGACGACGTCGCCGCCATGCAACTTTATGCACGGCTTATGCGCGAAGAAGTCGATGCGCTCCAGGCAACGCGTCATCCGCAAGATCCAAACGCAACGCCCAACGAAACGCGCATTGCAACCCATCTTGCAGAACTCGAGTGGCTAGCTATGCAATTTGTGCGCATTGCTGGCGAACATCCGAACCACGCAGCAGCGCAACGCTTGATTGCATCTACCGGAATGGATCGCTCGCACGGTATGGCTTGGAGTCTTCTGCAGTGGCAGCACCCCAATCGCGTGCAACTCCTCGGCCGCTTAACCGAATGGCAATTCATTGGCCCCTTTGACAACGAACGCGGAGCAGCTTTCGACAATGCCTTGGCGCCGGAAAGCGCACCGCAAACCGATTTGGTTCACCCCGGAAAAGTACGCACGGTTGCATGGCGTAACTTGCCGGCAACGGTACCGCAAGATGCCATCTTGGACTTTTCGCAACTAGTACGTCCAGCCGAGCAAAGCGCTCTCTTGCTGCGTACCTGGATAGAAAGCGATGCCGACCAAGAAGTGGTTTTACTGCTTGGCTTCGCAGGTGAAGTACGCGTTTGGCACGATGGCACCCCGGTGTTCGAAATCAAAGAGCAACACGATTTAGCGCCAGACTCGCAAGCCGTCCCTATGGCTTTGCACGCCGGCTGGAACGAGGTCACCGTCAAACTTGGCAGCCGCGATCATGCACCACGTTTGGTGGCACGCTTTGTCGATCAAGAAGCCACGCCACTGCATCTCACGCAGAGCAATACTCCACCGGAGACATTGGCGCCGCAGTTGCTTGCCGATGGCGCAGTGGTCGAGAACGGTGTAAAACGACATCGCAGTGCTTTGAGCTACTACGCTGCAATCACCATGGTGTCGCCAGAGAATGCCGATGCGCACTATCGTCTGGCAGAATTGCAGCGCGACTACAAGGTTACTCCGATTGCCGAGCACCCAGGCTTAGAAAACGCACGACGCGCAGTGGAGTTAGCGCCTGACGTCGTTCGTTACCGCTCTTTCTACGCATCCTTGCTGTTCCCGGAATATGGCACCATTGCTGCCGAGGTCGATCTCAATCCTTGGCTCGAGCAAGCGCAGATAATTCTGGCAGAGAATCCGGACCATCCGGTGACGAACTATTTCCGCGCCCAGGCCGCCACCAAATATCAGAACTTGGAAGGTCTTGCTTTAGGCGCTATGGACCGGCTGGTCGAGGCTTGCGCAGCGCGTCCACTGGTTATGTATCTGCGCTCGCAAACCCTGGAAAGTTTCGGCTATGACTTGCTTGCCGATCAAGATTTGCGCGCAGTGCTGGATCACCCACAATGGCTCCAGTACACCGATCTCGCACTCTATGCTGCCGACGAACTTTACCCAAGTGGTTCGCCCGAACTGATTGCGCTTTTGGAGGAGCTTTACGCAGCAAGTCCAACCAGTAATGTCTTGCGTTCGCTTACTTACGAGCGCCGCCTGCAACGCAACACTTTCGATGCTTACACCGAACTGCAAGAGCTCGATGCACAACTGGCACTCGATCCTTGGAACACTTGGCTGTGGTTAACCTCGGCGGAACGTTTCCAATCGCAGGGTGAGCTTGAAATCGCGTTCCGCTTGGTGGGCGAAGCGCTTTCCATCAAACCGGAATCGCCTGCGGCACTTGCTTTACTCGCACGTTTGCACTTGGCGAATGACAACTTGGAAGGCGCCGTCGAAGCTTTGGAGCAAGAGCTGGAAATCGACTTTTCTGCGGAAGATGAAAGCCGCTTGCTGGATCACCTACGCTCGCTTGATGGCGCTTCTTTCGAACAGCCTTACCGCGAGAGTTTAGAAACTATTCTTGCGCGGCATCCGGGAACTAGCGCCGAGCAAGATGCGACCGACCACAGTCATGAATACTTGCTTTACCGCACGGTGATTCGCATCAACCCAGACAGTACTGCGGATCGTTACTTCCGCAAAGTCATTCGCGTGCTCAACCCGAATGGTGTTCGCAAGCTAGATGTAATGAGCTTCCCCTACTCCTACGGCGATGAAGACCTGCGCGTGGAAACGGTCACGGTGCGCCATCCAGACGGAACCGTCGAGTCGGCACGTACAGCGCGCGGTTGGCGTGGACGACGGGTCGATTTGCCGCAGTTGCAAGTGGGCGATGTCATCGACCTCGAATGGCGCGTAGACGACCTGCGCACCACTTTCTTCGGCAAGTACTTTGGCCTGAATCACTCGATGACCCCAGACCGCTTGGTACCAACCCGCGAAAGCCAGTTGGTGTTGTTGGTGCCGGAAGAGTTGCCGCTGAAGTTCCACACTTTGCGCATGGCCGATTCCGAAGCTGAGGTTTTAGAAACCGAGAACTTTGGCACCAGTCACTCTTGGACCGCGCATGATTTGTCGCCGGAGCGTTTGGAAAGCTTGATGCCGCCATCGGAAGAAACCGTGGCACGCGTTCAAGCCAGTTCTTATGCCACCTGGGATGACTTTGGTGCTTGGTGGTGGAACCTGATCGATGCTGGCATCACGGTTTCTCCAGAGATGAAGGACAAGGTTGCTGAACTGATTGAAGGCAAATCCACCCTGCGCGAAAAGGTCTCTGCGATTTACGGATTCGTTGCCAATGACATTCGCTACAACGCATGGGAGTTCGGAGTGCATGGTTATCAGCCCTACACCGCGCCAGTGATTTTTAGTCGTCAGTTTGGCGACTGCAAAGACAAAAGCATTCTGATTCGCGCGATGTTATCAGAGATTGGCGTAGAAGCTTATCCGGTACTGATTTTGCGCACCGCCGATGGCCGCCATGGTGGACGTCGCTTTGAGGAAGACTTAGAGCTGGCCATGGTGAATCACTTCAACCACTGCATTGCTTACATTCCAGCGCAGCAAGATTTGCCGGCCATGTTCGTCGACGGCACCGCTCGCCTGCACCCGTTAGATGTCCTGCCTTATGACGACCGCGGCGCGCAAGTGCTGATCGTCAAGCCAGAGGGCATCGAGCGTGTGCGCATTCCGTTTAGCAATGCCGCAGACAACACTATGGCGCAAACCTTCCTGGTGGAGTATGACGCCACAGGTGCAGCGAACGTCGGCGTGGTCATGGAGCCGAGCGGGCGCTTTGATCCACGTCTACGCAATGCTTTTGCTGGTGGCGATCAAGAACGTAAGGAAACCGTCGAACGCATCCTGACCAGCCTATTCGGGCCTTTAGAAGGAGATCCGACTTACGACATCCCGGACGTTGAAAATCTCGAGCAAGCCTTAGTTCTGTTTCTCGATGGACGTGCCACCAACCTGGCGCGGGAAGTGGATGGCGGATTAGAAATCCCCTTCATGCTAGACCCCCAAGGCCTTTTGCAATCACTTGCTTCGGAAGCCACGCGTGACACCGACTTGCTCATGGACTCCGCTGTGGTGCGCGATGTGCAATACGAGATTGTGTTGCCCGACGGATGGATTCTTGACGTGCCATCGACCGCGATTCATTCCAGCACGGAAGATGCCACTTACCGCTGGGAGATTGAAGCACTCGATGGCGGCAGTTACCGCGTTCACGAACGCTTTGAACTACTCACGCATAGAATTCCCGTCGACCGCTACCAAGCCTTTAGAGAACTCTGTCGCTTAGTCGATAGCACTCAAGACCGATTCTTCGAAGCCACCGCACCCACTCCGGTGGAAGTTCCCGAGGAGGACCAGCAATGATCGTTTCCCTAACTCTTTGTGCACTTTTGGTGCAAACTCCGGCTGAACCGGTGGAAGTCGCACCAGTGGAATCGGTGGAGACGGAAACCCCTCAAGAGCCGCGACTCGCACTCCCCCATTTCGAGGTCGACACCAGCAAACTCAGCGCCAAACTTTTGGTTGCCCACCCGGATTTATTCACCGGCGATTACGACCAAGTGCGTGCCGACTGGATGACGGCTCTCGACAACGACCGCAGTTCACCCTTCGCGGCCTTTGCGGCGCGACGCTTGAGCCGCCTAGACAGCCAATGCTCGGAAGCTCTAGACCCTTCCGTACTCGCCAACTTGATCGAGGGCGTGGACGATGGCGACGCTTCCTTTGAACTGAAGCGCCTTTATCTGCGCGAATTGCGCCGCAGCCGTTTCGCGGATGTGCGCCCAACCTTCGAAGGCGACCTGTTCGATGACTGGTTCACTCACTGGCGCGTATTAATGCCGTGGGGCCCGCTCGCTGCACCACGTCCGATGCGTAGCTTGGCAACTCCGCCAGATCCACGTCAATCCATGGTCACTGACCCGAGCAATGGCATGGAACGTCAATGGCGCAGCCTAATGCGTCAGGCCAACCGCACCTTGGTGAGCCCGGACAGCCTCGCACACTTGCAGGCTGGCACCAGCTACGCCGCCTTGTGGGTACGCGCCGACGTCGATGTCGCCAAGTTGGAATTGCACGCGAGTGAAGCTTTCCGCGCTTGGTGGAACGGCTTCCCTACCTTTGAGGATTTGCACACTGGCCTGACCGAGTCGCATAACATTCATCGCGCTTTGGTGAATGTGCAACCGGGCTGGAACCTACTGCTGGTCGAATATCCAACTGGCGAAGAAATGCGACTAGGTGGACGCCTCACCGATCGCGACGGCCGCATTGTCCCCTTCCATGAATGGGAAGACTATGCCTCGGCACCTTCGCTTCCGGAAATCCCAATGCCGGCAGAAGTGTTTGGACTCAGCCGCTGGGAACCGACTGAGTTAGACGCCTTCTCCATCATCGCGCGTAGTGAAATGGCGGTGATCGCCGGCCGCTCCGCCGATGCCATGGCGCTCGCTAAACCTTCCGACATGGACCGCCACACCGAAGCGGCCTGGTTGCACGCGCGTCACCATGCGGTCAGTACTAGCCAACATTTACCAACCGCAGTCCGGCGCAATCGCTTGATTGCTTTGGAGCAAGAGATGGATGCTCTTGGTCTGTTTGACATGAACTTGCAACTAGCCAACATTCGGCGCCTGCATAGCGAAGACAAGGCTGAAGAAGCACTCGCAATCCTGCGTGGCTTCGAATTTAGTTTTTACGGCAGCGGGGTGTTGCCTGCGCTCATGCTGCAAGCACAAGTCCTGCGCACTCTCGATGGAACCGGAACTCTTTCCAAACCCTTGCTGGCGCAAATTCAAGACCGTTTCCCGAAGGCAGACGGCCCCCTTAATGCCCTGCAAGACATCGCTGAATATCATGATGATCGTGGCACCGAAATCGCCATCGCGCGGAAACGCTTAGCCACCACCGGAGCCAGTCAGAATGAACTTCTTCCTCTGCTTGTGGAAGGCTCCGCCGGTGATCGCGCAGAAGCACGAGGCTTGATTGATACGCTTATGGCTGAAGAGCCACGTCACTCCTCCGGTTTGTTCTACCGCAACCGTTTGTGGCGCATTGAGAATAATGGCAAAGCCCAAATCGCTGATCTTGAAGATTTAGTCGCGCGCCAACCCAACCGCCCGAATCCGCTACAGCGTTTAGGCAAGATGCATTTGCGTCAAGGCAACCTGCAAGCTGCCGCTGATTATCTGCAACAGGCCTTGGCTCTCGATCCAGGCGATAACGGACTGCGTGACCTTTACTTGCGCTTAACCGGAAGCCCCGATCGCGCAGAGGTTTTCTTCACCGCTTTCGCTCCAGATGCACAAGCGCAACTCTCAAAGCGCGCCGACATGGCTAAGGAGACTTCCACCGCCATGCTTCTGGATAGCGGCATGGTCTTCTTTCAGCCAGATGGCTCCTACCTTTACCGCGTCGATAACCTCGACCTGGCACTTGATCGTCGCGGCACCGAGATGCTGCACGAACTCCCGGTCATCGGGAAGTCTTTGCTTGCAGAAATCCACAGTGCCGATGGCTCCACTCTGGAGCCGCACCAAGTGGATCGCAGTTGGGTCATGCCCTCGCTCGACCCGGGCGATGTCATCGCAACCTCCTATATTCGTTCCTCACGCGGATTACCTGGACGCGCTCCAAACCCTGGCAATTGGCGGTTTAACTCCCTTGAGAAGGAGTTTGGACTCAGCCGTTGGGTGATTTATGTCCCCGAAGGATTGCCTGGACGTCTCATCGAGCACGATTTCGATGGCACCCATGAAATCCTCGATTGGGAAGGCGGCAAAGTACACATCTTCGAGCGCTACGACAGTAAACGCTTGGAGCCAGAGGTGCTCATGCCATCGCAAAACGAGATTATGCCTTGGGTCGCTTACGGCACCGATGCTCCACAAGAGTGGGATGCAGAAGATTGGCGACGCTGGTTCTTATGGCAATCCTCTACTCCACCCGACGTGGAAATTGAGTTGCAGGAGTTCCTCAGTGGCCTCGACCTCTCGGGCGATGACATGGCCAAGGCACAAGCCATTTACACCGCGATTGATGAACACGTCATCGACTACGACGGCTCTGGTGATGTCACCGACATCTGGACCTTGAAGCGTGGCAACCCCATCTACTTCCTGTCCGCGCTCTTCGACCTCGCCAACATTCCACACGAATGGGCTCTGATTCAGTCCACTGCGCCGGAGCTTAACGCGGCCCCTGCGGAACCGTTTAGCGATGGCAGCTCTTACAACACTCCAGCGCTTCGTCTGGGCAACATGGAAGAAGGCAGTGAACCGGTATGGATTGCCGTGCAAGCGCGCGGTACTGCATTCGGCAGCCTGCCATCGGAAATGCTCGGTGCCGAAGCCTTGATTCTTGAGCCACGCGGTTTCCGCTTCGAAACGATTTCGCGTGCTGGCTTGGAAGACATCTGGGACTTGGATTTGATTGTGGCTTACACCATTCAATCCAATGATTCGGCGGAAGTCGTTGGCAACTTTGCGATTACTGGAGCTGGCGGTGCCATGTTGCGTGAGCAGCTAGCGCAAGTCGACCCACAACAACGCGATCAGGCGGTGCGCTCCATCACCGCGCAAATTGTCAAGGGCATGGATTTAACCGACAGCGAGTTTGTCGATCTCGAAGCTGCAGGCGCACCTTTAAAGCTGAAGTTCCGCGGCAACATTCCGGGCTTCGTGCAGGGCAGTGGTGAGAAGTTTGGCGCTCGTCTGCGCATTCCAGAACTAGGTCTGGGCGATGGCCTCGGTCCAGCCGACCGCGAACTCCCCTTCGCCTTCCGCTCCACCATTCGCATGCGCACCCATGTTCAACTCGATGCCACCGATTCGTGGATTATTGAGTACGGCCCAGAAAGCGTGCTCAGCGAGCGCGAAGGATTCCTTTACGACTTCCGCGTCGGCAAAGATGCGCAACACCTTACGGTCGATCGCGTGCTGGTTATGCGTGGTTTGGAAATGCCAGCAAGTGAGTTCCCGGCATTCATCTCCAGTATGAAGGAGTTTGAAAATCAGGAGGCACGCGCCGTGCGTTTAATCCCCAACGCGCAAGAAGCTCCCGAGGAGGAAGTCATCGCTGACGAAATAGGCGCAGACGTTACCGATGAGCCGGTTGAAGAAGTGGTCGCAGAAGAATCTCCGCTTGAGGAGCCAACTTCCGAAGAGCCTCAACGATAGGCGCAGCAGCGGTCACTAAGGGCGGCACTCAAGTCGCCCCCCTGATTCTCCATTTCCTGCACGGTACGCTCCGCCAAGGAGCGGCCATCGGCAACCAACTCCTCCAACGGTGCCAAGTAAGGCTTGGCGGTGGTAGATGGCTGCACGATTTGCATAAGCTCGCGTGCTAAATCTAGCAACTTATGTCCCTCTGGAGTTTCGCCAGCAAGTGCGCTGCGATGGGCGTTATTCCAGGTTTGGAGTCGTTCTGCATGACTCCACTTTGCGGTCAAAGCCGATGCTGCGTCCAAGGCATCTTGGTTGTAAAACAAGCCATCGACCAGAGCTGCTAATGCCAAAGCGTATTTTGGTGGCACCGTATCGGCGGTGCGCAATTCCACTTGCGGACGAAAGCGGACTTCCGGAAATGGCGTGGACATTTGGTCCTCCCAATCCTCCATAGTGGCTTCACCCGATGCCATCCAATCGCGAAAACTCTCTCCACGCTTGTCCACATATCCACCATTGCGATGGACGAACAACATGGGAATGTCGAGAACATATTGAATGTAGTCGTCGAAAGTGGTGCCTTCCTTGGTCAAGCTTTCGACAATGCCACTGCGGCTGTTGTCAGTCTTGGTCCACACATAGCCACGCCAACTCATGTAGCCACTTAACTCCCCCGCACGAATCGGTGAGTTTGCAAACATGGCGTTTAAAACTGGCGCGAGTTGAAATACCGTGCGCAGTTTTTGCATGGCATCGGGCTCGGAAAAGTAATCGAAGTTGACTTGTACTCCAGCTGTGGTTTTCATCATCCACAAGCCGAGTTCATCGGCCTGGGTTAGCCATGGTTCGAGGTAGTCGTAGCGATTCTTTGGCAGACGCTGAATGTCTTCCGGACGCGCACGCGGATGCGATCCAGTAGCTAAAAAGCAGTAACCGGTTTCGTCGCGCAAGTCTGCCAAAAGCCCGCGATAGTGCGCTAACTCGGCAGCAACGGCATCTAAGTCGGCGCAAGGCGTGGAGCCAAATTCAATCTGTCCACCGGGCTCCAAAGTGATCGCGCGGCCATCTTCGGCGATGAGCGAAATCATGTGCCCATTTTCCATGTAGGGCTTCCAGCCGGTGGCCTTAGCCAGCTTTTGCAGCAACTCCTCGACCCCACCGGGGCCAAAATACTGCACTGTATTGCATTTGCTATCGAGCACGAACTGCTCAAATTCCAAGCCGAACTTACCGCTTCCGGCTGCTCGCACGCCACCTTCCAAGAAGGAACGTAGATGGGCGTTGGTGCTAATTTTATCCATGATGAAATGGCGGGAGCGCATGGGAATCGAACCCACCGGGCACCGCCGTGCGACACCCCAACGGCTTTGAAGGCCGCACTGGACACCAGCCCAGGTCCGCTCCCATTTGGCAGACAGATTTCATGATAACTATGCGCACACCCTTTTGACTAGGCGAGCACCACTCCAGCTTTTCCTTCGCGCACTTCTCCCACTTGAGCGATGGGTTCGTCATCTGGGATTGCATCGAGGAAATCCTTGGCCTTTTCGGGAGGCACACAAACTAGGAGTCCGCCGGAAGTCTCGGCATCGAAGGCGAGATTAGCCAGCCATTCGGGGGTGTTGTCACCAAAGCTCACGAAGGCGCCTAGGTTTTCGCGGCCCCGACCTGCTGCACCAGAGAAAATACCCTGCTGTGCCAGCTTCGCAGCACCTGGGTAAAGCGGAATGTTCGCCGACTCAAGATGCAACACCACTTCGGAAGCACGGGCGAGATTTGCCGCATGACCGAGTAGGCCGAATCCGGTGATATCGGTGGCTGCTTTGGCTTTCACTTCACGCATGGCTGCGGCACCGCGCTTATTCAAACGCGCCATACCGGCGACTGCAACTTCGACATCGGCAGCATCTGCGATATCGCGTTTCACTGCAGTGTTGACACTACCAACACCTACCGGCTTGGTTAAAAACAGGAGATCGCCAGGGCGGGCGCCATCGTTCGTGGCTAGTTCTTCCTCACTGACCTCGCCGTAGATGGCGAATCCATAAAGCGGCTCTTCCGAAACCACAGAATGGCCGCCGACCCACAGGGCACCAGCTTCCTGCACTTTCTCCACCGCAGCTTCGAAGATTGGAGTCAGAATGTCATTGCCCCAGTCTTTGGGGAAACCGGCCAGGTTGAGCACCACTTTGGCCTCTCCACCGGAAGCGTAAATGTCCGAAAGGGAATTGGCGGCTGCGATGGCGCCATAAGCGCGTGCATCGTCCACCACCGGCGGGAAGAAATCGACCGTATGCAGGCCGATTTGGCCGTTGTGCAGGCGGATGGCCCCGACATCGTCATAACCCTGAGGGCCGGCGAGAAGGTCAGGATGGACCGCTGCGGGTGCAACTACACGCAAAACTTGCGATAGCTGCCCCTGAGGGAGTTTGGCCGCTCAGCCGCTGGAGGATGCGTAGTCGGTCAGGCGTTTCTTGGGGCTCATGATGGGAAGTTTAGGTTTGCTGTTCAGGTGAGCCTATGGATAGGCCGAAAAATGTGAAGATTCCCACAAAATTTTGCGAGGGAATCCAGCCATAAAATGGCCACACAACGCATAAAACACCTTTGGAGGTTCCTAGTCGATTCCGGTTCGCTGGATGAGGCGGGGATTCGACGCTTGTCGATGCGTATGTCCCTAATATTCCTTGCTCTCGGGCCACCCTTTGCCGCTTTATGGTTTTGGGCCGGATATGTTCCAGTTGCAAACTTAATCATTGGGTGTGAAATCGCCAATGTGGCTACCTTCTTTGCCCTGAAGCGCGGTTATTCGGCAACCAACATGGCCCGCTGCCTCCTGGTCATTTTGTACACAGTCCTAGTGGGCTCCAGTTTTGCTCTTGGCGGCATCCAAACCATCGGCAGTGCTTGGTTCCTAACCCTGCCACTGCTTGCCTGCCTTCTATTAGGCTTCGCAGCTGCCGTCACGATGACTGGCTTCACCATCGCAGCGATTTTGAGTTTTTGGGCGATGGATTCTTTTGCAGGTGGTATCCCCTCCCAAGTACGCGCGGAAATCCAAAGTCCATTCATGTTGGTGCAGCTGCTTGGATCTCTTTCCGCCACCGTCATGCTCGCAGGCGCCTGGGTTGCTACGCAAAAGTCCGAGCAAAGCAAACGCAAACGGGCTGAAGAGGGATTGCAAACTACCATCCAACAAATGCAGGATGGTCTCTTTGTGTTGGAGCGCAAAAAAGGCTCCGCAAACCATGATGATTTTGAAGTGGTTTTAGCAAACCAAGCTGGCCGCAAGATTTTGGCCACGATGCCGGATCAAGAAGTACAACTTGATCTCAACCGCTGGTTCGAAAGCTTGCCTTCCTTCCAGCGTTTAAATGCGCTTGCTTTAGAACGCGGAAAACCTTCCCATGTCCATTTGGTGCACCCTTTCAGCGGACAAAGTTTCGACGTCAAAGTGGCACACTGGGACCAGCGCTTAGTCTTAACTTTCTACGATGTTTCCCGTCAAAAGGAAGTCGAGCAAAAGCTCAAAGACGCCACCAATCAGGCCTTTGAGGCCAATCGGTCGAAGAGTGAGTTCTTGGCGAATATGAGCCACGAAATCCGTACACCGATGAATGGCATCATGGGGATGGCGGAACTGGCTCTAGAAACCGACTTGTCTCCGGACCAACATGATTTCCTCACCACGATTCAATCGTGCGCAGATTCGATGTTGGCTTTGCTGAACGATATTCTAGACCTGTCGCGAATTGAAGCAGGACGCATGGAACTAGAAGTCCGCGACTTCAATCTACGCAAAGTTTTGGAGGATGTGCAAGACAGCCTTGGTGCGCGGGCAACCATGAAGAATCTGGATTGGAATGCCTTTGCCACTGAAGATGTTCCCAACACAGTGACGGGTGACTCTTTACGCTTGCGCCAGGTGCTGTTAAATCTGGCGGGCAACGCTATGAAGTTCACAGACAAAGGTGAAGTTGTAATCGAAACTCGCCTCATCGAACGGCAAGACGACAATGCAAAAATTCGTTTTGAGATTCGCGATACAGGCTGCGGCATTCCAGCAGAAGTTTTGCCAACCCTGTTCGAAAAGTTCATCCAAGCAGACTCCTCCACCACACGCACCCACGGTGGTTCCGGGCTAGGCCTTGCCATTTCGCGCGAGCTGGTTGCTCTGATGGGCGGCCGCATAGGAGCCTTAAGCACCGAAGGCGAAGGATCCACCTTCTGGTTTGAAATGGAGTTCCCAGTCACTCAATCACTCATGCCGCCTGCTGGCACTGCCGAAGTTTTGGTGGGCCGACGCGTGCTTTTAGTGGATGACATCGACACCAACTTGCGTGTGATTTCTGGACAAGTACGACGTATGGGATGTCGTTACGAAACTGCGCAAAATGCCAACGAAGGGTTGGCGCGGCTACAAGATGGAATCATCAATAATGACCCATTCTCCATTATGCTGTGCGACAACCTCATGCCTGGAATGAGTGGCATGCAACTGGCCAATGAAGTGCGCAAAGATCCTCGTTTCGATGGCTTGCTCATGCTACTGATGAGCTCGAACCGCAGTCGGGGTGACGTCTCCCTTGGACGTACTTCGGGATTCTCTGGGCATTTGACCAAGCCAGTGAAATACCCGATTCTAAAGCGAGAACTACTCAGCTTGCTTGGTGAAACCGAACCCCTTTCGACACTGGAACCGCCCAAGTCACCGAGTGGAGCTACGGCAGATGAGATTGAGGTGGCCGTCCAAACCCCGTGCGGTTTAATTTTGCTGGCCGAAGACAATGCGGTGAATCACAAGCTTGCCGCGCGCATCTTGACCCAGGCTGGCCATGAAGTGGAATGGGCTTGCGATGGCAAGGTCGCTCTGGAAATGGCCGCGAAGAAAAATTACGACGTCATCCTTATGGATTGCCAAATGCCTGAAATGGATGGTTATGAAGCGACCAAGCAGATTCGTGGCTTGGGTGGAGCCAACGCGACCATTCCGATTATTGCGTTGACTGCAAATGCCATGGTCGGCGACCGCAATAAGTGCCTGGCCGCTGGTATGGATGATTATGTGACCAAGCCGCTGAAGCGCGAAGCCTTCCTGAAGGTGCTCCAGGATTGGTTAGCCAAGGCGCGCGAGTCTGCCTAAAGGCCGAGAATCTGTTACTTTCAGGCCATGCCGCGGTTGGCCCTACCACTTCTCCTCACCGTCCTATTTTGCGCACCTATTTCCGCGCAGCTTGACTCCAGTGCTCCAGACAAACGTGAAATCAAGGAGCTTATGGAGAAGTATCGCACACTTGATGACCGCGACATCGATGAGTTTGCGCGTCAGGTTGAGATCATAGAGCGACTCGAGCATGTGCCCCTGGACCGCCCCGCCGACATTAAGAAATGGCGTAAGGAATTAGCCAAGGCGGATCAAAAGTATGGGCGTAAGTTGGAGAAAAAAAGTGGGCGGCATTATTATTTTGATGACCCCAAAACTGGTCTATTCATCGTCGGCGGCGACACCAAGAAACCGAAGGGCCTGGTTATTTGCATGCACGGCGGAGGCGTAGGATCCGGCGATGCCAACAACATGGTTGGCTCCATGTCTGGGCCGGCAAGCAAGCTTGATTGGCTCGCCATCTTTCCTGAAGTCTTGAAAAAAACCGAGCGTGGCTGGACCGATGCCGGCACCGAGGAATGGGTGGTGGATCTCATTGATGGCGCACTTCGCACCTGGAAGATTGACCCGAACAACGTTTATCTATCGGGTCACTCCATGGGTGGCTATGGCAGTTGGACTTTGGGTGCGCATCATGCAGACAGAGTCGCTGCACTGGCGCCTTCTGCTGGCGCTCCCACCCCCGCATACGGCCCGGAAGGCACCATAGTGGAAGTGGACCAAGGCGTAGTTCCAAATCTCCGTAACGTGCCGATGATTGTGTTCCAGAGCACCGACGATCCACGCGTGCCGCCCGATGCAAATCAGGCCGCAGTCAAAGACGTGGCCAAATTCAAGGATCTATACGGCGGTTATGAAAACTTCACTTACTGGGAGGTGACCGATCGACAGCATCAATTTCCTGTGGGCGGCATGAAGGTGCTGATGGAAAAAATGGATGCGTTTGAGCGTCAGCCGATTCAGGATAAAATCGTGTGGCAACCGACCTTAGATTGGAAACATCAGATGGGTTGGTTGTGGTGGGAAGAACCCGCGCTAGAAAAAATCCTGATGGCCGAACGTCTGCCAGATGCGAATACGATTTCGATTGAAACCAAGGCCGATCTGTCCACGCTTCATGTACTGTTGGATGAGCGTGTGGTGGATATGGAGAGGGAAGTCATCATTCTGGTAAATGGTGAGGAAACCAACCGTGGGATTCCTCAACCAAACCTTGGGACTATGTTATTGACGGGCAGCACTCCGGATACCGAGCTTTTGTTTTTGGCGCGGATGAGGGTGTTGAAGGATTAGTGTTGTTTGGTGGCTCCTTCGATAGCAGCGTCGATCGCTGCCTGAGTCAGCGGGATTTCAAAGCTGGTTACGCCCTGTCCCTCGCCTAAGGAAACTTCGAAAAAGCGCGAGCCATCTTCAAAGCTAACCGCGACTTCGAAATTGGAGCCCCATGCCATGGCTTCTTCAAAATTTTCTATGTACGGCTGCATCAAGAAACTGAGACTCCAAGTTCCCGGTTCCTCTAAGACCACTTGATGGCTCCGTTGCTCTTGCGAAAAATCCATTTTGCCTTGCATGGCCATTAAAATCCCGGCTTCAGGATGGGTCGGCCGCAAAACTACACTCCATGCTTTTCCAGCGGGCAAATCCAATTCATCTGGGAGCGTAAAACGAACCGAGAAGCCTTGAGTGAGAACCACGCTAGCTTGCCCCGTGGAATGAACCATCTGACTGCGGAATCCAGGTGCCCCAACTTTGACGTCTAACTCCCGCTCTTGAGACAGAAAAGAAACTTTCGCGCTCCCGGATAGATTGCGCGATCGGCCACCCTGGTGATACACAAAATTGGATTTGAGGATTGCAGCGCCATCCCAGGCCGCAACCTCAATCTGGTGCTCAAACATAGGCGTGTCACGCAAATCCCAGTCTGGAAGTAGGGTGACTCCTTCTGCATTCGGGGCTGCCAAAGGCACGTTTTCCCAACGCGCCAAAACTTCTCCACTGTCACGATCTTTGGCCAATAAGATTAAACCGTTCGAGGTCCCTCCGTTGAGCGAAAACCGTCCAGTCGGAGAGCTTGGGAATGTCGATATTTCCTGGAAGGTTTCATCCGCACTTGAAACACGGCTAGTGTGAATCCGGATTTTTCCAATTTGGCTTAGATCCTTCACCAAGATCCTTCCGGCTAAGGAAAGTTTCCCCTTCGTTTGAATCTCCAAATCGCTTTGACCGAAATCGAATGGTATTGCTGCCTGCCCCATCGGAAATAAATTAGGGCGCATGGCCTTAAGCTCTACCTTGAACTTTTCGCGGTCGAAAGCTCCCAGGAATCGAAATTCTCCTTCGGAGTCACTGCGCACTTTCACTTGCGATTTTAATCCATTCTTGCGAGAAAAAATCGGGGAGCGTTCTTGTACCGTCAGGAGCAATTCTACATCGGGGACCGGATTTCCTTGCTCATCTACGCATCGTCCTCCAACCACCAAATCCAACCCCATAGGGACACGAATTGGATTTTCCTTGCTTCCTAAATCATCAGACTTACCTAGTGTGGAGAGCTCCAATGGGAACACGGAGAACTCCACTTCGCCTTCTGCGACACTCATCCCTTTGACGAGTTGGATCTGAATTTGCGAGGCCCCGTCGGCAAGCGCTCTTCCCAATTGCATCTCTAATAATCCGTTTTCATCGTAGTCACGCGATGCGCGGCTTCCACGCACGCCTCCCTTTTCCATGCGATAACGCTGATGGAATTGCACCCATCCTTCTGAAAGCGGAACATCTTCTCGTCCAACTACCAAGAACTGAATCGGTATAACTGCCGGTGGAACCACTAGTTTCAACTCTATGGATGGATCCAGTGCCTCCAACCCGGGGTGATTAAGATGGACATATTCCTGTGCGGAATAGGAGTACATAGAAATCAACAGCGGAACCTCCACTCCAACATTTGGGAACCGGACCTGGCCATTTTGAGTGAATCGCGTGCCTTTCCCTTTCACGAATCCATTCTCAAAAGGTCCTCCATCACCTACCGCTTGCAAAGAGACCGGCATGCCGTCACGGATGGGATTCCCCTCAGCATCCTCGACTAGAACGACGACTTCCCCGACTGGAGGCAACTGAAACACCACTTCTTCCTCTGGAACTGCGTCGAGTCCAAACTCCAAATAGAGACCCTCTTTGGATGGGACACTAACTGCCAAGGTATTACCAGGTGCAGAACGTCCTGAATGTAAAGCAACTTCTAAATGTTTAAAAATCGCTCGTCCCTCAATATCGGTCAGTACCGATTGCTGTGGATAGTCAGCTTTATGGAGCGGAGTGTTTGCAAACCCAATCTCCACCCCTGCTGCAGGCTTTCCATCATAATGCACCACTTTCACCTTCAATTCTTGGATTGGCATTAAGACGATTTCGATCTCTAGCAACTCTTTGTCATTACGGTTTACGCTAAAACTACGGCCGAATCGATTTCCAACGCGGGCAAAGACTTCCGCTGAATTTTCTTGCATGGGTATATGCAATTCTCCATTTTCGTCGGTCCGATAGGAAACTCCAAATTTCTCCAGCTTGGTTTCATCATCCAAATATTGATTCCCCCCTCGTCGACGTTCACTTTTTGGATCGGTCGTATGGTCAAACCACACCACTTCGACATCGGCCTCAGGGAGTAGCGTCATCCCATCAATAACACGAACAATAGTCTCCTTTCCGGCAATCTCTTCACCTACCGAGCTTGGTTTCGATTGCAAGACTCGTTCCAAACCGGAAGCTTCTGCTACAAGAGAAGCACCTTCCGCGACTTGTTCACGCCCGCTTACCGCCTCCGCAGCAAAAATCGCCTCGTCTTGTGCAATCCCGGGCGCTTCACTCCCCTCCCAAGGCTGAACGACTGCGAGAGAGGCTAGAAGAAGAAGAGCAGCGCCAAGAGCAAGTTTCGTTTTCAAAGTCATAGCCATCGCAATTGCGGTTCCGGTTAAAAGAGAAGACGCCGCCGGGAGCGGAGCCGCGAAAACCAGACATCGGTTGCGCCATTGGTGGCCAACTTTGCTTGCTAACTTTTCACGCAAGAGGATGAGACCGCGCGAAACATGCGTTTGAGCAGTATTCAGAGGAATCCTCTGGCGCTCAGCAATCTCTCGGATGGTTAACTCCTCGTAGAAACGAAGGTAAACCGCAGTGGCATAAGGTTCTTTCAAACTTGCTACACCCTCTGCGAGTAACCGCACCGTTTCCATGCGTTCCACAATGGCTTCATCAGCCTCAACTTCTTCCACCTTCAGGGCATCGTGCTTGCGCAAAACAGCCTGCTCACTGCGCCAATGCTTGCTCGCGCGACTACGCACCACCGAGCCAAACCAGGAACGCAAATTGCGACCGTGCTTGGGCGGTTTTTCAGCAGCCGTCAACCAAGTTTGCTGGACGATGTCATCGGCAGTCGATGGATCGGCTACCAAACTCGAAGCTAGGCCTCGGATCCAGGAAGTCTGCGTCAGTAGGGCGTCCCAGTCCGGTGGAGAAGAAGATTTAGTCATGGTTTTCACCTAGACAATCCAGCTGGGAGGGAAAAGCTTTCAACTTTTTCCGAAAAACTATTTTTCGGACTGCTCCATCTTCTGCATCAAGCGCTGTTGGCGGTTAAATAAGGACAAGGTGCTGAAGGACACCATCAGTCCGCCGAGGAAGGCAATCCAAAGGGTTCCGTGCGGCTGCAAACCAATCACCATAAACAGTGGGCCAAAAGCTAAAAGAGCCGGCATTAGTGGTGTAGGGAGATTCATGTTTTAGATTTACAGATAGGACAAAGCTTGGAGGACAATGGGCTCTTGCTCTTTTGCGACCGTGCGCAAGTCAAGCAGCACGTTTTCGTCTTGAATGCGTGAAAAGATTGGCGGCTCACTCAAACGCAAAGTATGGGCAAGGTCGGTGGCATCGCGCGAAACATGGCGGATGAGGACGCCGGCAGACGGCAGGTCTTCGGTGGGCGATGCACCGGAACCGACACGACCAAAACATGTGGTGGTTTCGGCAGTGAGCGCATCGCCCAGAGCGTTGACCTCGG